>MDSW01166287.1_pt1 | contig 12271 bp, 9 predicted proteins | sample 811171 | NCBI WGS metagenome assembly MDSW01 (sample SAMN05326641, study PRJNA326480) | marine metagenome | isolation source: seawater | place: Atlantic Ocean: North West | collected 2012
AAAAAAAGAAAGATAGTTAAGAAAAACGGGCGATGATGTACTATGGAGAATGTTAAATCACTCATGCAATCCCTGGATTCTATATCGAACTTGATTCCAGAGGGTACATATCTCGAGATGGCTAATGACCTGAAGAATGTGCATGCACACATACCAAAGGATGAAGATCCTCCCATTGTAGATCAGAGAAGTTTGCGAATAGATATCCCGTTTATGCCAAGAGTACCCATGTCCGATGATGAAACGGATGAATACCCTGAAGCACAGGATCCATATGACATCCCAGATTATGACGACGAACCTTACGATGAACGATACTACCCACTGGATTCTGCAATTCCAAATTTAACCGAACGTTTTAGAAACCCTGATCAGGGGTTCTTTGTTTCATTTGATCGTAACCGAGACGGAACTGGGTGCATCATTTCTAATCCAGTGGAAAGGTGTTTAATTCGTCAGGACCTTATACTCATCGGCAAGTATGGAAAGGAGTGTCTAAAAAAACTAAGAGAGTTGAAACCCGTCAAAAACATAACTGAACGGATCAAATGTGACGCAATTAAGTCATACATAAACACGAGAGGTTTAACTATTCCAATGTTTACGTTTGGTTGTATGTATAGGACATATCCCCAGTTATTCGCATATGATATGCGGACAAGGATGTTTACACGGGAGGGACATTTGACCCGTTTTGGAAAAGAAGTCGAGAGGGATCTTTACATGGAGTACATCGAAGTCCATAATACTCTAATCCAGCTAAAGTCCTTAGACGCTCATACAGAAATGAACTGGCTCATACAGGCGGAACAAATATCGAAGGATCGACTGGCAGAACTTAACGGTAGGTAGTTTCACACCACCACTGATTCGCCCCAGAGTATTCGAATATAATATGAATAAGCGCACCACCCAGGAACAATTTAACAAAAAGTGATGTAGTGTTCAGGCTGGGTATCTTATTCAACAGGGACAAAAGACCCACGTTGAGTATTCCTATCACGATGGCTTCAAAAAATACATGTTCGACCGGTCTTAGTTTCATTTGTAATCATGGAAGAAAAAAATATCAATACACTATAAAACAATGTCCAAGTTTGCTGCCACTATCAAGGGTCTTGCAAAAAATAGGATCATCATTTTCATCGCGGGTATGATCGCTGCCATACTTATTGGTATGGTGCTCCAGAAGACCACAGAATCTTACGAGTCTCCCGAGCAACTCGAGGCTGAGCTGAACGCTCTTCTCCAAGAAATTTCTAAGGCTCCCGAACTCCAAACCATGGAAGGTGCTGAAGCCAACCCCGACGTTGAGGTTTCGGATGAACAGTCAGCCGATCTTCAGGCGCTTCCGGATGGTCCTATGCCGAAGTCGGATAAGGCTATGCCCATGCCCGAAGAATCTGATGATGAGGGTGAAATGATGGGTGGTTCCATGGCGCCTGCTCCTATATCCCCTTAAAATTTTGTTAGCTTACTATAAATGGAAAAGACTGAATACACCGATAAACTGGCTGCGGCTAAGGATAAGGTCACTAAAACGATGAAGCAGTCTATCGCGGAGCTGAAGGAATTTATCAAGAAGCGTGACGAGTTTTACTCGAAAGATGTGAAGGATATGGATTTTAAGGCGCTTGAAGCCCTTGGAAAGGAGATGGAGGCTGTTATCACCAGGGCGTCGGCTGCTTTAAACGCTAAGGAAGGTGTTGCACTTATAGGTGAACTCGATCGTTCAGTCTCTAAGATGAGAAAGGTGGAGGGTGTTCAAGATAAGATTCGGGTTGCCAAAGCTGAAGAGAACAAGGCCAAGATGGCGGATATGATAATGGATGGTCAATAAATAAAAAGTGTAACTCACAAATCATATCAAAATTTCCGTATTCCGGGATTTTTAATATGTACTAACCGCTTATGATAGAAGCGTGATCCCATAAATATCCAACTTCCTCCTCGTCCAAGAAAAGAGTTCTGTTACCATGTTTAATTTCACTCATCACGTTACCATATGCATCCCACCCTGCATCGAGATTCCATGACCGATCACCGTTAATGGTTATCAATTTCTTTTTTTCGAGCATCATTTTAGCTATATCCGCCTCAAGTAAAATTCCATTGTATTCCATAGATATTTTACACTGTGTAGGGGCCATACCCTTGTAGTTAATATTCCGGGCTAACTGTGTTACTCGGGGCTCAACAAAACTAAGATCGCGAAGAACCTCTTTACGTGTTCGAGACGTATGTTTAGCAATTATAGTTGCAAACAGTGTCACACAATGACTCTGATACATGTCACCAATTATACCGACGGTATCAAAGTAATTTATTCTTTCAGTCATGTCAGCGTCTTCGTGAAGAAAGATTTTGATAGATTTTAGTTCCTTGGGTGTCCACAAATTGTACAGAACATCTTTGCCTAGATAGTGATCGCTGTATATAACTTTTAGGTCGTTGGTGTGAATGAAATCTCTTATTCGTTCGAAATCGAATTTAGAATGACCATGTGGCTTTTCAAGAACGTACAGAGGGTCAACCATGTCGAGATATGGTTCAACAGCCTCACAAAAGTTGTGTGTCGGAATTGACATATACGCTACCAAGTCTTTTGTATCCTTGAGGTGATGTAAATCGAGTACCTCCTGTCGACTGACAGGTGTGTAATGGCAATTCATACGTTTTAATGCTGGTATAATCCTCGTTCGGGCTAAATGTCCTCTAGCACCAAAAACCAAACAATGATTCATCGACACTACTACTGATTACGAATTTTTTCCTGATTAAATGTAAGAACCACATGAACATAGTTCTCATTTTAACGGTAGCGTTAGTGGTGATACTTCTGATATACTATCTATCAAAACCAGAAGATATACTACGTCAGAAGCCACAACTGCAGCCAAAACCTCGGAGTCTTCCTCCAGTTCGGGAGGTGCAGGTATTTCTTGATGATATTACCCCCCAGGTGATACAAGTGAGAACGAAAAAAGATCTTGAAGACGAGATTGAACGGGTTGTTGATAGGGTCACCGCACCCATCGATTATAATCAGCAACAGTTGATCGAGACAGAGCAACGCATCATAGAAGCACAAAAACAAAAGGTGGAACAGCTACGATTAGAAGCGGAACGGGAAGCTGTGGCTAGAGAAGCTGAAATGGCTGCTAAAAAGAAACGATACGACGATATGTTAAAACAGAAACGAGAAGAATTGCTTCGCAGGAAACGTAAAATACAGGAAGAACGAACAGCTAGAATGTTAGCTGAACGTGAGCGAGAACGTTTAAATAAAGAAAAGCGATTAGCTGAATTGAAACTTGCACGCCAAAAGGCGCAACAGGAGTTAGAGGTGGCTCAAAAACTGCAGAGTGAGAGAGAGAAAAAGTTAAGAGAGAAAGAGTTACAACAACTGGAAGAGGCTCGTCAGAAAGCGGAAGAAGATAAGATTAAAGCGGAAGAAGGGGCTGCGGAACTCCAAAAAAGGGTAGAAATGGAGGAAGCGGAAGCTCGGGTGGAAGAAGCTAAGTTTAAACAACAAAGGGAAGAAGCGAAAGCTGAGCAGGCTAGAATGGAAGAAGAGTATGAAGCTAAAAAGGCAGAACAAGCTCTTAAAGTGGAAGAAGCTAATGCCGAATTAGAAGAGCTCTTAGCAGTTGAAAAGGAACGTCAAGTTCAAATGGACGAGGAAGATAAAGAGCTACGAGAACAAGAGCGACAAAAACTGTTACTCGCGAATGAAGCAGCACTCAAGGAATTAGAAGAAGCAGAAGCCGAACAAGCTAGAATGGACGCGGAGGAGGCTGAAGTGCGGAAGAAGATTGAATCGGAAGCTGCCGCTGCGGAAGAGGCACTGCTAGCGGAAACATCGGATTCGCAAGCTGAATACGATGCAAGGGTTGCAGCTGATCAGGCGTTACTGGATAAACGAGTATCTGATTCTACGAATACGGGTGATGCTGAACAACGAGCAGAACGTCAGGCAGCTTTAGATCTCGAAGCTCAATCGGAGAGAGATGCTAGTAGATTATCCGAGGAAGAAAAACAGCGGGAGCGTGAAGCGGCGGAAAAGCTCGCTGCAGATTCCGAAGCGGGTGGAACCGTTGTAGTGGAGGGGGAGCCACTGGTGTTTGATTATAATGCGTACTTGAGGGGTGACCCTATTCCGTGTACAGTGGGGGAATGGACTGAATGGGCGAAGGTTGGTGATCTGGTCGAAGAAACAGAAACAGTCACATACCGGTCGGGTGCTAGAGGTAGGGGGTCACGCACACGCGAAGAACCGACGGGGCGATGGCAACAAAGATGGAAACGAGAAAGAGAAGAATTGAGTCCTGCAATGAACGGTGGTACATGTGTGACAGAAGAATTTAAATTTACTACACAAGCATCTAGGAACTGTCAGGATTCCGATTGGAACGAATGGAGAAATGTCGGTGAACCTTATGAGGAAAGAAGAGGTCATGGAACGAAATGGTATCAAAATCAGGAACGAGATCGTAGAACAGCTGTTGTCGCGGATGGATGTAATTTGAGGATCGATACTAAGAAAAAGGAATTAGAACCCCAAAACTGTAAATATTCTGCATATTCGGCGTGGACAAATGTAGGCAATGCGTATGAACAGACTAGACGCGTGGGAAATAGGCGTGGAGGTGGGGCTCGAACACAGAAAACCGGTAAATGGGTTATAAAACAAGAGGCTACACGAACTGTGGTGGAACAGCCTAAGTTTGGGGGCTTAGCATGCTCAGATGAAAGTTTAAAAAAGACACAAGAAGTTATACAAGATCCCGTGAACTGTGTACAAAGTCGATGGGGACCATGGAGTGCAATCTCTGATAGAACTGAAAGAACATGTACAGGTGGTCGAAGGAGAACGTGTAGAACAACCTATTATGCTCGTGAAAAGCGGACCAGATTTGTATCACAAGAACCTTTATATGGAGGTGCGGGATGTGGGCCGGGTGAAGAGGTACGCGAAACTAAAAGAGATCCGATAGCTTGTGCCTACAGCGCATGGAGTGCATGGAGAAATGTAGGCAATGCGTATGAACAAACTAGACGTGTGGGAAATAGGCGCGGGGGTGGGTATCGAACACAGAAAACCGGTAAATGGGTTGTAAAACAAGAGGCTACGAGATCTATAGCCGCTCAACCCAAATATGATGGAAGGGCATGTGATAATGACCTTTTGAAAAAGACACAAGAAGTTATACAAAATCCTATAAACTGTGCATACGGTAATTGGGGTGGGTGGGTACATGATAGAGATTGGAATTCGGGAAATAATTGGTATAGACGATATAAGAGCACTAGACCTATCACGCAGCAGCCTTTATATGGAGGTCGCGGGTGTGATGAAAGTTTGATTCGACATACGGATAACGCAATACCGAAGGTACACTGTGCGGTTGGCCACTGGGGCGGATGGCATAGCCGCGGCGGTGATCATGTAGATACAAAATGTACCGGTAGACGAGCAGGGCGAAGATGTACAAAAACGTATTATGAACTACTCAAGAGAAATCGACCCATCGTAAGACATCCGGCGTATGGAGGAAATGGGTGTCCTCACACCGAAGAACACAAAAACGTTGAAAGGCCTAAAACAGATTGTGTGATATCTTGGGGTGCGTGGCAGAATGACGGGGGGCGTCGACGGGAAGGGTCACGCCGTCGTCGTAGATGGAAGCAGCCTCAGATAAGATATGGAACTATAACCAGACACCCAGCTTATGGAGGTAGGGAATGTGGTAGTACTACCCAAAAAAGATCTATAGATGCTTAGAAAATGCATAATCAACTTAGAACGTAAGATATTTTATGATTTCCGTAAATAATAAAATATCTTATACAAGTAAGAGCGATGAATACTGAGATACTGTTACTCATTTTGTTAGTATTGATTTTATTTATCGTAATAATCTATTATCTACAGAATAATCGTACAACTGAGATTATACCGGTAGAGACACCTATAGTTATATCAAAACCTCTTCCACCTCCACGCCCAGTAGTAGTAAAATTAGATCCGACAAATCCGTTTGATACGGAAGTCGTAATGATGAGTACGAAAGAAGATTTGGTAAAAGAGATTGAAAAAGTCGTAGAGGCTAAAATAGAAAAAAAGAACGAAGTCGCAAAGGAGATTTCCAAGATGGAACGGCGTGAGATAGAACGGAAAGAAGAGACGATTCAGATTATAAAAACTGAAACAGAAGAAATTTTAGAAGAAAAGACGAATCAGCTCGTAAGTTTGACTTCAACGCTCGAAGAACTTATGAAAAAAAGACGAGCCGAATTTTTGGAAGAGAAAAAAAGAAAACAGGAAGCCGATGCGGCACGTTTATTACTCGAAAAAGAGAAGAAAGCCTTAGAAAATGAAAAGAAGTTAGCTGAACTGAGACTGGTACGAAGGAAAGCTCTAGAAGAATTAGAAAAAGCTGAAAAGAGTAAGTCTGATTTAGAAAAGGAAGTAAAGGAACAGGAACTCGTGAGATTGGAGGAGGCTAAAACTGCTGTCGAAGAGCAAAAAGCGAAGCTAGATGCGGAAGCCGAGGAGTTAAAGAAACAGGTAGAATCTAACATTAAAAAGATAGAAGCTGATGAAGCTTTGTATCAAGAAGAAAAGGTAAAAATAGTCAATGAACAAAAGAGACTCGAAGATGAGTACAAAGAAATAGAAGCCCAAAGAGCGGAAAAGATAAAAGAAGCCGAAGACGAATTAAACGAACTCTTGGAATCGGAGAAAGAACGACAGGCTCAAATGAACGCCGATGACGAGAGATTAAGACAAGAAGAAACACAACGACTCTTGGATGCTAATGAAGAAGCCCTGAGAGAGTTGGAAGAAGCGGAGGCTGAGCAGGCGCGAATGGATGCAGAGCTTGAAGCTGTAGAGGCTGCCATGAGCGATACCATTCAGCAGCAGCAGCAAAAACAAATTGACGCGAGAGATGCAGTGGTCGCACAGGGTGAACAGGATGAATTGGCAGCATTAGCTGCACAAGAGCTGCTTCAACAGACATCAGAACAGACGGGCGACGCCGAGCAACAGGCAGAGCGTGACGCAGCACTTCTTCTTGAACAAACATCCGAACGAGACTGGGATACGTTAACCGCCGAAGAGCAACAGGCGGCTTTGGATGCTCAAGCACAACTCGACGCTGATACATATGCAGCTGTACCTGATTATGGTGAAAATCCGGCTATACTTTTTGATTACGCTGCGTATGAGAGAGGGGATCCTATAGATTGTGTCCCGGGTGAATGGACGGAATGGGAAAAGGTGGGAGAATTGATGGAAGATACTGATACGATCGTAGAGGGTCGGGGACGTGATATGAGAGTCTACGAAGAGAAGACGGGTAAATGGAGACAGGGTTGGCAAAGAACGCAAGAACCTATTGTGTATGCGATGAATGGTGGTAAAGGATGTCCGTTAACAGAAAGGAAATATACTACACAGCCATCTAGAGATTGTGGAGAAGAAGACTGGAACGAATGGACAAACGTTGGTGAGCCGTTCGCGAGAGGGCGACAATGGTACCAAAGCCAACAGAGGACGCGTGCGACAGAAGTTGTACCTGATGGATGCAATGTGAGACACGATACTAGAGATAAGGGGTTAGATCCTGTTGATTGTGAATGGGGTAATTGGAGTGATGATTGGACTGTGAGTGGGCGGTATCAACGGCAAGAATTAGTAGGAGAGAGGGATACTCGGCGAATGGTACCTTCTGGTGTATGGGTTGAAAACCATACACGTACACGACAAAAAACCGTACAAGAAAGATACGGTGGTACATGTGAAGGTAGTGCTACAGAAACGATTACGAAACCTGCGAGTGCTAAAGATTGCGTCATGGGTCAATGGGGTAATTGGGAAAATGCTCCTGCACCGCAGGGAGTGCCACGTGAAGTTGTGGTATATGAACCGATGACCACCGCAGACGCTCGCTCGGGTACGACACCGACAGAGGTAAGTCGGTATTGGACTGTGTATCAACGAAGAACGAAACCCGTACTCGAAGAGGCGCAAAATGGAGGGGAGTGTATTGATGAAGAGTTTAGGTGGCATACCCTTCCTAAACAAAACTGCGTTCAATCTGGATGGAGTGGTTGGGTGCATCAGAGACACTGGAACTCTGGAAATAATTGGTACGATCGTCAAAAGCGTACAAGGACTGTTACCACACCCGCAAAATACGGTGGTGCGGCGTGTGGTCCAGAATCAGAAGAAAGAGATGTTGCCATGACAAAAGTTCATTGCGCGACCAGTGGATGGAGTGGTTGGACTGATTCGGGCGAACCTATCAGAACTGAACGGGAATGGATGTGCAAAGGTGCCAGAGGGTGTGGGCATTGGGGTCGCGAATTAAGATTCAGAAAAGAAAAAAGAACTCGAAGTATCACGGGACAACCGCAATGGGGGGGAAATGGATGTCCACATTTAGTAGAAAACAGGGAAGTCGACGTGACACCGCCACCGCCGCCACCGCCGCCGCCGCCTCCGCCTCCGGCGGCTCCGCCTCCACCAAGCGGCGGTGGAAGAGCGGCACGAGAAAGCGCGGGAAAATAGTCATGTACCCGAATACCATTTAGGCCATAAAGATTCGAACTTAGAATGTAAGTGTAGATTAGCTGGTTTATTAATCGGCGAGTTAACAAATATCGTACCTTGAGATCCTTCATTTTCTACCAGATGATATTGTCCTTCCGGTATAAAAAGAACATCACCCACACGAATAGTTTTGACTTTGAAAGGTATTCCGTTTGTACGTAAAATTTCGGAAACGGTTTCAATGTTTTTACCCGCGAATTGTAACACTAACTTTCGTTCCGTTTCAAGATCATCTAGGTTGAAGAGTAACCACCGTTTCTTACCGTGTAGCATATACACGTATTGGTCATAACAATCAAAATGTGAACTATACACCCACGGTGAATTCTGAATACGTAATATGGTGTCCGAACTATGGGTGTTCTTTATAACGGGTTTTACATAGTCGATAAGTTTTTGCTCTTCGGGTGTGCATGAAGATTCCTTTATCTTTATCATCATCGTATCCGTCCGTGGTCTAATTTCATGCTCGAAAATGGATGAATAGGATGTTACGATTTCACGACTGATGTAACTTTGCTCGTCATCCATACGGTCTAAATCAAATGTTCGGATGGATCCTTCCACATTTTCAAAGCGTTTCTTCATATCATTCCACGAGTAAGGTCTAGTGGTATTTGTACGGTGAATGAACAAAATTACTATTATCACAGCTGCTACGATAACCAGTGTGTTCATTGCTACGATTGTCATAGATTTATTTTCAGATAATATACCAATGAATATTTTGTACCTCGTGGTATGTACTGTCGTAGTGTTATTCATACTGAGAAAACGGAACTATACGGACTGGAAGTTCAAGCGATGGTGTGAACACAATGGGATAAATACCAATAAACTTGAAGTGGGATACAACGAAGAAATGAGACGTGGGTTGTATGCAACCCATGATATAAAAGTTGGTGACATGTTGGTAGAGGTGCCATTAACATCATGTATACACGAGGAAGTCTTACCGGATACAACTCTTACAGAGGGTGATTTTATAATGGCAACGAAAGTCATGTTATGTGACAGACGCGGTGGAAAGTTCAGGGGGTACATAGATTATATGCCCCGAGATCCACATCTCATAGCAGACTGGAGTGATGATGAGATTGAAAGGATGGGATATCCCAAGGGGTATGATCTCCGGGATGACCAGAAGAAAGAGAATGAAATGTATCCTAAATCTTTGAAACGGTACATGGACCTAGTTCGTTCGAGGAGAATAATAATCAGATACGAAGGGTCGCACGTACTCATGATGATACCGATGGTAGACATGATCAATCATGGGACATCTCGGGAAAGTAACGGGTTCGAAATAGATATACGAATTGAAGACAAATACGTCAGACTCTATTCGCCTAGAAACTATACAAAGGGTGAAGAGATACTGATGTCATACGGAGATGCCGAAAGTGGGCAAGAGTATCGAGACCACCACATATCCAGACATGGTTTTTCCCTGATTGAATAAAATGTCTTATACAAATAAGAGCGATGGATTCTGAGATACTGTTACTTATTTTATTGGTATTGATTCTACTCATCGTAGTAATCTATTATCTACAGAAGAACCGTACACCCGATATTATACCGGTAGATGTACCGATGGATGTACCGATGGTTGTATCAAAACCTCTTCCTCCTCCACGTCCAGTGGCAATAAAATTAGATCCGGATATGGGATTGGTTAAAACTGTAAAAGTTCGTACAGCCGAAGACCTCGAGAAGAAAATTGACGAGATTGTAGAAAAGAAAGTGTCAGTGAAAAACGAGGTGGTTAACGAAATGAATAAATATGAAGCACGAACTATAAACACTCAGAAAGAAAAGGTAAAAGAACTTCAGAAAGAAGTTGAGACAGTTTCAAAAGAGAAGGAAAGGAAAATTATAGAGGTCAAGAATGTAATGTCCGATCGCATCGCAGAAAAGAAACGAGAACTCGAAAAGAGGAGGCGTATGCGCCAGGCTGAAGCTGAACAGAAACGTCTCATTGAAAAGGAGCGTGCAAGACTGGCTAACGAAAAGAGGGCTAACGAATTAAAAAAACAGAGAGAAGCTGCATTAGCAGCGATGGAAAAGGCTAGACGTGAACAGGATGAGAGACGGAAGAAAATACAGGAAGAAGAAGCTTTACGTTTAGAGGAGGCTAGAAAGAAAGCGGAAGAAGCTCGAAAAGAAGCTGAGCGTGAAGCCGCGGAAATAAAAGCAAAGATGGAGGAAGAGGCTAGACAAATTCAAATGAAAGAATTGGCATATCAACAGGAAAAGAAAGAAGTGTTGGAACAACAAAAAACACTCGAACGTGAATATACAGAGTTTCAAAAGGAACAGGAAACTAAATTAGAAGATGCCAAGAAAGAATTGGATGAACTCGTGGCAGCAGAAACTAAAAGGCAGAATGAAATGGAACGGGAAGCCAAAAGGTTACGGGAAGAAGAGAAGCAAAAATTGATGCAGGCAAATCAAGAAAATCTTAAGATGTTAGCGCAAGCAGAGGCCGAGTATGCCAGGAGTCAACGAGCGGCCGAGCAGCTTAAAGCAAAAGTAGAAGGGGAGGCGGAAAGGGCAGAACAGAAACAGCAACAAGAGTTGACCCAGGCGACACAACAACACGAACGAGAAACGACAAGAACCGAGCAGCAAATGCAAAGAGAACAACAAATGTCAGAGAGGAGGGGTATGGGAGAAGAGGCTCGTCGACAGCAGCAAGCCAATAGGGAAATGGAAATGGCCGAACGACAACAAGCCGTGGCTGAAGGGCGAGAACGCCTCGCTGCAGATCGTGTAGCACGAGAAACCGAAGAGCAACTGAACACGGATCAACCATCATATTCAAGTGAAGAACATCAAGCTAGTCTCAGTCGGTTCGACTCAGCCACCCCTGGGGTTGAGCAAAAGACGGAGCGTGAGATTTGGAATGAGAGACGTCTTTCCGCAGGTCAGCGACAGGCTAGAGCAGAAATCGAGGAGAATAGGAAAAAGTTGCAGGCGGAGGCGGAGGCGAGAAAAGCCGAAATGGAAGCGCGCTTGGAGGCGGAACGAATAGAGCAAGAGAAAAAAAGGAAAGAAGCCATGGAGGCTAATAAAAAAGCATATGAAGATAAAGTTGCCGAGCGTAAGAGACTCCAGGAAGAACGAACCGCGGAACTCAGAAGAAAACATGAAGAGGAAAAACGTAAGATCGAAGAGGCTGAAGCCACGGCCGCGGCTGAAAAGGCGGCAGCCGAGGCCAAGGCTAAGGCGGAGCGGGAAGCTCGTATGAACGAAGAGGAGCTTGCCAGGCAGCGTGAAAAAGATGCGGCGGAGGCCAGGGCCAGGGCCGAAGCAGAAGCTAAGGCTGCGGAGGAGGAGAGGAAACGACTCGAAGAAGAGCGTCGAAAAAAGGCTGAACATGCGGCATGGTTACGACAGCAGCAGCGCGAACAGGCTATGGAAGAAAGACGAAAGCAATACGAAGAAAGACGAAGGAAAAGTTTATGTAACAGAGGCTACGCTCAATACTGCGACTGACATAGAATCATATACGAAACACGGACTAAAAACACTCACCACGAGACATACACAAACCTTACACAACGGGGTATTACTTCGTCGTGTGTCTCCTGGGGATTGCGAAAAATTAGCCCAAATTATTTTCTTAGCTGTATATTGAGAGAAGAT
>MDSW01010888.1_pt1 | contig 12267 bp, 14 predicted proteins | sample 811171 | NCBI WGS metagenome assembly MDSW01 (sample SAMN05326641, study PRJNA326480) | marine metagenome | isolation source: seawater | place: Atlantic Ocean: North West | collected 2012
AAAAAGATATAAATTGATGGGATTTAGATAGATAATTAGTATGGCAGATATACCAGAAGAAAAGAAACCTCCAGTTCAACCAGCTAAACCAGTTCAGGCTGAAGAACACGAATTTAGTTCACGAAATGTTAGAAGTAATATCGCTCCTATTTTTCATATACTTCAAAGTGAACAATTAATTTTACAACGTACTGATCAAAAGGCCTTTACTCTTATGTCAATTTTGGGTGTTTTCATGGTTTTCTTCATTGTACATTTCCCGAAAATTCAAATTAACTATCTTAGTGGCTTGATGGTATTTGTCTATTTTATTACTGCCACTTTGGGTCTCATAAATTTGATGCTTGTTATAGTCCCTAGAATAAGAAATGATATGGGACATGACGATCTTCCTGAAATAAATGCAACGTTCTTCGGTGGAATTATTCAATTTCAAAATCCTGTTGAATATGCAGATTATTTATATGAAATGACCGAAGATAATGAGAATACATTTAAAATGTTTGTTGCTCAGGTATATGCTTTAGGCCATATTAATGCTTACAAAAATAAACATATGAAGCGTGCAATACTATTTTTCGGTACTGCTATATTAAGCGAATTAGTAATAATTATGGCAATGGCATGGACATTGACTTGGTCCCAGTTATTTAGTCAATAGTATTCTGATATATATAGAATGTTTGAAAACATGAACGAAAACCATATTGTGTATTCAACTGATTCTACTTTTAAAAATAATTTAACTAGTGAACCAAAAACACCTCTTTTAATAAAGCAGGATCTACGAATACATTTAATTCGTCTTAAAGGTGATAAACTCGTCACTGTAGTTAGAGGCTTTAAGGGTCAAAATAAAAATTTAAAAAAATTAGGGAGTTATTTAAGAAAAAAGTGTTCTGTTGGTGGATCAACAAAAAAAGGAGAAATTATTCTCCAAGGTAATTCTCGTAAAAAAGTTTTGCAACTTTTAATAGATAAAGGTCACCACGTTAAACTTTCTGGAGGATAATTTATTCGATGAAAAATACAATAATTAAAAAAATAATATTTTTATCATTTGGTCTTGTTCTTTTTAGCATTGTGGCCTGTAGTAATAATGATTTATCAGAAGAAAAAATTACTATGTTACTTACAACCAATGTTAGAGGCCAACTTGACCCATGCGGATGAAAGGCAAATCCTCTGGGCGGTCTGCCTAGAAGACTTACCTATATTAATCAAATCAAACAAAGTGGCGTTGACCCGATTCTTTTAGATGCAGGTGATGCACTTTTTGAAAATGATATTATATTAAAAGAAAAACTATCATCAGCTAAACTCAGAGCTGAAACAGTAGTAAAATCAACAGCAAAAATGGGCAACTACATTTATAATGTTGGTCAGTATGATTTTGCTGGTGGATATAGTTTTATTAAAGAACTTGAGAGCACATTTAAAGCTAATTTTATTTCATCAAATTTATTTTTAAGAGAGACTAATAAGCTTGCGTTTAATGGTCATGAAATAATAAATATTAATGGTATAAAAGTTGGTGTTTTCGGCATCATAACAGATATTCCATCTATGGTTAAAGAACTGGAATTAAAAGATCCAATTTTAACAGCACAATCAAAAATAAATGAATTGAGACCTAAGGTTGATTTGCTTGTGATGTTATTAAATGCATCGATACCTCAAGTGCGTAATTCAATTTCAAATTTTGAAGGTGTTGATTATGTTTTTACGAGTCGTGAGACAAGTAGAACTAGACCTGAGACAGGTCAGGAAGGGAGTGGGCCACTTCATTATTGTATGGGAATCCAAGGAAAGTATATTGGAAGATTTGATATAACTATTTCAGATAAAACAAAGCCAATTACAGACATAACAAGTAGGCTCATGGCAATGAACTTTTATGAAAATCGATTAAAAACTCTCCAAAATAAAGATCCAAAAAAGCCAATTGAAGAAATATATAAAAATAATCGTTCAGTTTTAGATATGATTGAAAAGTTTAAGGCAGGTGCAGCTGAATCGGAGTCTAAATTGCAAGGAGCACCAAATAAATCCTTTTATTCTTTAATACCTCTAAATGGTGGTATTGCTAGTGAAAGAGGGTTGTTAAAATTAGTTGACCAAGTACTAGAAACTTGCGAGGAGTTAGATAAAAAGGCTACAATAAAAACTTAAGTTTTAAATCCATTTTTATCCATCCATTCATCTAGAACAAATTTCCCCATATAGTTCCTTATACCATCAGCCAAAACACATAAACATTTTTGATTAGGGCCAAGGTCTTTTGCAGCTTCCATTGCTGCCCAAATTACCGTTCCACTTGATCCTCCAGATAGTATGCCCTCTTCCTTGATTAATCTACGAGCCATAGTAAATGAATTCTGATCATCAACTTTTATGTACTTATCAACAAGAGAATTGTCTAGTACATCAGGAAAAAAATCATACCCTATACCTTCAACTTTATAAGGATATACTTCATCACCTCCACCAAGAATTGATCCATACGGATCAGCACCAACAATTTGTATTTTTGGATTTTTACTTTTTAATTTTTTTGCAATCCCCGTAATCGTACCACCAGTTCCAACTCCTATGACAACCATATCAAGTGTTTCTTTAAAGTCGTCCCAGATTTCTTGTCCAGTTCCTTCTTCATGTGAATTTGGATTGTCTGGATTACCATATTGGTCTAAAATATGCGAATTATCTATTTCTTTATTTAATTTTTTAGCAACTTCAAATAATCCATCAGGGTCATCATGCCCAGCTTCTGTTGGAGTACGAATAATTTTTGATCCTAATGCTCTTAAAGTAACTTCTTTTTCCATACTCATTTTTTCTGGCATAACAATTACCATATTGTATCCTTTAACTGCGGCAGCTAATGCTAAGCCAATTCCTGTATTACCCGATGTTGGTTCAATTAATGTATCGCCAGGTTTAATTCGGCCTAACTTTTCAGCATTTTCTACCATACGAAATCCTATACGGTCTTTTACTGATCCGCCAGCATTTAAGAATTCACACTTTCCATAAAGTTTACATTTAAGATCTTTTTCTATTGATTTAAGTCTTACTATTGGAGTGTTGCCGATTGTTTCTAAAATATTATTATAAATCATTAGAATCTTTCTATTAAGTTATGTGTGAGGGTTAAATTACTTTCAAGAAATTACAGAAATAATTGGAGTTATATTTTTGAAAAATGTATTAATTATATCAGCTACAAATGATAAAAATTTATTATTAGCAAATAAGTTAAATGATATTATATCAAAAATGAATGTCTTAACTGATTTAATTTGTTTGGAAGATTTAAACCTTCCATTATTCACTTCTAACATTGATTTAAATAATAATAACATTAACGAATTTTCTGAAAAATTATCTAAATCTTCAGGCTTAATTATATGTGGACCTGAATACAATGGGGGAGTGCCACCAGTTTTGTCAAATGCTTTAACTTGGGTTTCAGTTAAATCAAAAAATTGGAGAGATGCATTTAATGGTAAATTTGCAATTATTGCAACCCATAGTGGAGGGAACGGGTTTCGATTTTTATTAGCTATTAGAAGTCAGTTAGAACATATGGGGACAAATGTTCTTTCGCGAACTATTTCTGTTTCTAAAGATATTCCTCTTAATAAGGACTCTTCTAGAAAAATATTAAATTCGTTTGTTAAAATAATTTGATTAACTGAGGGGTGTTTTAACACCCCTCAGAATTTATATTAGCTGATTTTTATTTTCTTTATTTCAGGTTCTATTTTTTCAACTTTTGGCAAGATTATTTTGAGACTTCCATTCTTAAACTTTGCATTAATTTTTTCCTCAATAACATTTTCCGGCAAAGTAAAACTTCTATTGAATGATTTTGAATTTCTTTCACGTAATCTGTACGATTCTTTTGAATCGCTAGATGATTTATGATTTGCTATTAAGCTTAGGACTTTATCCTGAATTGAAAGATTTATTTCTTTTTTGTCAAATCCAGGTAAGTCAGCTGTTAATTCAAATTCATTCTCTTTTTCGATAATATCAACTGATAGGTTATTATTTTTAATCAATGATCTATTCCATCCGTCATTAAACATAGTATCTAGCATATTATCAAAATCATTAATTAATGAGTTCCTTGGTATCCATTTAACTAAAGTCATTTATTGACTCCTTTCATTTTGATTTTCTACATTTAATACATACAATTTCTATTCCATCTTTTTTTTTATGTCTTTATTACAATAAAATCTGACGTAAAGTCAGTAGTGCATGAAAAAATGTCATACTAAATTTTAATAATTCTATTTTATAAGATTCTTTGCTAGAGGGACACTAAGTAGGTAATTTTATGTACTTGATATAAAACAATTTATTTATTTTTATGATAAAACTAGCAATTCATGGTGGAAAACCAGTTCGAACAAAGCCTTTCCCTAAATGGCCAAAAGCAACTAAAGAAGTAAAAAATGCAATAATTGGGACTGTTGATAATGAAAATTGGGGTGTTGGGAGTGAAGCTATTAGCTCATTTGAGAGAAAATTTTCTAACTTTCAAGATTCAAATTTTTCTATAACCACTAGTTCTGGTACAACAGCTTTATGGGTGGCATTGAAATCTGCTGGAGTTAAAGCAGGTGATGAGGTAATTATTCCACCCTATACATTCATTGCTACGGCCTCAGCAGTACTAATGGCGAATGCTATCCCGGTTTTTGTTGATATAGACCCTAATACGTGCAATATTGATCCTGATAAAATTGAAGAAGCCATAACTAGCAAAACAAAAGTTATTATGCCAGTTCATGTTACTGGAAACCCAGCCCAAATGAGCAAAATATTAGATATAGCAAGAAAACATGGTGTTGCAGTAATAGAAGATGCAGCACAAGCACATGGAGCAGAGTGGAATAATACTAAGGTTGGTTCTTTGGGGTTAGGTGGTATTTTTAGTTTTCAGACATCTAAAAATATGTCTGCTGGTGAAGGTGGTGCTATTGTTTCAAATGATCAGAATTTTATAGATAAATGTTTTTCATATCATAATTGCGGAAGAACAGCTAATGGTGCTTTTTATGATCATCAGTTATTAGGTGGAAATTTCAGATTAAATGCTATTTCAGCTAGCATGCTTTTAGCTCAGCTAGAAACTCTTGAAAAAGAAATGGAATTGCGCGATAAAAATAGAGAAAAACTTGATAAAGTTTTAAGTCAAATTGAAGGTATTTCCATTAATGGCAGATATAAAGAAACGACTAGAGAAGCTAATCATTTATATTTGATACGTTACGATTCAAGTTTTTTTAATCAAGTCTCTCGAGAAAATTTTTTTTCTGCAATGCAAGGAGAAGGAGTTTTTACATATGCAGGTTATAAGCCACTATATAGGGAGGAATTATTTTCAAAAAGTTCAGAAGAATATTCTTGGTTAAAAGAATATGATTACCAAAATATAGATATGCCAAACACTGAACGTTTAGCTGATAAGGAATCTGTCTGGATTAAACAAAATCATTTACTTGGTGATGATAGCGATATTCAAGATATTATTGATGCTTTTGAAAAAGTAACATCATGTATTAAAAATCAACCTGAATTATTTATTTAATTCTATTTTATATATCAATATGTCTAGGATAAATCTTGTAATCGCAGAATGTAAATCCGTATTTTTGATACCTAAATTTTAATGATGGATCAGCAAACTGTTGCCACTAATAGAAAAGCTTTTCATGAATACCATATACTGGAAAAACTTGAAGCAGGTATGGAATTACTTGGGAGTGAAGTAAAAAGCCTAAGAGAGGGAAACGCAAATTTAAAACAAGCATATATATTAATTAGAAAAGGACAGGCGTGGGTTTCTGGTATTCATATAAAACGATATTCACATACAGGCTTTGATGGTCATGAGGCATTAAGAAACAGAAAACTATTACTTCATCAGAAAGAAATTGCAAAAATTAAAGCTAAGTTAGATCAGAAAGGTTTAACGGCTATTCCTTTAAAAATTTATTTTAATAAGAAGGGGTGGGCAAAGCTTGAAATCGCGTTAGCAAAAGGCAAGAAGACATACGATAAAAGAAATGCTCTTAAAGAACATGATATTAATAGAGAAGCACAGAGAGAAATGAGTAATCGATCAAAATGAAATTTGATCAGGTAGATAAACAATGGGAATTAATTAGTCGTGGGACTGAAGAAATAATTCCTGAAAAAGAATTAAAACAAAAGTTAGAATCTTCTAAAAAAGAAGAAAAACCATTAAGAGTAAAGCTTGGATGTGATCCAAGTAGACCAGATTTACACATTGGGCATGGAGTTGTTTTAAGAAAATTAAGACATTTTCAAGATTTGGGACATCAAGCAATACTAGTTATTGGTGATTTTACTGCCATGATTGGTGATCCATCTGGGAGGAATAAAACACGACCTCAATTAACTTTAGATGAGTCTAGAGATAATGCGAAATCTTATATTGATCAAGCGTCCAAAGTACTAGATATTAATAAAGTTGAAATAGTTTATAATTCCGATTGGCTAAATAAAATGAATTTTAGCGATGTGATTAGATTGTCAAGTCATTATACTGTAGCTAGAATGCTAGAAAGAGATGATTTTACGAATCGATATAAATCTGAAACACCTATTTCTATACACGAATTTATGTACCCGTTAGCACAGGGAATGGATTCAGTACATTTAAATGCGGATATTGAGCTTGGAGGAACTGATCAAAAATTTAACCTTTTAGTAGGTCGAGATTTACAGAGGGAATACAATCAGGTGCCGCAAGTAATTATTACATTACCATTATTGGAAGGTACGGATGGTATTGAGAAGATGTCAAAATCTTATGGCAATGACATAAGTTTTATTGATTTGCCTCAAGATATGTATGGAAAATCAATGTCAATTCCTGATAAGATGATAGAGAAATATTTTATTTTAGCTGCTGATTCCAATGAAGATGAGCTAACAGAAATAAGACAAAAATTAGATAATCCTAAAATTAACCCTCGAGACGTCAAACGCTCTCTAGCATATTCAATTGTTTCACTTTATTACGGAGAAGATAAAGCGACGAAAGCAGAGGAACATTTTGACCAGGTAGTTGTAGGTAAAAATAATCCAGATAGTATGGATGAATTTATTCTTAAGGATGATATGTTATTAATTGATATTTTATTAAATAAAGGGTTAACAAAAAGTAAAGGAGAAGCGCGACGTTTAATTACACAGGGTGCAGTAAGAGTGGATGGAAATAAAGTTGAAGATATTAATATGATTTTGTACAGTGGAAATCAGGTTATTATTAAAGTTGGAAAAAGAAAGTTTTTAAGTATCAAGTGAAAAAAAATATATTTTTGCCGATTCTAGCGGCATTTTTATTTATAATATTTTTTTTTAATGAAGGACATAAACCAAAATTGGTTGTTTTTATTGTTCTCGATCAAGCAACACCAGATATTATTAAAAAATATGATCATCTTTTTTCTGGAGGTTTAAGATGGCTAATTGACCACGGGATCAGCTTTGATAGTACATATCATGAACATGGAAATACATTAACTGGCCCAGGTTATTATTCTTTAGCTTCTGGTTTATTTCCTGGTAGTGGTGGAGTCCTTGCTAATACTTGGTTTGACCGTGATATAAATAGGAAGTGGTATTGCGTAGAAGATACACTGTCATATGAACTTTCAGACAGTACGACTGGTCGTTCTTACAAAAATATAAATAATACTGCACTTGGCGATTGGCTAGTTAATTCTTACCCAAATTCTAAAGTTGTTTCAATCTCCGGGAAGGATAGAGGAGCTGTATTTTTAGGAGGCAAGAGACCTGAAATAGCATTGTGGGATGATAGAATGGGAGGATATACGACTTCAAGCTATTATTCCCCTTTTTTACCAGAATGGGTTACTAGATTTAATCAAAACATGAATGTTGATACATATTTAGATTCAACATGGTATCGAATTTTGCCAGAAGAGATTTATAAAAATAATACAAGAGTTGATAATTTTAAAGGTGAAAATAGTTGGTCTAGAACTGATCCAGTATTACCATTAAAATTTGATGAATTTAAATTAAATTTTTTGAATAGTTCATTCTATACAACACCTTACGGTGACAGATCATTATTAAATCTTGGATTAGAGGCAGTTAAATTTTATAAAATGGGCTTAGATAATGAACCTGATATACTTTTTTTAGGACCTTCTGCAATTGATGGAATTGGTCATTCATTTGGACCATATTCACATGAGCAGTTGGATAATTATCTTCGTTTAGATAAATCTTTGGGTGATTTTATTAATTATATTGAAAGTATGGTTGGAGAAAATAATACTCTTTATTTATTAACAAGCGACCATGGGGTTTCAGAGTTGCCAGAATATTTAATATCAAAAGGTCTAGACGCAGGGAGGATTCCAAGAGTACAAAGAGACTCCCTCTTTGCCCTAGCTATGAATGAAATTGATCTGCAAATAGGTGGAGGCAAAGTAAAACGATATAGTAACAACTTTTACTTTAATAAAAACTTAAGTACTAGTGAAAGAAAGATTGCTAGAGATTTATTAAAATCTTATTTAATTAAAATTCCCGGCGTAAAAGCTGTTATGTCAAAAGAAGAGATAATTAATGGTGATAATTCTAAAATTTCAACACGATTAAAGAATATGGTTCATAATACTAAAAGTCCTGATATTTTTTTAATTCAAAAAAAATATTGGATTACTAGTACTACAGGAACTACTCATGGATCTCCTTATGATTACGATGCTCATATTCCACTTATTTTGTCAAATGGTAAAACTGAAAGTAAAATACGCAAGGATTATCTAAGATCAGTTGACATTGCTCCAACACTAGCAAAAATTTTAGATATTAAGTATCCAAAAAACCTTGATGGTAAGGCAATTAAAATTGAATAGTTAAAAAAAATGATGATTTATTATTTTCATATTTTTCGAAACAAATAAATCAAGTTACTTTCCATTACACTTTAACCTTGAAAAAAGGAGATTATGTGTCAAAAAATGTTAAAGAGTTTACCTCAGTAGATTTTGAAGCTGAGGTATTAAAGTCTGATTCACCAGTTCTCGTAGATTTTTGGGCTGAATGGTGTGGCCCTTGTCGAGCTATAGCACCAGTAGTGGCGGAAGTAGCTGATGATTATTCAGGCAAAGTTAAAGTAGGTAAGCTAAATGTGGATAATGAGAATCAAATTGCTAGTCAGTTTGGCGTAAGAAGTATTCCCACACTTTTAGTTTTTAAAAATGGGGCAGTTATCAATCAAATTGTTGGTTCTGTCCCAAAGAATAGAATAACTGACATCCTTGATTCAGTTATTTAAATATTTTTTAATAATTATCGAATGAATCGAAAAGTTATAATTATTGGTTCGGGCCCAGCGGGTTTAACCGCAGCTTTATATACAGGGCGTGCTAATCTTAAACCATTGGTATTCGAAGGTAATCAGCCAGGTGGACAACTGACAATTACTACAGATGTTGAAAATTATCCTGGTTTTCCTGATGGTATAATGGGACCAGATCTAATGGACAGTTTCAGAAAGCAGGCAGTTCGATTTGGAGCTGAATGTCACTTTAAGAATGTAACTAAAGTTGATTTAAGTGAAAAACCATATAAGGTTTGGGTAGGTGATGAAACTTATCTAACTCAGTCTATAATAATTGCAACTGGAGCATCTGCAAAAATGCTTGGCCTTGATAGTGAAAAAGCACTAATGGGTTATGGTGTTTCTGCTTGTGCTACATGTGATGGTTTTTTCTTTAAAGATAAAAAGGTGTTTGTTGTTGGAGGTGGTGATTCTGCAATGGAAGAAGCAACTTATCTTACAAAATTTGCATCTAAGGTAGTTATCGTTCATAGGAGAGATAAGTTTCGTGCATCTAAAATCATGATTGACCGAACAATGAATAATCCAAAGATTTCAGTTTTGTGGAATAAAACTGTAGATGAAATATTGGGAAGTCAAGAAAAAGGTGTTCATGCCATAGTACTTAAAGATACTATCTCAAGTGAATTAAAAGAGGAAAAATGTGATGGCGTATTCATGGCAATAGGCCATAAACCTAATACTGATCTTTTTAATGGGATTCTCGAGACTGATAATTTTGGTTATTTACAAACAAAAGATGGAAGCACTGCAACAAGCTTAGAAGGTGTTTTTGCCTGTGGTGATGTTCAAGATAATGTTTACCGTCAGGCTGTTACTGCAGCTGGAACTGGTTGCATGTCTGCTATTGATGTTGAACGCTATCTTGAACATGTTAATAATTAAATAGTTTAACGATTTATTCTCCTTTTATGCGGAGGAAAAATGAGTCAAGTATCAAGTCCTATATATGAGATAAATAATTTAAAAAAAATATATAATGACCATGAGGTTATTAATATAAGACAATTAAAATTTCATCGTGGTACTATATACGGAATTGTTGGTCCTGTAGGATCTGGTAAATCAACATTGCTTAAAATTATGGCTGGTTCCTTAAATCAAACCAGTGGTGAAGTAAAGTATGAAAACAATTATTTCGAAACCAATTTATTTGGTAAAGTAAAGCAGAATTCAGAAATTAAAATTGTTCAATTAAATGATAAAATAGATCAGTCTAAACTTCCTAAATTATTAAATTATGAGTTTTCAGATAGAATAATTCCTCGTTATCTTAAAAAAAACAATTTAATTAATAGAAAAAATGTTGATAATTGTTCTAAAGGTGAAAGAATGTTATTGAATTTAGCCATCGCATTTCAACAAGACCCACGTGTGCTTATAATTGATGATTTTGGAATTGCTTTTGATAGTGAAACAGAAAAAGACCTTTGTAATAAAATTAAATTTATAAATAAGGAGTATGGTACTACTATTATTTTATCAACTCCTTATGATAAAAAAATAAAAAACTTTGCATCAGTCTTGCTTTATTTAAACAATGGTCACCTATCGAAAATCAGATCAAAACAGTCAAGAGAAAAAAGGGCTACTGCACCCGTCAAAAGAAATAGGCATCGCCGAAGTTATAAAAAAACAAAACGATAACTTTTAGAAAAATTAGATGACAAATATGAATTTAGATCGATACAGTAAAATAACTTCAAATTTTCATAATAAAAGAATTATGGTTATTGGTGATTTAATGTTAGATAAATATTATTGGGGCTATACTGAAAGAATTTCACCAGAAGCTCCGGTTCCAATTGTCGATGTAGATAGAGTAGATTACAGACCTGGAGGTGCTGCCAACGTTGCACTAAATCTTTCATCTTTAGGATGTGAAGTTGTATTATTTGGTTTTATTGGTTCTGATAATGATGGAATAAAGTTAATTGATGTTTTGAAAAAACAGAATGTTAACTGTGAAGATATTATTGTTAGTGAGAATCGTCATACAACTGTAAAAACAAGAATCATGTCTCATGATAATCAAGTTATTAGAGTTGATTTTGAATCAAAAAAAAATCTAAGCAATAAATCTATTGAAAAACTTTTAGCTGTTATAGAAAAAAATATTTTAGATGTTGATGGTGTAATTTTACAAGATTACAATAAAGGAGTTTTGAATAAAAATAATATTTCATCAATATTAGATATAGCAAATAAATCAGAGAAAAAAATCTATGTTGATCCTAAAAAAAGTAATTTTAAATCGTACAAGAATGTTAGACTATTTAAACCAAACTTAATTGAATTTGAAAACTCTTATGCTTCAAAAAACGAATCTATTGAGAGAATAGGATTTGAACTCAAGAATGAAATTAATGCTGAAATATTATTAATTACTCAAGGTCCAAAAGGTGTTTCACTATATAGCGGAAAGGATTATCACCATATAATAACAAAAGCTCGTAAAGTACATGATGTTTCAGGAGCTGGTGATACAGTTATTTCAACTTTTTCATTATCTGATATTTGTGAAGCAACTCCTAGAGAGTCAGCTATTTTAGCCAACTTTGCTGCAGGACGAGTTTGCGAAGAAGTTGGAGTTATGCCAATCAATATTAAAATGTTAGATGAAATTCTTGGATATGATCGAAATTAGTTCATCTATTTTGTTAAAATGCAAAATAGATGAATAATAATTTTATAATATTTTTATTTTTTCTTTTATCATTTCTCTATTCTCAACCTGATAGTCAGTTTAATCCTTTTGATTGGGTTCAATATAGAAAAACTGGCAGTATAAACTCAATTTCATCTAGTAGTAGTTATATTTACTTAGGGAGTGAAAATGG
>MDSW01022991.1_pt1 | contig 12267 bp, 4 predicted proteins | sample 811171 | NCBI WGS metagenome assembly MDSW01 (sample SAMN05326641, study PRJNA326480) | marine metagenome | isolation source: seawater | place: Atlantic Ocean: North West | collected 2012
CGGACGCGGGCGGCGGCGGCCCCGCGAGCCCGGGGAAACGCGCGCCCGCCGCGAACGCCGCCGCCGCGAACGCCTCCGCGGTTCGGAGCCGAACGCGGGGCGCGGGCGCGGGGGCGTCCACGTCGACCACCGCGCCGGGTGGGAGATCGGGTGCCGAGGTGCCGAGGTGCCGAGGTGCCGCCCCCGCCCCCGCCCCCGCCCCGGCCAAGGTTCCGCCGCGCGCCGGGGCCGGGGCCGGGGCCGGGGCCGGGGGCGAGTTCGCGGGACCCGAGGCGAGGTTCCGAGACGAACACGAACCCTCGCCGCGACCCTCGCCGCCGCGTTTCGGGATGACCTCGCCTCCGGCGGTCTCGAGGTGTCCCGAGGGCGCGAAGGGGTCCGGGGAGGTCACGACCACCTTCGGGTCGACGAGCTCGAGGCGGCCTCTTCTGAAGAGCGGGCAGTCCAGCACGAGCGTCTCGAACTCGCCGCCCTCGCCGGCGCAGTGGCTCCCGAACTCGCGCTCGACGCGGAGGAGCGTCGCGCGGAGGGACGCCAGGGAGGCGCCGAGGTGCCGCGCGGGGTCGAGGCCCATGGCGGCGACTTTGACGAGGACGGCGTCGACGCCGGAGGCGCAGATCAGGTCGAGGACGCGCGGCTGCGGCTGGCGCCACATGTACGCGAGGGAGACGAGGCCGAGGTCCGCGCACACAGCCTCCACGCGGAGGCGCTGGTAATCGCTCAGGATGGCGCCCGCGGTGACCGCGCGAACGCCGGGCGTCGCGTCCACGACCGCCGCGAGGAGCGCCCTGAGGTCCTCGACCTCGTCGCCGAGGGTGTCGTCCGCGCCCACCTCGTAGGAAATGTCCGTACGCATCGACGAACCGCGAAGGCGCCGGCGGAACAGCGGGAGGCCGGTCAGGTCGCCGTACGACGCCACCGCGCGATGCCCCACCGTCTGGAAGCAGTGCGAGTCCAGCTCCTCCACGTCCGCGTCGGCGGGGAGCAGGTTCGCGAGCGCGACGACGCGGTGGCCGTACGACTCGGCGAGCATCGCCGCCATGACGCTGTCCTTGCCGCCGGATACCAGCGCGACCGCATCGAACGTGGGGGCCATCGCCGCCGCCCCCGCGCGAGCGCGTTGTTAGTCGGCGAACAACGAGACCACGCGCCCGAGACCCCGAACCAAGTTACGACTTTCTTCAGGCGCGCCGGCGCCGAAATTCGTCTCGTCGGCGGATCGAAGGTCGCTTTTTCTGCAACGACTGCCACGGGAACGGCGGCGGCGGCGGAGGGTGGTCGGCGGGTCAGCCCCACCCGCGTGCCCGTCGCTCGCCGCGCACTTTCGCGCGCGCGCGGACGCTCCGGCCTGGTCGCGAGCCTCCCCACGCTCGCGCGGGTCTTATCCGGGCGACCTCGGGCGCGGGTCCAAGCGGCGTTTCTTCCTCGGCGGCGCCGCCCCCCCCGTCGTTCGCGATGCTCGAGCTCCACCGCTCGCGATTCGTGGAGTGGCAGCCCGCGGCGGTGGTGGCGATCGCGGTCGCGCCCGGCGGGACGACGGTGGCGCTCGCGCGCGAGACGGGCGACCTCGAGATTTACGACACCGCGGACTGGCGGTGCACGGCGCGCGTGCCCGGTCACGAGGGCGCCGCCGTCTCTTCCCTGGCTTGGTGCGCGCCGTACGCCCTCGACGACGCGACGGACGCACTCGACGGCGCCTCCCCCGCGCTCTCGGCGTACCGCCTGCTCTCGGCGGGCTTAGACGGGCAGATCACGGAGTGGGACCTCACGACGCTCCGCCCGCGCGGTAACCCCGCGGACTCGCACGGAGGGAGCGTGTGGGCGATGGCCGCCGAGCCCGCGCCCGCGGCGGGCGCCCCGCAGCGCGTCGCGGTCGCGTGCGACGACGGGTGCGTGAGGTTACTCACGCTCGCCGCGGGCGACGGCGTCGGCGCCGGCCTCCACCACCGCCGAGGCTTCAACCGCGTCGACGGGCGACTCTTATCCCTCGCGTGGAACCCTGGCGGCCACCAGATCGCCGCCGGGTCGAGCAAGGGCGCCATCCACGTCTTCGACGTCGCGCTGACGCAGGAGCTCGCGCGCATCACCGTCGGCCAGGGCGACGCCCCGCGAAAATCCGACGAGCGGTGCGTCTGGGCGCTCGAGTACCTCCCCTGCGGCACCCTCGTCAGCGGCAGTTCGGACGGCGACGTCACCTTCTGGGACGGGCGGCACGGCACGCAGCTCAGCTCGCACAGACAGCACCGCGCGGACGTCCTCGCCCTCGCCGCCAGCCCGGACGGGAGCGTCGTGTTCGCCTCGGGCGTCGACTCGCAGGTTGCGGCGTTTGAACAAGTCGTCGCCGTCGACGACGACGGCGTACCGCTCGGCCACAGGTGGACGTTCACGGGGACGAAGCGGCCGCACACGCACGACGTCAGGGCGCTCGCGATCGCGGCGATCGGTGGGGCCCCGGTCCTCCTCTCGGGCGGGAACGACGCGCAGCTCCTCGCGTACCCGGCGAACGCGTTCCGAAAGAGACACCCGGTGCGCGTCGTCAGCGTCCCGCAGACGCCGCCCATCGCCATCACCGGGGGGGGCGCGTGGACGAAGGTCGAGGAGGGGAAGACGAAGAGCAAGGCGGCGGGGGGGAAGAACGGCTCGAAGCGGAAGGCCGGCGGCGGGGAGAAGGACGACGGCGAGGCGAGCGTCGCGTTCCGGCCGAACCGGCCGAACGTCCCAAACCCGCCGCTTCTGCTGTGCGACCACGGGCGGTGGTTGGACGTGTGGCGGCTCGGGGAGGGCCTCGGGGGCGGCGCGGGCGCGGGCGGCGAGCGGGCGAAAAAAATCAAGACCGCGGAGGGGGGCGTGATGAAGCTGGCCGCGGCGCCGCGGCACGTGCTGCGCGCGAAGCTGGGGGGGAAACGGAGGACGCTCTGCTCGGCGATTTCGCCAGACGGTACGAATCGATGCGAGCGCGACCCGACCCAAATCCGCGTGCGGTTCGGGACCCTCGCCGTTCCCTTTCGGTCACCGCCGCGACGCGCGCCGGCTTCTCGTCCCGTGATGAGACGATGTTCTTTGACCGAGTTGCCCGTGGGGATACAACCTTCACATCGACAAAGTTACGGATCTATCTGAGGGCGAGAAGAGAGAAAGAAAAAAAAACCTTTTCGCGGGACGGGAGCCGCGGTCGACGGCCCGACTGAACTGACCGAGCGCCTCTTCCACCCGAACCTCCACCCTCTCGCACCGCAGGCACCCTCATCGCCGTGAGCGACACGCACGCTCTGCGTTTGTTCGAGCTTCGTCCCGGCGCGTCGGAGGGCGAGGAGTGGACGCTTCGGAAACAGGACAGCCCCGAGGGCGGCGTCTCGTGCGCGCATCTCTTGCTCTTCACCCCCGACGGGAAGGTCCTCGTCGCCGTCGGCGCCTCCGGGGCGGTCAACGTCATCGACCTCGAGTCTTGGGAGGTGATGGAGGTGCTCAAGCAGCACCTCCCCAAGCCGTCCCTCGCGGCGAAGGCGCTGGCGGCGAAGGGAAACCGCGCGAAGGCTTCCCTCGGGGGGAAGGACGACGACGGAGGGAAGACCGCGGTCGCCGTCTCGTCGGGGGGGGGGCCCTCCGACGCGACGGTCTCCTCCCGCGCGGTCTCCACCTCGGACGTCGGGTGCCCCGCGGTGTCGCACGCGTGCGCGAGCGCGGATGGGCAGTGGCTGGCGCTCGTGACGACGGCGGACCGCGCGTTCGGCGGGCGCGACGCGGCGGGCGTGCACGTGTACAACCTGGACGCCCTCAAGCTCCACGCCGTGCTTCCGCCGCCGCCGGGGAAGGGCGAGTGGCCGCCCGTCGCCGCCATCGCGCTGAGCCAGGGCGGCGTCCTCGCGATCGCGGCCCGGGATAACGCGGTGTACGCGTACGACGTCGAGAGCGCGTCGCTGAGCGAGTGGTCCGAGCGCCTCGCGAGTCGCGCCGAGCGTCCAAACATCCTTCCCGAGCTCGCGGACGCCCCGGGCCAGATCCGGGGCCTGAGCTTCGACCCGACCCCGGGGTCGAGCGTGCTCCTCGCGCAGACCCCGAGCGCGATCGCCAGGATCGACCTCGGCGTCTTGCCCGAGGCACCGGGCGGGGCGAAGGGGCGGAGAGGCGAGGCTTCGGCGTCGGCTTCGTCGGCGGAGGGGAAGAAGGGTCGGCGGCGGGGCGCGGGAGGGTCGGAGGCGCCCGGGAAGAAGGGCGGGGACGTCAAGGTGGCGAAACTGGAGGATCCGTGCCTGTTCCTGGGGTACTTCGCGCCGGGGCGCGCGGTCATGGTGGAGCGGCCGTGGAAGGACGTCCTCAAAAACATCCCCGAGCCCATGTACCGACACAGGTTTGGGACGTGACGTTCGTTCGGGGCTTTGTTTTTCGCTCGCGCGCAAAAAACACTCCAACCGCGCGAAACCTACCCGCGGCGAGAGGAAGTATACGAATAGACCACGATGTCCGTCGGAAACCCACGCCGCGATCGCTCCGCGCGTCATCACGTGGTCACGACCCGTTTCGTCTGTTACAAGACTCTTCGCTCGCTCCGCGCCGCGAGCCCGCGGCGCCACCCTCCGTTCCCTCGCGCCGCCTTCTCAGGGGTTGATGCCGAGGAGCATCTGCGAGTTCCCCCCCGGGAGGTACATGACGTTCCTCGACCTGGCCAAGGTCTGCGCCACCTCCCTCGCCGCCTCGATTCGGCGGAGCTCCACGAGCGCGGGCCCCGCGCGCGCGGTGGCCTGGCTGATGAGCTTCGCGGACTCGGACTCGCCCTCGGCGCGGATAATGGCGGCTTTCTGCTCCTGCTCGGATTTGAGGACGACGAACTTGGACCGCTCCGCCTCCTGCTGGGACACCTGCTTCGCCTCGATCGCCCGGGAGTACTCGTGGCCGAACGTGAGGTGCGTGATGGCGACGTCCTCGAGGATGATGTTGAAGTCCTCGGAACGGTTGCGCAGCGCCGCGCTCACCGCCCGGGACACCTCCTCGCGCCGCGTCAGGAGCTGATCCGCGTTGAATTGCGCCACCGTCGCCTTGAGCACCTCGTTCCCGATCGAGGGTAAGACGCGCTCGGCGTAGTCGGGGCCGAGGTTCATGTGAATCTCCGCGAGCTTATCCACGTTCGGGCGGTACAGCACGCGCAGGGTGAGGTTCACCTGCTGCAGATCCATCGTGCCCGTGGACGTCTGGATGTTCTTCGGGGCGGTGGGGATGTCGTAGATGGTGGGGTTCTGCACGACCGGGATCAGGAAGTGCGTGCCCTCGCCGACCGCCTTGGGGAGAACGCCGCGGAAACGGTCGAACATGACGGCCGCGCGACCGCCGTCGACTGATGAGGGAGGGAAGGGGGGGACGGAGGCGTCAGCGCGGCCCGGAAAGGAGAGGGGTTGGCTCCGGACGAGATCTCGATCGTTCGCGCATTTCTTTCGCCCCGCCCGCGGGGGGGCGATTCCGGGAAGACGACGCGATTTCGCGAGGGGGGCTGACGTCACGCGCACGCACCGTCGTACATGGCCGCGTTGAGCGTGGACCCGGCGACGCCGAGCCCCACCGCCGCGCGGGCCAGGTTCGTCAGCGCGTTCGCCGCCGCTTGAGGTGCCGCCATCGCGCGCGCTGGATCGAGTGATCTCGCACGGGTGCGAGATCACGAAGACGTCACGCGTTTTGCGTCGTCAGGTGCGGCGCCGCGGCGGGAACCTGCTCGGCGGGCGCGGCGCGCCGCCGCCCCGGGCAAGTTTACGATTTTCTTTTCCTCAGGTTTGTTTGTCTCACGAAAAGCTCAATCTTCTCTTTCCGCCGCCCTCGCCTGCTCGTCCCTACTTCCCCTCCTTTTCAGCCTTCTTCCTCTCCCTCTCCGCCTCCCTCTGCGCCTTCCCCTTCCTCTGCTTCTTTTTCCTGTGAGGCTCCTTCTCCGCGTCTCCGCTCGGCGCCGGGCGCTTTTTGTCGTTCCCCGCGTCGGGTCCGGGCCCCTTCCCGCGTTTCGCCTTTTCCCCCCCGGGTCCCTTGGCGCCCTTCTCCCCCTTCTTCGCGGAATCCTGCTTCTTCTTCTTCCCGCCGCCGCCCTTCTCCGCCTTCGCCCCCGGTTCTTCCCGCGCGGGCGTCGCCTCCGGCGGGACCTTCCCGAGCGCGACGCAGAGCTTCCCGAGCGCGGTGACGCCCTTGGCCGGCATCCCCGGCGCGGCGAACTGCGCCTTCACGGCGTCCAGCGTCTTCTCGGCGTCAAACACCGCCGCGAGGGGCGTCCCCTCCGGCTGCAGCCGCCCGAGGGTTTCCGCGCACTGCGCGAGGAGCTTCGCGGTGTCCGCGCGCGTGCCGCGGTTGCGACACGGCGCGGCGACGGCGGCGAGGATCGCGTCGGCGATTTCGTCCCTGAGCGTTTCGCTCGCGCGCGCCACCGCGGGGCTCCTGCGCCGTCCGAGCGAGAGCGCGGCGAGCGCGAGCTTGGCGCCCTCCATGCGCAGAAACTCGCCCCGGGCGCTCGGCTTCTCCGCGTCGCGCCTGAGCAGGGCGACGAGGTCGGGAAGAAGCTTCGCGGCCAGGCCCGGGTGGCGCTCGAACGCCGCCTGGAAGAAAGGTCCGCGCAGGCGGCACCGTTTGCTCGTCGCGAACCTCGTCACGGCGTCGCGGTACACCTCGGCGGCGGCGTCGCTCGCGGGGAAATCTTTTTCCCCCTCAGACTCCTCCGCCTTCTCGCCCTCCTCGCGGCGCGTGACCGCCTCCAGCACGCGCAGGAGGTACAGCGCCGTCGCCGTCGCGGGCTTCGCGAACCCCTTGGCGTCGCCCGCGATCGCGGGGCGGGACGCGAGCCGCACAGCGGACGCGAGGGCGTCTCGGAGTCGGCTCGCCGTCGCGACGGAACCCTTCTCCCCCGCCCCCGTCGGCAGGTCGCGCGCGTGGCACACGTGTTTCGTCAGGACGCCGCCGATGCGCTCGGCGAGGGCGGTCGCCTGCGGCGTCCCCGCCGCGATCGCGGTCTGCATCGCGCCGAGCAGCGGCAGGGCCGCGCCGGGGAGGTAGGGAGACCCCGGCGACGATTTCGCGTACTGCTCGAGCAGGGCCAGCACGCGGAACTTGAAGTCGCGCGTCGCGCGAACCATGTTCTTCTTGCGCTTGACGTCCTCGCGGCGGCTCTTGAACGCCTGACCGAGGAGCGTATCGATGCTGAACATCGCGTCGTCGTCCATGTCCTCCGCGGGATCGTCCTCCTCGTCCGAGTCGATCGCCGCGCCGGCCTTCGCCACAGCAGCCGCGATCTTCGCCGCGCGCTCGGCGTCCACCGGCGCGTCGTCCTCCTCCGACTCGGATCCGGACTCGTCGGAGCTTTCGGAATCGGCGTCGGATTCGCCGTCTCCGTCCTCGCCGCTGTCCTCGCCGCCGCTGTCGTCCTCGCCGCCGCTGTCGTCCTCGCCGCCGCTGTCCTCGCCGCTGTCCTCGTCGCTGTCCTCGGCCTCCTCCAGCAGCGCCTCGTCGTCGGAGTCGTCGGAGCCTTCGCCCGCGGCGCCCGCGTTTCGGTTATCGGCGTCGGGGGCGAGGACGACGCGGAGCATGTCCTGGACGCTCGCCTCCGACACCGAACCGGCGACGGATTTGAACGTGTGCTCGACGACGTCGCGAAGTAACGCCGAGGGCTGCGCGAGCAGGGAGAGCATGATGTCCACCAGGACGTCCATGGGCTCCGGCGCCTCGTCCTCGGGAGGTTCGCCGTCCGCCTTCTTCTTCTTCTTCGCGGCGCCCTTCTCTTTCTTCGCCGCGGGTTTCCTCTCCGCGAGCAAGTCATCCACGCACCTCGGGAGGTCCTCGATCGCGGGCGTGTACTCGCGCCAGTCGCTCACCTGGAGCACCGCGAGCGCCCTGAGCAGGGGCATCGTCATCGCCGCCTCGGGGTGGTCGTCGCCCGCCTCGCCCGCCTTATCCAGCGCGACGAAGAGTTTCGCGCGAACCTCCGCGCACTCGTCCGGCATTCGGTCCACCAGCCGCGCGCCGGACGTCTCTCGCGCGTCCAACGCGCGGCACAGATCCGCCGCCGCCGCGAGCAAATCCGGGGGCGGCTCCTTCGCCGCGGCGCCCGCGGGTTTTCCGCCCGCGCCCTTCTCCGCCGCCGCCGCCGCGCGGCGCGCCTTGAGGTTCGACGCGAGCAGCGCGGACGCCCGCACGGCGCACGCCTCCCGCAACCCGTCCGCGGGAGCGCCCAGCGGCGCCAGCCCAACCTCCTCGATCAAAGACTTCGACGAGGCGCCCTTCGCGCCTCTCTTCCCTCCTCTCGGCGGTTTCCACTCCGGGTCCGCCTCGTAATACGCGTGCGCGACGAGAAACTTGAGCAGGGTCGCCTGCGCGTCGCGCGGCAGGCGGGGCCACAGCCCCGTCGCCTGCTCCAGCGCCCAGAGCCTCCGCTTGTGCCCGCGCCCGCCCGCCGAAGACTGGTGCTTGGCGTCCCCGCCCTCACCCGCGGCGTCTCGATCCTCCTCCTCCTCCTCCTCCTCCTCCTCCTCGGGGCTCCGCACGAACACGCGCATGAGCTCCTCCGCGCGCTTCCCGGCGTCGTCGGCGGAGAGCCCCGAGAGGAGCTCCCGCACCGCGCCGGCTTTACTGATTTTGTCGAAGCGGTTCGGCCCGAGGCGCTGAAGCGCGGTGATGATCGCGAGCCTCTGCTCCGCGGTCGCGCTCGCGGCCTTGGCGTGCTGCACGACGCGGTCCAGGCAGTCCATCGCCGCGGCGTGGAGGTAGTTATCCGGTTTGTTGAGGTTGTTCAGAAGACATCGCGTGAAGTTATCCGAGAAGAGCGCCGGAATCTCCGCCGCGCCGGCGCGCGGGAGCGCCTCCGCGAAGAGACGGAACCCGAGGAACCGACGCTGGTGCGACCCGCTCGCCATCAGCCCGTTCTCCACCGCGACCTCCCACAGCGTCTCGAGGGCCCCGGGAACGCCCCCCGCGCCGTCCAGCAAGCAGCGCCACACCGTGTGCACCTGCGGGTGCGCGAACGACGACGCCATCAGCGCGGGGCGGAGCTTCTCCACGTGCGCCGCGCCGAGCACCGACGGCCAGGGCAAAGCGGGCGAGGAACCCGCGCGCGCGGACTTCTTCCCCTTCTTCGGAGGACCTTTCTTCCTTCCGTCGGCCGCCTCCCTCGCCGCTCGCTTCGCCTCGTCCGGGAGGACGTCGCACGCGTCGAGGACGGCGTCGGGCATCGCGCGCCACAGGCGTAACGCGAGCGACACCGTCTCCGGGCCGGCGGCTTCGGCGGGCTTCTCGAGCCACGCGCGAAGGGCGGGGGCGCGGTCGACGACGCGCGCGAACGCGGCCTCACCGTCCGGGAGGCGCGCCTCGAGGACGTCGTGGAGCTCGAGGACGACGGCGGCGGCGGACTCGGCGAGGTACGTCTTGGAGGCGGCGAGGGCGGAGACTTCCTCGGCGAGGGCGACGGCGAGATCGACCGTCTCGTCCGCGCCCAAGTCGCCGGAGCCGAGGCGCGCGGCCATGGCGCGAACGAGCGCGGCGACGCCGAAGAGCTGGCCCATGAGGATATCGCGCGCCTCGGAGCCCTTCGTGGACTGAGTGATCGGCTCGAGCGAGGATTTGAGGAGCTTCAGGCCGTCGGGGAGGGTCACGAGCGGGATCTCCGCGAAGGCGGCGGTGAGCGCGAGGGCAAAGCCTTGACGCGCGCCGGAGCGGCCCGAGCCGAGCCCACGCGCCAAGCGCTTGAGCGCGTACGTCAGCACGGGAGAGCACTCCGTCAGCGCGGGCGCGTCCGCGTCCCCGCGAGATCCGAGGGCGCCGACCCCGTGAGCGACGACGCCGCCGGCGCCGGCGCCGGCGTCCGCGTCGCCCATCTCCACGTCCGCGCCGTCCGGCCCGTGCGCATCCTGCGCGCTCTTCAGCTCGGTCACCAGGCTCACCGCGGACTTCTGCCGCACGTCCGCCTGGACGTTCGCCAGGTCCCAGAAGTGCTGCAGGACGTGCCCGGGAACCTCCACCCGCACCATCGTACCGGGGTACCGAGAGCGCGCGCGCGTCGGCGACTGGCGCGAAAGCGCCGCTTGATGACACCGAAAAACGCGCCGCCGCGCGCTCGGGCGAACGGCGCCGACAGCGGCGGCGGCACGCGATGCGGGAGCAGAGCAACGAACGACCCGATCGAACCGACCGTCTGAAAACCGTCGTTTGGGTGAGATTCTTCGACCTTCGATCTCGTCTGCAGCGCCGGCATTTTCGCCACGTAGCGAAAATCTCCCGGGCTCGACGCGCGCGAGCCTCCGCCGCCGCGCACGCGCATTCTTCCTCGCGCTCTCACCGCACGCGCAGCGCTCGACGCGACGCGAAGTGCCCCACGCGCATTCGCCGTCCGGTGACTCGTCTCGCCGCGTGTTTCGTGGAGACGCTCAGCGCACGTCGCCGATCGAAGCGACCCGTCTGATCCTTCTTCCACCGAAGGGAAAATGTTGCGCTCCGTGCTTCGGACCGCGCGCGGCGCCGCGCTGGTGCGTTCCCTGGACGACCGCTCGCGTCCAACTCGGTCGTCTCGTCCTTTCGCGCGCCGTCGGTTCCGCCGCGTCGTTCGCGCGCGCGCGTCGGGCCCTCGAAGGCTCCGCTCCCGTCTCCGATCTGGACGATCGCGCGATCTCGCCAATCGTCGGCGCACGGCAACCGAGGCAACCGGAGCGGCAGATCCGACGATCCGGGACCCCCGCCGCGCGCCGTCGCGCGCCTCCGCCGCGCCTCCGCGCCCGATTCTTCGCCCGATGATCCCTCTGACACCCCTCGCCCCATCCCTCCCCTCGCCTCCCCTCAGCGCCCCGCGGCGGTTTGGAACGACGCGCGCTCCTGGGCCGCCCCCCTCTCTTCCTCCGCCGCCCGCGCGTACGCCTCCGGCGCCGAGGTGATCGGCATCGACCTCGGCACGACCAACTCGTGCGTGGCGGTGATGGACGGCAAGGCGGCGAAGGTGATCGAGAACGCGGAGGGCGCTCGCACGACGCCCTCGATGGTGGCGTTCACGGACAAGGGCGAGCGCCTCGTGGGCCAGCCCGCGAAGCGCCAGGCGGTGACGAACCCCACGAACACGCTCTACGCGTGCAAGCGCCTCATCGGCCGCAGGTTCGACGATCCGCACACGAAGAAGGAGGCAAAGATGGTGCCGTACGAGATCGTCGCCGCGAGCAACGGCGACGCGTGGGTGGAGGCCGGCGGCAAGCAGTACTCCCCCTCGCAGGTCGGCGCGTTCGTCCTGCAGAAGATGAAGGAGACGGCGGAGAGCTACCTCGGCCACCCCATCTCCCAGGCGGTGGTCACCGTGCCCGCGTACTTCAACGACGCGCAGCGGCAGGCGACGAAGGACGCCGGGAAGATCGCCGGGTTGGACGTGCTCAGGATCATCAACGAGCCCACCGCCGCGGCGCTATCGTACGGCGTGGATAAGAAGGAGGGCCTCGTCGCCGTGTACGATCTCGGCGGCGGGACGTTCGACGTCTCCATCCTGGAGATCTCCGGCGGCGTGTTCGAGGTGAAGGCGACCAACGGGGACACGTTTTTGGGCGGCGAGGATTTCGACACCGCGCTCCTCAACGAGTTCACGAGCAACTTCAAGAAGGAGCAGGGCATCGACCTCAGCGGGGATAAGCTCGCGGTGCAGCGCCTCCGCGAGGCGGCGGAGAAGGCGAAGATCGAGCTCAGTTCCGCGCAGTCCACGGACATCAACCTCCCCTTCATCACCGCCGACGCCACCGGCCCCAAGCACATGGCCATGTCCATGTCCCGCGCGCAGCTCGAGAAGCTCGTCGGTCCTCTCCTCGACCGCACGAGGGACCCGTGCAAGAGCTGCCTCAAGGACGCGGGCGTGAGCGCCTCGGAGATCAACGAGGTTTTGCTCGTGGGCGGGATGTCCCGCATGCCCAAGGTGACGGAGATCGTGAAGGACCTCTTCGCCGGGAAGGAACCCAACAAGGGCGTGAACCCCGACGAGGTGGTGGCCATGGGCGCGGCGATCCAGGGCGGCGTCCTGCGGGGCGACGTGAAGGACATTCTGCTCCTCGACGTCACGCCGCTGTCGCTCGGGATCGAGACCCTGGGCGGCGTGTTCACGCGCTTGATCAACAGGAACACGACGATCCCGACGAAGAAGTCGCAGACGTTCTCCACCGCGGCGGATAACCAGACGCAGGTCGGGATCAAGGTGCTGCAGGGCGAGCGCGAGATGGCGGCGGACAACAAGATCCTCGGCAACTTCGACCTCATGGGCATCCCGCCCGCGCCGCGCGGCTCGCCGCAGATCGA
>MDSW01052324.1_pt1 | contig 12267 bp, 13 predicted proteins | sample 811171 | NCBI WGS metagenome assembly MDSW01 (sample SAMN05326641, study PRJNA326480) | marine metagenome | isolation source: seawater | place: Atlantic Ocean: North West | collected 2012
CCGCAAAAAGAATCACAGCGCGAATCACAGACGGGGGGAGGGGGTTCGCGTTGATCGCCTCGCCTTGCTACATAATGGGTTTTAGTGTCATAAAAATTTTTACAAAAAGGCGATGAAGGAGACAGAACTTGCAGCATTCCTCGGAGTACCACGGCAGCAGATAGTCGCAGTCCGCAAGGCAAACCCCGAACACACATTCAAGGTAGGCCGGGCAATCCACTGGACATCAGACGGCAAAGCCTTCCTCTATAAAGAACTCGGACTGGATAAGCCGCTGGAACCCGAAACCCCAAAAGAAACAACCGCAACCACCCAACGCTGTTATTTCCCAAACCGCCATTTGGTGGAGGCCAAACTCAAAGACGGGAAACTAATCCTAGTCCGCGTAAAAGACTCACATATGTACGTCCCAAAAATGGAAATACCCATAAAACCGGACGGCAACGGCTGGACAGTTACGCGGCATCCGAAACGGCGGGGCCGAATATGAACGAGCAACGACAGGAAGAAGCCTTTAAAGACGCGCTGACTGACTTGATTCAGCGATTCTATGATGAATTTGATCTGTCGTACCCGCAAATGGTGGGCATTCTGGAGATGACCAAACAGGAGATTTTGGCCGACGCTGGAGAATACGTCACGTTGGATCAGCTAGACGTTGAGGTGGACGACGAGGACGAAGACCCGCCAAACATACCGGAATAATGGCTTTCACCCCCACACCACATCCAGTGCTTGTCGTGCCATCGCAGGACAAAATTCGCTCGTTTGTGGAGCGCGGGGAAGAAGGCACGGCGGAACTGGCCCGCATACTGGAGCAACGGGAAGAACTAATCCGACTGGAGAAGGAAGACCCATACCGCTACGGGTACGAACCCCCACACTGGAAAGATGCCGACGAACTCTGGAAAGGCTGCGGCGAACTTCTAATCCAAGGAGGTAACCGCGCTGGAAAATCAGAATTTGCCGCCAAGCGCATCGTGCAAATGATGACGGCAAAGAAAGGCGCGAAGGTGTGGGTACTGGGAATGACGGCGCAATCCAGTATTCGCGACCAGCAACAACTGGTTTACAAATACATCCCGGCCGAGTGGAAGAACATTAAGAAGGGCAAAGTTCAGAATGTGAGTTTCAGCCAGAAGAATGGTTTCACCGAAAACACGTTTATTCTCCCAAATGGCTCGCAATGTTGGTTTATGAATTATAGCCAAGAAATGCGAGTGATCGAGGGTGGCGAAGTGGACATGATCTGGTGTGATGAGCTTGTGCCATTGACTTGGATTGAGACGCTGCGATTTCGGCTGGTTACGCGGGCATCAAGCCACGAACTATCTGGTCGTTTGCTACTCACCTTCACGCCCGTTGATGGATACACGCCGACCGTGAAGGAGTATTTGTCTGGATTTAGAGTGCTGGAAACGCGCCCAAGTCCGCTTCTCCCCGACACCGTGAATGTGCCGGGATGTCCCGCTGGAACCATGCCGTACACGGCGCAGTGTAGGAAACCCAACTCCCGTGCCATGTGGTTCTACACAGACATGAACCCGTACAACCCCTATGAGGAAATGAAAAAGACTCTCAAGGGCGAAAACAGCATACAGATTAAGCTGCGGGCGTATGGGTTTGCGGAGAATTTGTCGGGGAATCAGTTTCCAAAGTTTTGCGACTCACACATTCTGGAAGCCGACAAAATCCCCGAACACGGAACCAACTACATGGCAGTTGACCCGGCTTGGAACCGGAATTGGTTCTGCCTCTGGATTCGCGTGGACGACCGGGGGCGCAAATTCGTTTACCGAGAATGGCCAAATCGTCACGACTATGGGGAGTGGGCAGTGCCGGGGGAGAAGATGGATGGAAGTCCCGGCCCGGCGCAGAGTGTTGGGGCTGGGCGCGGCCTACCCGAAGTGAAGGAGATTATTGCCGAACTGGAAAACGGGGAGGACATCGAGGCCAGATATATAGACCCCCGCGCTGGAGCTTCGCAAGCCGCTGGGCGCGAGGGCGGCACAAGCATCATTGATCTATTGGGGGAAGGGGAAGACCCGATGTATTTTGAGCAAGCCGCTGGAATCTCAGTGGCGAACGGACTCACCATTGTAAATGATTGGTTGAATTTTAATCAGTCCGAGCCAGTCACGGCAGTTAATGAGCCAAACCTTTATGTGAGCGAGGAATGTGGCAACCTCATATATAGCTTGCAGGAATGGACTGGAAAAGACGGGGAGAAGGGCGCGAGCAAAGACCCAATAGACACGCTCCGCTATTTAGCCGTGATGGAGCCAATTCATGTGACTGAACTCACGTTTGCCGCGTCTGGAGGGGGAGGATATTGAGCATATACGAACTACCAATTTTGGTGAAGCCAGCCGACGTTGTGAGCGTCACGGGGTTGAGCCGCCGAGAACTACTTTTACTGGAGAAAGCCAAAGTGTTGAGCGTTTTTAGAACGACTGGAAACCAACGCCGCTTCTACCGGGACGAAATAATTAAACTTTTGAAGGAACAAAAAAATGGAAACAACTGATAAGTTGGCGATGGCGAGCGAATCGCCAGACATACGAGAACTGGCAGCGGAATATAGTCGTAGTTTACACGATGGAGAGTCGCTGGAAAAAGTGTCTGCCGTAGATGATGTGCGTTATACGCGGTGGGAAGGACAGACGGACGATGGGCGCAAGCACAGTGAACACTTGCCCGATGGGGATGAGGCATTCCCGTGGGAAGGCGCGAGCGACACCCGCATCCCACTGGCCGACCAAATCATCAACGACTCCGTGGACGTATTGACCACTGGATTTAGCAGGGCAACGCTGAAGATTGGTGGAACCGAGATAGGCGACGTTGAAACTGCCGCCGTGGCGAACAACATGATGAGGTGGCAGCGCGACACCAAACTCTACCACACGCTAAATCGCGAGGCTGAACTACTGGCCCAATACGGTCAGCAATATGGTTGGAGCGTTTTATTTGTTGGATGGGAGCAGAAAAGTGCGGTTAAGGCGCGGACGCTGACAATGCAGGAGATTGAGCAGTTGGCCGCGCAATCCGAGGGGGAACTTAATGCGCTACCGGAAATGATAGCCGACCCCGAACAGGAGGAACAAGTTGCCGAGATTCTGCAAATGCAGTCGCCGGGGATGAGTATGAAGCGGGCGAGGGAAGCCGTTGGAGAGTTGAGGGAGTTTGGCGAGACGCAAGTACCACAAGCCTACTTGGCCACGAACCAGCCCGTGGTGGCTGCGCTCAAGCCTTGGGAGGAAGTGAGTTTGCCGCCAGAGACGACGGACTTGCAATCGGCGCGAGTTATATTTAGGCGCGTGTTTTTGAATGAGGTGGAGTTGCGGGCCAAAATTGTGGACGAGGGCTGGAACGAAGACTGGGTGGACTCGGCAGTTAAGACTGCGGGCAAATCCACGGAGTTCCACGACTTCAGCCAGACTATATCAGACATGACTGCCGACCACATTGACCGGCAAGACAATCTGATAGAAGTGGTTTACGCATACACCCGACAACTGGACGACAACGGTATACCGGGAATCTACTACACGGTGTTTAGTCCAATGGCGCAGTCGGACGACGAGGGCAACGACACCTTCGCCAAACACGAATTGCTGGATTACGCGCACTGCCGCTACCCATTTGTGGAGTATCGGCGCGAACGCCTCAAACGCCGCATCACGGAGAGCCGTGGAGTACCAGAGATTTGCAGCACTTGGCAGGACGAAATCAAAACTCAACGAGACGCCGTGTATGACTCAACCAGTTTTGAAACGCTGCCGCCAATCATGGTGAATAAGCGGCTGGGTCTTGCGAATAAGATTGGCCCGGCAGTGCAGTTGCCAGTGATGAAGGCTGGAGATTATGAGTTTATGCGACCCCCGGCTCGCCAGCCCAGCACTGCATTTAATCTAATAGAAGCAGTGGAAAGGCAAGCGGACGAATACTTTGGTCGTGCGAACCCGGCAATTGCGCCAGCCCAAACCCAACTCAAGCAACAGCGCATGGTGAATAACTGGCTAACCGTCTGGACAGAAGCGTATCAGCAAATGTTTCAGTTGAGTTTGCAGTATTTATCGCCAGAGGAAATTAGCCGAATCACTGGAACCGACATAGTGCCGCCAAGCGATATGTACCAGTTTGATTTTGTGTTGAAGTTTGATGTGCGGGAACTGGACACAGACTTCGTAAATTCCAAACTCTCCAACATCGCGCAGTATGTTGTGCCGCAGGATGTGAGTGGAGTGCTGGATAGGAACAAGCTAATCTCCATGATAACGCGGGCTATTAGTCCCGACATTGCGGAGGAACTGGTGATTGACCAAGCCCCGGCATCGCAGAAGATGTATGAGGAAGTGAAGTCGCAAGTTGGTCAGATGATGCTGGGCAACGAACCCTCCTACACGGAGAAAGACCCGGCGGCTCAAGCCAAACTCCAATACTTGCAGGAGATAATGAGCCGCAACCCGAAAGCGCAAGCCGCACTGGAAGGCGACGAACTATTCGGGCAGTTGATAGAAAACTACACCAAAAACCTCCAAATGTCCGTGATGCAGCAGCAAAACGCGCAGATTGGACGCATTGGAGTTAATCAAATTACATGATGCAAAACCTAACAGTGTTCCAATGGCAGGGTGAGAACCAACTTTGGGACGCTATACTACAAAATCTGGATGCCGCCATTGATGTGGAGTTGGTGACGGCAGTGGGTTCAGAGATCGAGGGCGAGGCGCGAATACAGCAATGTGGTCGAGCCGATGGACTTCTGGACTTCAAAAGTCATTTAGTTGAGTTGCGTGATACTGCGATGGCGAAGCTCAACTAGGTATAGGCATAGGTGTACGTTCCATAGACAGCCGCTCATCCTTCGGGGTGGGCGGTTTTTTTATTTTCAAAAACCCATCAAAACTATTCAAAACTATATAAAACTGCACACATATAGCAGTTAGTTTTCGACTTCCCACTCTCCCCTTCGTTTATAGCGGCTGAAAGGTTTTCTGCGTAAACCTACAAACGCTGCCAGCCCAACTTGCGGGGCTATAAATCAGCATGAGCGATAAGACAATTGCCGACAGTGGCGCGGCACAAGTGGAAGCCACAACGAACATTGGTGAACTGTTGGACACCGATGGTTTAGCGAACCAACTGGAAAGGCTGTTGGATAGCGAACCGGAAGAAGCACCGGCTTCTAACGAAGAAAACGCTAACGAGGAACTTCCTCCCGATGAAGGCGAGTCGAGTGACGCGCTGGAGGATGAGGAAAGTGCCGAAGAAACTGCTCTTTCTCAGAACGAAGATGAACCTGCGGAGGCTGAACCGGCTTTAGACGCAGATGAGGACGATGTGGAGGAACAGGCCGAGGGCGACAACCCCAACAAAGGCTTGTTAAAACGCATTGACAAACTCACTGCAAAAAGACGGGAAGCTGAAAGCAAAGTGGATTCACTGGAATCGGAGGTCGCCAAATTACGCGCTGAACTAGACGCCAAGGAGGAACTTCCCACCGTACCAGCAAGTGACGCATCCAATCCATACTCGCACCTAAATTCGGTGCAAGCGGTTGAAAAGGAATTAGATCAAGCCGAGGAAGTATTGGAGTGGTGCGAAGATAACGCTGATGGCGCGGTGGTTAAAAACTCAAAGGGCGAGGAAATAGAATACAGTGCAGAAGATATTCGCGGAGTTAAGAAAAATGCGCGGAAAGCACTCAAGCGTCATTTGCCCAAGCGACTGGAATACTTGAAGGAGGAATCGGAGGTAGCAGGACAAGTGGAGGAAGTCTTTCCATACTGGAAGGACAAGTCTTCACAAAGCTACCAAGAAGCCATGCAAATCCTTCGTAATCGCCCCGATTTGCGAAACCACCCTACATGGAAAGCGGACGTAAGTATGTTTTTGCTGGGTCTGCAATCATATAGGGAAATGGTGAATAACACTGGAGCGAAAAAGGCTGCGAAGAAGGAAGTGAAGGCTGCGCCTAAACAACCGGCTGCGCCCGCTGCCGCTCCAGCACAAAAGAATCCGACTAAAGCCCGTTCAGCCGCCGCTAGGAAGAATTTTGGTTCTGATAAGTCAGTGGAGACTTTGGCCAATATATTAGAATCGGACTATATATAGTCCAAATTAGGGGGATATAACAAATGGCACTTCTTTTAGAGAGGGGATATAACACTCTCCAGTCAGGTGGTCGTGAGGATTTGTCTGACCTTATCGCAAATGTTGATGCTCGCAGTACTGTTTTCACCAGTATGGCGAAAAAGGGCAAGAAGCCCGGCAACGTGTTGATGGGGTGGCAAATGGATAAGTACGAAAGCCCAAGCGTGGCTGGGACAGTGGATGGTCAAGACGTAACTGCTGCGAATCTTGTATCAAATACTGATTCCAACCCCGGTAGGCAACGTAAGTTGATGCAGAACTACGCTCAGATTTTCCGTAGGTCATTCCGTATTTCGAGTTTGGCAAACGAGATTCAGAACGTGGCTGGTGTGAAGTCGGAACTTGCAAATGGTATCGCCAAGAAATTGGTCGAGATCAAGCGCGACATGGAACTCACGTTCTTGAACGACGCTGACGCTGACGCCGACGACGGCACTAACCCATATCTCACAAAGTCAATGGGTTCGTTCCTTCATGCTTCTGGAACTGGGAGCGGCAGTGATGACATTACTGTCCCGTCTGGTTTCCGTTGCACTGCGATTGACACAACGGCTTCTGGAAGTCTTACAGAAGATAATGTGCAGACCGTGTTGAAAACCTTGTTTGAGACAACTGGCGAAATTCGTGATTACGACTTGTTGCTGGGAACGGCTCTCAAGCGAGCTTTTACTGGATTCACACAATCTGCGACCGGCGCAGATGATCGTCTTGCTATCAAGACCTTCAACCAAGCCGCTGGAGACAAATCCTACATCAACGTCGTGGATGTGTTTGAAGGTGACTTTGGTCGTCTTCGTTTGCACCCCAGCACGTTTATTGCGGAGGGCGGCACTGCCGTAAACTTCAAAGGCTACGTCATTCCGTTTGACCAAGCAGAAATTCGCTACGGCAAACTTCCGCAGATTAAGGAGTTGACCGACAATGGCGGAGGCCCAGCTAGGTTGATTGAAGCAGTTGCCGCTTTGGTTGTCTACAACCCAAGTGGATTTGGTTACTTCAACGGCGCAAGCTAATATATGTACGCCCCCGAAGGATTAAGCGATGAAATGGCTTCCCTTGTGGGGGAATCGCTTCGGAAACGGTTGGCTCGCGAACATAATGCTTCGCGGGTCAACCAATCCGATGCGGTTGCTAGAGAAGCGAGAAAAGAATCTCGTACCTCTAGTATAGGCCAACACCGGGCAAGAATTGAATCAACGTCGTATCATTACTGGGGCAAACGCCTTGGGTACGATTGCTGGAACGACCGTAAATTCATTAAAGAATATCTGCGCGACAATCCAGAAAGTCGAGTCAAGTCCGTGAGTGGAAAAACCCAAGTAGGATACGGAAGTAACAAACCCCTTGGATACTACGACACTCCAGTTGGACGAGTCACCTTCCGTAAAGTATATGGGAGAAATCCGCGAGTAGAGGTAGATGCAAACGCTTGAGTTCAAGTCTGTCCTAAACGGTGTGGCGCAACTAGCCGGGCTGGATAGGGACAATCTGCCTACTCACTTTTTTAAGCAAGTCCGCGACTTGGCAAACCAGCGGCTTGCAATTGCTTGGGAGACTGAACGCTGGCCGAGCTTGGTACGAGTGGAAAGCGCAACCGTTACAACGGCGAGCGACATAAACACGGCCCCGTACCCGACAACGGCTGGAATGATATTACAAGTATATCAGAAAGAGCCGCGAGCAACGACAAACGCAATCCCAGTAGCCTACTCGCTCTACGACACTGGAACTGCACAACAAATAGTTTTACAGAGCAACGACACGCCAGTTTATGTGGAGTTCAAGATCACGCGCCCAAACCTGACTGGAGACACATTTAGTTCCAGCACAGACTATGCGGTAAACGATCAAGTCTACTACTCCACAACTGGACAATTTTACGACATGACCACAGATGCGGCGGCTGGAGTTCTGCCAACCGACACATCCAAATGGACAGTTGTGAAAATACCAAAGATTTTTGAATCGTATTTAATACGAGGAATTTATGCTGACTACCTCCGCGCAAACGGCCAACTGGAGATAGCCGCAATGGAAGACAGAACCGCCGAGGCATTCCTAACCGTGGAAGCGGACAAGGTGTATCGGCAACAAGGCCAAGTTAAGAAATTAAATTTTATAGGATACTAAAATGAAGGTACGCGCAGTAGGAGGAAGCCGGGCTATTTCCAGCAATAGCAGCACGACATTCAAAACGTCAGCGTCAGCACTTGCCGCTAACGACTATCGCAAATCATTCACGCTAACCAACATGGCAACTGGAAAACTCTACGTTAATCTTTCCAGCACGACTCCATCGGCCACGGCCTGTCATTTTGTTTTACCGGGCGGTGGATCAGCGGCAGACGGCACGGGCGGTTCGTTGAACGTGGATGGGTATGTTGGTGCAGTGACAGTTTTAGGCACGGGGTCTGGTGGAAGCTATTCGGTAGTAGAGTTCGTCTAAAGGAGAACAAAACACATGGGAGCAAAATTTAGTAGTGGCGGTGGAGCCACAGTCTTTTATGACGATGGGCCTATAACTGCGCCCTCTGGAGAACAAGGAACTCAACGCACCGAGTTTGAAGCCGCGATCAAGTCGGTCACATCGTCCACGACAGTCGGTGCAGTTTTCATCTACGACACTCGCAACGACTCAGACGGAGGCGCGTGGAGGAAGAAGGCGAGAGGTAGTTGGTACTATGAAACGCTGAACACAGCTACGCGAGGTGGACGGCGTGAGTTCCCGTCTGTCGCGCTGATTGTTGCGGATAATGTTTCAGCCACCAGCACGCTATCAATTTACGACCTTGATGACCCATCGATGCCTCTCTGGATGCAGTTTACTCAAGGCGGCAGTTTTCCAGACCAATATATTTTAGGTCGCTCAACTCCAAATATTACATCCGTTACAGCACTCAACGGTAGAGTGTATGTCGGAATGGATAACAGCGGTTACGGTGAAGCACTTGTTGAAATTGATTTTGCTAATGACGGTGCGAAAATGTTCAGCACAACAAGCTGGAAGCAAAACAATTCTATTGCAGAAAGAAATACTGCCGTAACAAACACGCAAGCGGTTGGCGGTGATATTGTAAACAATGCCGTCAACGACGTAGCCGCAACCGTTCTTGAAGGCGCGGAACTAGGTGCGCTTGGGTTGCCAATTCCTACGATTTCAGTTGCGACTGCCGGTGGAATTAGTGTCATCCACGGAGGGTCTGGTACGGTTTATGACAAAGCGACAACCTCAGCGGCGGCAACTCTTGTTGAATTTGATAAAAACGGAAACTTGTATGCCGGTCAAGGCAGTTACGTTACTCGGTTTGACTTAAGCACTTTGTATTCTGACGTCAGCAATGGGTATCTCTCTCAATATGAAAACAATGGCACGATTGTAACTATTAGAGAGTTCGCAAATGGCGGCATTCCCGGTTTAGTTGGTCTCACAGACTCATTAGCAATTACTGATAACGGTTTCGCTGGTGGTAGTTCATCGGGACTGACTCAAGTTAAGTTCAACGACGGCGACCACGAGGATAGCGCAGTCGCTTTCGTGACCAGTACCTACAATAGTGGGATGATGCTGGGCGACATTCGGTTTGCTGGGTTAGCTAACAGTCGAACTGAAGACCGTTCAGTCAAGGGTAACGATTTAACACTCAACGGAAGCGTCACCCAAACAACTGCTGTTGGCACGTTTGGCCAAGCTGATGCTACTGATTTGTTTGCATACAGCGGTTTCAGCGCAAGCAACTATTTAAGCCGCGCCAACGACACCGACTTTGATTTCACCGGAGATTTTAGCGTCACACTTTGGTTCAAAGACGCAACGACTAGCGACCCGTTTGTGACCCGATTAGAAAACTCAACAAGTGCGGGTAAAGGTTTTGTCATTAGCACAACATCGGGTGGTTTGGTTTCGTTTGCGATTTACACAACTGGATTTCAGTCATCGGGGAGAACACAAGTTATATCGGGTTCAGCGTTTACGGGTTCGCTTGGCTGGAAGCAGCTTGTCGCGACACGCCGCAGCGGCAGAATGCATCTCTATATTGACGGCGTAAGCCAAGGCACACCTCAATCTCAGTCAACCGATTTAACTGATTCAGACGCGCCGCTAGGAATTGGCATTGACTATTCGCTTGGAACCGGATTTGGCGGCAGTCTCGCCCTCGTTCGCATAAGTGCAACCGCACCCACTCCCACGCAAGTGGCAGACATCTATCGCCAAGAAGCACCTTTGTTCCGCAGCGGGGCGAAGTGTCTGCTTCAGAGTGACGGTGGCAGTCCTAACTTGGTTAACGATTTGTCTTACGACTCAACGACTGGACTTCTACACGCATACCAAGGTGGCACAAACACAGCAGAAACCCGTTTCAAAGGTTTAGAAGCGGTTGATTCATACGGTGCTAAAGCAGATGGATGGAGTGCTTCTGGCGCAACTGGCGGCGTAGCTACTGGAGGGGTTAAGGTAACATATAGAGCGGCAGCTACCGGCGGCGTAATCGTAGACATTCCGCCCGTGGATTTGAGGGGTGACATCAACATCGCAGACACAAAGCTGCCAGACGACGGAAAAATCAGATTCACTGGAGTGACCACAGACGCGACCCCGACTGTTATTGGTCAAATTCCAGTAGCAGAGAACGAGGCACTCAACGTCATCGTGCGAATAGAAGGTTCGCGATACGATTTGCGGTCAAGTAGTTGGAACTTGTTTGGCGAAATTAAGCAGCAGTTTTATCGCAACCTTGGTGAAGACGTTGCGGCTCGCAGCGAGGCAAGTAAATTGATTAACGAAGGCACAGCAGCAACCGACTTTGATTTGGACATTTCTACTTCCTCGCAAACTGTTCAAATAAAAGTAACCGGCTCAAGCTCGTTGAGAATGCAATGGAACGCAGAAGTCGAGGTGCAACGCATCAGCGAGAAAACATACGAACGATAGGATTTTAAAATGGCATCAGAATTAGAAGTAGGAACCGTCAAAGGTTCGACGTTGAAAGCGAAAGTTGAAGCATTGGAGGGCGGCGAATGATTCGCAGCACCGACATTCAGCCCGACACCTACAAAGGTGGCGCATACTTGAGGCGGTGGTCAGTCAACGAGAACGGCCAAGCGGTATGCGTTGAGGATGCTTATCCCGTAGCTGACACCGAACAAGCAACACTCGACGCGCAGAGCGAACGCAATGCTGGCATTCGGCAAGCGTTGGCAGACGTTGAGGCACTTGAGGCAGCGCGGCTAGTTGCTGAACCGGAAGGCGACGTTCCGAGAACCGTCACCGAGACTGATGTAGAAGGCAACGAAACGGAACGACCGTTCCAAGCGTGGGCCGAATACGATGCGGCTCAAGTGACGATTGCTGGTGCAACCGATTTGACGAATGACTTTGAAACGGTTCGCAAAGGTAAGCCAAGCGAGACGTTGCCGGTGATGGTGGAAGTTGAACGACCAATACTGGACGAGGAAGGTAATGACACTGGAGTCGTTGAGGTTGTTGAGGAAGTGGATGAGGAAGCTGATCCAGTAGCTAACCCTGCATACGCAGAATGGCAAGCTGCTTGGACAAGCGTGAGTGTATTGAATGACTAATGTCCTAGACCATGCCGCACTTGAAGGAGTCGCAGAACAAGCAATCGGACACTACGGGTGGATGCTTGTTGCGGCTTTTGCTGCGATATTGTTCAAGGACGTTTTATTTAATTTCGCGCAAGGGTTGTTGGTCTACTGGGGGAGCGATTTTGAAAACGATGAAATCCTTTATATCAGCGGACGGCAAGCGCGAGTCATTCGCCTTGGGTTAACCAGTACCACGTTTTTTATGACAGACCGCGCCACAAAAATGCTTGTTCCAAATAGCCAACTCAAAGCGTTGGTGATTGAGAAGAAGTTGCCGGTGAATGGTGGTGCGGAGTATCTGCCAAAAGGGAACGAAAAGGGTGTGATGAAGGTGGAGGTAGTTGAGAGTGAAAGTGTGTAAGAACCCAAACTGTTTCGAGGACACTTGCCGAGGCGAATGTCTAGATTCGCGGCTCAAGCGGTTTGTGGTTGTGACGCTACTCTCCGTGTTCATTTTAGTTATGAGTGGATGCAAGTCACTTCCCGGCACACTGGAAGTGGATA
>MDSW01161483.1_pt1 | contig 12267 bp, 13 predicted proteins | sample 811171 | NCBI WGS metagenome assembly MDSW01 (sample SAMN05326641, study PRJNA326480) | marine metagenome | isolation source: seawater | place: Atlantic Ocean: North West | collected 2012
ATAAATATTTTCAAATAGCCCCTTGTTTTAGAGATGAGGATGCTAGAGCTGATAGAAGCCCTGGAGAGTTTTATCAATTAGATATAGAAATGGCCTTTGTTGATCAGGAAGATATATTCAATCTATTAGAAAATATACTAAATAAAACTTTTTCTAAATTTTCTAAAAAACCAATTGCTCAAGTTCCTTTTCCACGAATTTCTTATGCAGAATCTTTAGAAAAATATGGCACAGATAAACCAGACTTAAGAAATCCTTTAGAGATAAAAGAATATACTGATTTTTTCAAAAGTGAAAAAGTTAATTTAAATATTTTTAAAAAAATTATTAACCAAGGTGGAATTGTCAAAGTTATAGTTGCTCCTACAGGAAAGGAACAACCTAGATCTTTTTTCGATAAATTAAATGATTGGGCAAGAGAAGAAGGAGCTTCTGGATTAGGTTATATGACTTTTAACAAAGAAGATGAAGGACTTGTTGGCAAAGGTCCTATCGCCAAAAATATCGATAATTTAATGCAAAAAAAATTAATTGAAGATTTAAAAATAAAAGAAAATGATGCAGTTTTTTTTATTTGCGACAAAAAAGATGATGCTATAAAATTTAGTGGAAAAGTTAGAAATAAATTAGCAGAAAAGCTGAATTTAATTAATGAAAAAGAATTCATGTTTTGTTGGATAGTCGATTTTCCAATGTATGAAATTGATGAAAATACTAAAAAAGTTAATTTTAGTCATAACCCTTTTTCAATGCCGCAGGGTGGTTTAGATAGCTTAGAAAAAAATGATCCATTAGAAATTAAAGCGTTCCAATATGATATTGTATGTAATGGAATAGAGCTTTCTTCTGGAGCAATTAGAAATCACGACCCAGAAATAATGAAAAAGGCGTTTAGCATAGCTGGTTATTCTGAAGAAGTTATAAAAAATGAGTTTTCTGCTCTATATTATGCATTTCAATTTGGAGCTCCTCCTCATGGTGGTATAGCTCCTGGTTTAGATAGGATAGTGATGTTAATTGCTGGAGAACAAAATATTAGAGACATAACTATGTTTCCCATGAACCAAAAAGCTGAGGACATGCTCATGGGAGCTCCTAGTTTAGTCAAGGATTCGCAACTAAAAGAATTAAATATTACTCTTGCACAAGAGGAGGAAAAAGATACTTAATTTTTTATTCACTTATTCGTATTAATAATTTACCAAAGTTTTTACCATTCATTAGTCCAATAAATGCCTTTGGAGCATTATCTAGCCCATCAACTATATCTTCTTTCCATATTAATTTTCCGTTATTTAACCAATTTGCCATTCTTTTTCTGGCAATGGGATATTTTTGTTCAAATCTGAAAACTAAAAACCCTTCAACAGAGGCTTGATTTGTAAGAACTGCTCTTTGCACTCGCAATCCTGTTTCTACTTCTGTTAAATTATATTGAGATATAACTCCGCATACACCAATTCTAGCAAATGGGGCAATATTACTAATAACATCATCTGAGATCTTTCCTCCTACATTATCAAAATAAACATTTACACCATCAGGACAGTATTCTTTTATTTTTTTATAAACGTTATCATTCTTATAGTTAATTACTGCATCAAAATTCAAAGTATCTTTTAAGTATGTGCACTTTTCATAGTTGCCAGCTATTCCTATAACATTACATCCTGCAATTTTAGCTAGTTGTCCTACAAGTTGACCTACAGCACCAGATGCTGCCGATACTACTACATTATCTCCTGGTACTGGTCTGCATACTTCAAAAAGTCCAAAATATGCAGTCATGCCTGGCATTCCAAGCACTCCTACAGCCGTTTGCATAGGCGCTAGGCTTGTATCTATTTTTCTAATTTGATTTGAACTTATTTTAACATATTCTTGCCATCCTAGTGTGAATCCTTCAACTATGTCTCCTTCTTTATAGTTTGGACACTTGCTTGAGACTACTCTTCCTACTGCTCCTCCAGTTATAACACTACCTAATTGAATGGGAAGTGCATAGCTTTTGGCTTCACTCATTCTTCCTCTCATATAAGGATCTAGTGACAGCCATAATATTTTTACAATTACTTCTCCATAATTTATTTCTTCAATAGTTTCATTGATTATTTCAAAGTCATCTACTTTAGGAAATCCTGCAGGTCTTTTTTTTAAAACTACTTTCTTATTTTTATAATTCATTTTATCTCCTTGATATTAAATTTTTCATTGGACTTGATGCATCACCGTAAGATTTTTTTTTCATTCTTTCTGCTAAAAAACTCTGTCTTCCTGCAATTACAGCATTCTTAAAAGACTTTGCCATTAATACAGGGTGTTTAGCCTGTGCTATCGCTGAATTTACTAAGACAGCATCGCAGCCAAGCTCCATAGCTAATGAGGCGTCTGATGCTGTTCCAAGACCAGCATCTAAAATTACAGGAAGACTAGACTGTTCAATTATTAATTTTATATTCAATGGATTTAATATTCCTAACCCAGAACCAATAGGTGATCCCAAAGGCATTATAGCAGAACACCCAGTTTCTTCTAAAATTTTACAAAGAATAGGATCATCATTACAATATGCCAAAACTTTGAATCCATCTGTTACTAATTTTTCAGCTGCATTAATTGTTTCTATCATATTAGGGTATAAAGTTTTTTCATCAGCTAAAACTTCTAGCTTAACAATATTCCATCCACCAAGTTCTTTTGCCAGTCTTAGTGTCCTGAGTGCTTCGTTTGCATTAAAGCATCCTGCAGTATTTGGTAAAAAAGTATATTTTTTTGGGTTTATATAATCTGTTAGCTTGGGGAGATTCTTGTCAGTTAAGTTAACTCTTCTAATTGCAACAGTTACAATTTCTGCTCCACTCGCTTCTAAGGCTTTTTTATTTAATTCATAGTCAGAAAATTTTCCAGTTCCAATGATTAATCTAGATGAAAATTCTTTATTTGCTATTTTTATTTTGCTATCTGAGTTCTGATCCACTTTATCCTCCACCTATAAATTGTACTATTTCAATTTTATCATTATTTTTAATGAAAGTACTTTTATACTGAGATTTTGGAATAACGGTATAGTTTATTTCTATGGCAATCCCATTATTACTGATTTTAAGATTTTTTAAGAGCTCAGATAGACTATTTCTTTCATAGAAAACTTTTTTCTTTCCATTAATAAATACTTGTATTTTATTTTGAGTCATTTCTATAATAATATAAGAAAATTTAAAAAAATGACTAATAAAAAAATTTTAATAATTAATGGTCCTAATTTAAATTTATTAGGAAAGAGGGAATCAAAAATATATGGAACTATTACTCTCCGAACCCTAGAAAAAACACTTAAAGCCTATTCTAAAAAAAAAAATATCAAGCTAACTTTTTTTCAATCTAATTCAGAAGGAGAAATCATAAATTTTATTCAAAAAAATTTAGAAGTATATTCAGCAATAATTATAAATGCTGGAGCATATACGCATACTTCTTTAGCAATAAGTGATTGTTTGCGAGTATTTCAAGGCTTGATATATGAAGTACACATTAGTAATATTTATAAAAGGGAAAAGTTTAGACGATATTCTTATTTATCTGATATAAGTAGTGTAGTAATATGTGGGCTTGGATTTTTAGGATATGAAATTGCAATAGATTTAGCTTCAGTTAACAATAAATAAGAAGAGGGAAGTATGTTTAAGTTTAAAATTGATAAAAAGGCCATAGAATCGCTTTATGAAATAATGAAAAAAAATAATTTGACAGAGATTGAAGTCAAGAATGGAAGTCGAAGTATTAAATTAGCAAAAAACCATAATACCTTTATCAATTCGGGAAAAGAAAATACGTCAATTAAAAATGATGAAAAGATTAGGAATATTAATCAGGATAAAACTATCAATTCAGAAAATACTGTTAAGGCTCCTATGCTGGGAACTTTATATCATTCTCCTTCTCCCAAAGCTAAGCCATTTATCAAAGTAGGTTCTAAAGTCAAGGCTGGTGATATAATATTTATAATAGAAGCAATGAAGACAATGAATCAGGTTAAAAGTGATAAAACGGGTATAGTAAAAAAAATACTAGTAGAAAATGCAATGCCTGTAGAATTTGATCAAGATCTCATTATAGTTGAATAAAATAATGTTTAAAAAAATTCTAATAGCAAATAGAGGGGAAATTGCTGTCAGAATCATAAGGGCTTGTAAAGAGCTAGGTATAAGTAGTGTTGCTATTCATTCTAAAGCAGACGTAGATGCAATGCATGTTAAAATGGCAGAAGAAAGTATTTGTATAGGGGGAAATCATTCTAAAGAAAGTTATTTAAATATTCCTGCAATAATAACGGCAGCAGAACTGACAGGTGCAGAAGCTATACATCCTGGTTATGGATTTTTATCTGAAAATTCTAGATTTGTAAGTATTTTGGAAGAGCATAATATAACTTTTATAGGGCCCAAATCAGAACACATAGAAATAATGGGAGATAAAATTAAGGCTAGAGAAACTATTTCTTCAACTGGAATTCCTCTAGTGCCAGGATCAGAAGGAAATATTTCAAATTTAAATATTCTTAAAAAAGAAGCTCTTAAAATAGGATATCCTTTAATAATAAAAGCTTCCTCCGGAGGAGGGGGAAAAGGAATGAAAGTCGTTAATAATGAAAATATTCTTATAGAACAATTTGAATTGGCTAAAGCAGAAGCTAAAGCAAATTTTGGAAATGATGAAGTTTACATAGAAAAATTTTTAGAAAATCCCAAACACATTGAATTTCAAATTTTTGCTGATAAATATGGCAATGTTATTCATCTAGGAGAAAGAGACTGTTCTATGCAAAGAAGACATCAAAAAATAATAGAGGAAGCTCCAGCTAATAGTATTAATCCCTCTGAAAAGAAAAAGGTTTTAAAAGCTATTATTAATGCTATGAAGAAAATTAAGTACATTGGTGCAGGGACGGTAGAAATGTTATACGAAAAAAATAAATTTTATTTTATAGAAATGAATACTAGATTACAAGTAGAACATCCTGTCACGGAAATGATAACTGGATTTGATATAGTTGCTGAGCAAATAAAAGTAGCTAGTGGAATAAAGTTAGATGTTAGACAGGAGGATATACGTTTTAAAGGGCACGCGATAGAGTGTAGGATTAACGCTGAAAACTCTAAAACATTTCAGCCTTCACCAGGAGTTATAGAAGCATACCATACTCCAGGAGGTTTAGGGGTAAGGATAGATTCTGCGGCATTTGATCAATATAGAGTATTACCTTACTATGATAGTTTAATAGGAAAATTAATTGTTCATGCTAATAATAGAGAATTAGCAATTTCTAAAATGTTAAGAGCTTTAAATGAATTTATAATAGAAGGAATAGATACTACTTTGGATTTACATAAAGAAATAATTTCTACAAAAGAATTTAAATCTAATAACTATGACATCAAATGGCTAGAAGAATACCTTGCTAAAAAATAAACTAGATTGCTTAAATTATAAAATTCCTTTTGAGGCGGTTTTACAAGCATATAAAGATGGGTTATTTCCTATGGCTGAAACTGCTGATAGCAAAGAAATATATTGGGTAGAACCTAAAAAAAGAGGTGTGTTTTTTTTTGATAAGATTAGGATCCCAAAAAAATTAAAAAAAACTGCTAGAACTAATCCTTTTGATATATCAGTTGATTTACAATTTGAAAATGTAATAGAAAATTGTTCTAAAATAACATCAACAAGAAAAGATACTTGGATAAATAAAACAATTAAATTAATCTATTTAGAATTATATCAGAAAGGATTTGCGCATAGTATTGAATGTTACTTAGATAAAAAGTTAGTAGGAGGCTTGTACGGAGTATCTATTGGAGGTGTTTTCTTTGGAGAGAGTATGTTTAGTTCTGTAAGTAATGCTTCAAAATTTGCATTGTTGCATTTAATAGAAAGGTTAAAAGTTGGGAATTATGATTTTATAGACACACAATTTATTAATGATCATTTATCCCAATTTGGTGCATTAGAAATCCCAAACAAAAATTTTAAACGAATATTGAAAAATAGTATTACAAAAAATAGTAATTTCTTTGAATTCTATCCTAAGGGATTTATCCCAAAAAAATTATTACCCCTAAATAACAGTATAATTTAGTTTATTTTTTTTTACATTCCAACAACCATATATCATTTATAGGGTGTTCTAGACTATTAATGCTTGGACTTGATGAAAACATCCAACCCTTAAAAATAAGTTTATCATTTTTTATATCTTTAATAATAATATAAGCATAATTTTCTATTTCCATATTTATTGGGTTTTGGTAGCAGTATTCTACTTTTATTGATAATTTAGAAAAATTAACTTCTTGATTAATGGGGGTATTTAAAATAAAAGATCTTCCTGTAGTTCTATCTATTGCTCTTAGTTTTGCTATTGCTTCTGCAAAAGTATTTTTAATTAAAATAAAAAATAAAACAACAAAAACAAGCTTTTTAAACATCTTTTAAATTATTTTTCATATTTTTAATAATATCTAGTAAAACTTTTTTAAACTGATTTTCATCTACACCCATTAAAACAGCCTCATCATAGATATCATTAAGCATTTCTTGAAACTCATCTAAATTATTTTGCATTAATTTAATTTTTTCTTTACAAGAAATTTTTTTTTTATCTTTATCTAGCCAATGTTTGGGACTTAAAGCATTATTATCATTCATTTTAATTAGGATCCCAGTTATTATATTTCTTTTTAGTAAGTTTTTTTGAGTCACTCATTTCTTTTACTGGGTGGTATGCTTGATTTGTGCCAGTAAGATTCTCTTTTCTTGCTTTTTCCCAGTTATGCTTTTCATCTTTTTCTAATATTTTAAAGCTATCACTTGTTAGCCATATCTGCCATTTAACTGGAATAATTGTAGGGTCCTTTTTATCTTTATATATTACCCATTTTTTTTTTATATTTCTTTTTGACACGTAGTAACAATTTCCCAACTTGTCATTCCCAACTTCTTTCCCAAAAAATACAGTATACAAAATTGTTCCTAAATTATTAACAGACAGTATATTCATTTTAAACTAAATTTAATTTATAATTTCTTCTAATTTTTTCATATCATAAGCACCAGCATATACTTTTTTATTTATTATAAAAGTCGGAGTTCCTCTGATATTAAGCTCTCTTGCAAATTTAATATTATTTTCTAGCATCTTAAGGGTATCTTCTGATTTCATATCCTTTTTAAACTTATTTAAATCTAAATTAAAACTTTCTGCTAATTCGATTAGATAAGAATTATTAATTTTTTTGTTATTGTTTAAAAGTGCAGTGTGATACTTGAAATAAGAATTCTGTTTGTAGGCTGCAATCGCGGCCTGAGCAGCAGTATAGGATGTTTCTGATAATATAGGAAAGTCTATAAAAACAACTTTTATATCTTTGTGTTTCTCTAATAGCTTATTTATAGTTATTAACGTTTTCTTACAATAACCGCAGTTATAATCTATAAACTCTGTTATAATAATTTTCCCATTTGTGTTTCCTGTCTGAGGAAGACTTTCATACTTTTCTCTTTTGTAATAAGATTCAATATAAGCTTTTTTATTTTCTTCAAACTCAGCCTCTTGATTATTTCTATAGCTTTCCAGAGATTCTATTAATATTTCTGGATTTTCAAGTAAATACTCTTCTATTATTCTTTCTATTTCAGCTTTTGATTTAATTCCTTCATTAGCTTGACTGTTAATTGCTATAAAATAAAAAATTAAAAATTTTATAAATAATTTCATACCTAATTAATATAATAGTTTAAATTAATTTACAATATTTAGAATATCCATTGCTCTTATGCTTTCAGGACTATTGGTTTTACTATTTTCTAAAACTTTATTTGCAAAAAATTGGCTTCTATTAAAATCCCTTCTAATTAAAAATTCTTCTGCTGCAGATAAGTCTGCTAGGTTCCTTTCACTAAGTTTGTTATGAGCAATACCTTTTAAATGCCATGCAAATATGTTAAACGGTTCTAAAAAAATAGTTTTTTCTAAAAGAGTTTTAGCATTTTCATAAGATGAGGGACTATTTTTTCTTTCTAATAGCATATTTGCTAGTGCTAACATTATTAATGGGGCTGGTTTTTTAATTTCATTAAGAGATTTTTTATATGCTGATATTGCTTCTTCTACTTTCCCATTTTCGGCGAATATCTGTCCTTTTAATTCTAGAAAATATGGATCATTTGGAAAATCTTTTAGCAGTGAGTTTATAGACAAAATAGCTTCTTCATACATAGGAATTCTAAAATATGCAATTGTTCTTGCATATCTTGAATAAACGCTATTATTTTTGTTGATAAGCAAAGTTTTTCCTGGAGGATCTGTAAATGCATTAATCTTGGCTTGTAATCTTTTATAAAGAATTTTATCTTTATTTGACTCTATAACTTTATCATTTAATTGATGCCTTCTAATAAACTTTAATCTTTCCTTTGATAATGGATGGGTTCTTAGAAATGGATCTTGTCTTTTTGATATTAGTAATTCCTGACCTGCAAGTTGTTCTAGTATTATACCTAGAGCACCAGGATCTCTATTAGCCTTTTTTAAATATTTTATACCTAAAGTATCAGCAGCAAATTCATTTGCCCTACTAAATGCAAAAAATCTTCTTCTGGATATATCTGGGCCAATTGCCAATATACCTTTTGCAATGTCTGAAGAGTCATTTCTAGAAATAGATTGACTTTTGGCACCTACCAATAAAACTCCTAGCCCTAAGAGACTTGTAATAAACTGATTGCTAGATAAATCTCTTATTTTTTCCTTAAGTTTTAGGATATGCCCTGCTGATATGTGTCCAGCTTCATGAGCTATAACTCCAATTACGCCACTAGCACTTCCTGCTTTTGTTATCAGGCCTGTATTAATAAACATATTATTACCATCAATTACAAAAGCATTAATTTTTTTATCTGAAATAATATGAATTTTTATTTCTTTTGGATCGATGTTTGCTGCTTCAAATATTGGCTTAGCCCAGCTATCCAATGCAACTTCTAACTCTGTATCTCTAATGTAGTTTGCATTAAGCTTGTTCTCTTCTAAAAAGATAAATGTAATAGCAAAAAAAAGTAATAAAAGCTTAAATTTTTTTAAAAAATAGACCATACTTATAATTTGGAGAATAGCACAATTTCTAATAACAAAGATAAAATAAAACCTTTTTATGCTATAAAAATATTTGAAAAAGGGAAAGAGTTAGACCCTGAGGGAAAAAAAACCATTCATTTATCTTTAGGAGAGCCTTCTGTTTCATTGCCTAAAAAACTATTAGATAAAGCAGGCAAGCAATTATTTAAAAAAAAAATTGGGTATACAGAGTCTATTGGACTTTTAGAACTAAGAAAAGAGATAGTTAAGCATTATCTTATTAGATATGATATAGAAATTAATTTAGATCAGGTGGCAATTACTTCGGGTGCATCTGCTTCTATTTTACTTTCTTTAATGTCTCTTTTCAAAAATGGTGACACTGTAGCAGTAGTTTCTCCTGGTTATCCTTGTTATGTAAATATTTTAAAATCTTTGAACTTAAAAGTTTTTATTATACAGACTAAAATGGAAGAAGGATTCAATATAGATCTTACTCAAATTATAAATTTACCATCAAAAGTAAAAGGTATAATTATAGCAAGTCCTTCTAATCCTACTGGTGCTACTATAGATCACCTTCTATTAAATGAAATAAACAATGTTTGTTTAAAGAGAAACATCACTCTTATATCTGATGAGATTTATCAAGGAATAACTTATAAAAATAATCATAAAGAAGAAAGCTTATTATCTTTTAATTCTAATGGAATCGTAATAAATAGTTTTTCAAAATATTTTCTTATGACGGGATGGCGATTAGGTTGGATTGTAAGTAGTAGTAATCATATAAAAGAAATCAGCAAGATTGCTATGAATGTTTATTTGAGTCCTTCTTCAATATCTCAATACACAGCCTTGGAAACTTTCAAATATTATAATTATTTTGATGATGTGGTAAAAGATTATTATCTAAGAAGAAACTATTTAAAAAACAAGCTAAATGAAATTGGATTAAATAGGTTTTTTATTCCAAATGGTGCTTTTTATTTTTATATAGATATATCTAAATATACTAATAATTCTTATAGATTTTGCGAGCAAATGGTTAAAGATATAAATGTTACTTGTGCTCCTGGCATAGATTTTGATGATAAGCAAGGTAATTCCTTTATTAGAATATCATTTGCTGGAAAAAAAAATGAACTTGTGGCTGCTATGAATAAAATAGAAAAGTGGTTGTAATTATTTTTTCCACCATCCTTTTTTTGCTTCTTTTATAATCTTCATATCTTCAGCATTGTTTTTTGTTTCCAGTACAGCCTCTTTTCTTCTCCTTTGAGGTGCTTTTCTTTTCTTTTTTAGGCTTGTGGAAACCTCATTATTAGGATTAACTTCTTTTTTCTTTTTTAAAGTGCTGCCTTCTTGCTTTTCCTTTACTTGCTTTTTTTGAGTTGGTTTAGCTCTGGGTGTTTTCTTTAATTTTTTTTCTTTATTTAGATTAGTTGGAATTCTGCGACTTTTTTTGCTTACTAATTTTATATTGTTTTCCTTTATAGGTTGATCAAAAGCTTCTTTTTCTTGAATAGTTTTTTCTATTATATCTTTTACTACAAACGAATATTTATTTTCTTGTAAATCATTATTTACCAAGATTTTCAAATTATGACCATTTAGAGATTTATCATCACTAATTAGTTTATACTTATAATTTAGTATATACTCTGCTAATTTTGAGTTTAACTCTAATACTATATCTTTTTTATTAGCGCTTTTAATTAATAAATCTAGGTTTCTAATTATTTGCAGGCTTTGAGACTCTATTGATCTAACTATTCCTAACCCACCACATGCATCACAAACTTTGAAATTTAGTTCAATAAGGCTAGGTCTCATTCTTTGACGTGACATTTCTAGAAGCCCAAAAGGAGATATACGTCCAATTTGTATTTTTGCTCTATCACTTTTTACTGAGTTTTTTAATATATTTTCTACTAAATAATTATTCTTTCTAATATTCATATCAATAAAATCTATAACTATTAATCCACCTAAGTCTCTTAATTTTAATTGTCTTGCTATTTCTTTTGCTGCTTCAATGTTAGTTTTAACAGCTGTAGGTTCAATATCTCTTTCAGTTGTCGATCTGCCAGAGTTTACATCTATTGAAACCAAGGCTTCTGTAGGAGAAATAACTATTGATCCTCCAGACTTAAGCTGAACCGAAGGTTTAAAAACATAATCAATTTGCTTTTCAACATTATAAAAGCTAAAAATAGGAAGCTTTTCTTTAAATTTTTTTATAAGTTTTACTTTGCTAGGCATTAAAGTCTTCATAAAAGATTTTCCAATTTTATAAGCATTATCTCCTTCAATCATTACTTCAGAAAGGTCATTAGAAATATAGTCTCTAATAACTCTTTTAATAATATGATTTTCTTGATGTACTAGTACAGGAGCTATAGACTTTAAGGTTTTATTTTTAATCTCTATCCATAATTTTGACAAATTTTCATAATCTCTTTTTATTTCTGTTTTTGTTTTGAGAGAACCAGCAGTTCTTAATATGACAGACATTTCCTTAGGAATTTTTATTGCACTTATAATATCTTTCATTTTTTTTCTGGTTTTGAATGGGATTTTCTTACTAATTCCGCCAGAATTAGTAGAATTAGGCATTAAGACGCAATATCTTCCTGCCAGAGATAAAAAAGTAGTTAGTGCAGCACCTTTGTTTCCTCTTTCTTCTTTTGTAACTTGTATTAATAATATTTGTCTTCTTTTAATAACTTCCTGTATTTTATATTTGGAATAAAGCTTGCTCCTCCTAATACTAGCTTGTTTGACATTCAAACTTTCATTAAATGATACTTCTTCTTCATCAACTTTATTCTTAATAGACTTTGATTTTTTTCCTTTTACTGAATAAGTAGTTTCTTCTTTATTAAAATCAGCCCCCTCTAAAGTACTTTCAATTAGTTTCTCTTTATCAGAAATGGGTATTTGGAAATAGTCAGGATGTATCTCATTAAAAGGCAAAAAACCATGCCTTTCATTTCCATAATCGACAAATGCCGCTCTCAGAGAAGGTTCTACTCTAGATACTTTAGCTAGATAAATATTTCCTTTGTGTTGAGCTTTTGTAGTATTTTCAAAATCTAATTCCTCTATTGTATTTTCTAATAAAACTAATA
>MDSW01070285.1_pt1 | contig 12266 bp, 9 predicted proteins | sample 811171 | NCBI WGS metagenome assembly MDSW01 (sample SAMN05326641, study PRJNA326480) | marine metagenome | isolation source: seawater | place: Atlantic Ocean: North West | collected 2012
AGCCTGAGTCCCCGCATCGTCGGGTCGAGGGTCGCGAAAAGCTGGTCCTGCGCGACCACGCCGGCCTCGGTCAGTCTGTTGAAAAGCGTGGACTTTCCGGCGTTTGTGTAGCCGACCAACGCGATCACGGGATGCGGCACCCGGCGTCGGGCGGCGCGGTGCAGATCGCGGGTACGCGTCACGTCGGCGAGGTCTTTCTTCAGCTTGTCGATCCGCTGTCTGATCAACCGCCGGTCGGTTTCGATCTGGGTTTCACCGGGACCGCCCATGAACCCCACACCGCCGCGCTGACGTTCAAGGTGGGTCCACGACCGCACCAATCGGCCGAGCTGATAGGTGAGTTGGGCGAGATCGACCTGCAAACGCCCTTCCCGCGTGCGGGCCCGCGCGCCGAAGATTTCCAGGATGAGCCCGGTCCTGTCGAGCACCTTGGCGCTCCATTCGCGTTCAAGGTTGCGCTGTTGGACAGGGGTCAGCTGAGCGTCGACGATGATGACGGGTTTGGGCGCGTCCTCGTCGGAGAGGCGGAGTTGCTCCAAAACGTCGGCGATGTGTTCGACCACACCGCCGCCGATAAGCGTCGCCGGTTTCGGTTGCTTGATGGTGAAGGCTTCGGCGTGCGCGACGTCGAGATCGATGGCCATGGCAAGGCCGACGGCTTCTTCGAGCCGGGCTTCGCGTTCACGGCCGTCCCCCGCTTCCGCGCCGATTTCAGGATGCACCACAACGCAGCGTTCGCGTTGCGGACGCCGATCGATACCTCCGCCGGCGCGCGCCTTACTCACGCATCCTCGGAAGCGTCGTCCTTCTCGGGTTCGAACAGCTGAACGGGCGCCGACGGCATAATCGTCGAGATCGCATGCTTGTAGACAAGCTGGGTGTGCCCGTCCCTTCTCAGCAGCACCGAGAAGTTGTCGAACCAGGTTACGATGCCCTGAAGCTTAACGCCGTTGACGAGAAATACCGTCACCGGCGTCTTATTCTTTCGAATATAATTTAAAAAGACGTCCTGCACGTTCTGGGGTTTATCCGCGGACATTCTTAATTCCCCCTGTTTATTGCGGTCGCTTTTGCGCCGGGTTATCCGTTTTTCCGGCCCATCGGGCGCGGATTTCCTCATTCAAGCGATGGAGAGTACATGGTCTGCAGGAATTTGCAAAGCGATTGACAGTCCCCGAAGTAGTGGTGCGGTGGATGCTCGGGAAACTCGCCGTCAGCAGGCGCTTCGGGCCGCACCAACACCGGGATGCACCCGCTATTCACGGCGCACGTCAGGTCGATATCGGCATCGCCGACGAACCACACGTGCGCACCCGGTTTGTGGTCTCCGGGCTCCAACGCCATCAGCACCGGCGCGGGATCCGGTTTGTCCCGTTCGGCGTCGAGCGCGCCGATCATCGCCGAAAAATGGCGGTGCCAACCCAGCGCCTTGGCTTCCTTGCGCAGATAATCGCCGCGCTTGTTGGAGACGATACTGAGGTAAAACCCCTCCCTTGCCAGATTTTCCAGCAATTCAGCCGCACCTGCGGTCGGCCGGATGGCATCGGCGTGGATGACCGAGTAGCGCTTGTAGAACACGTCCGCCGCTGCTTGCCATTCGTCGCCGAAAATCTTCGGAAACCGGTCGCGCACGGATTCGCGGACGTTGGCGCGGGTTTCGTCGAGCGTCCACTCGCGGTGCCCGAATGCCCGATACGTGGTGTTCAGCGCGTCGTGGATCACCGGCCAGCTATCGACCAGCGTGTTGTCCCAGTCGAAGATCAGGGCGCGGGGTCTTGTCGTCATTGTGTCTTCAACTCTATCTCGTCATTCCCGTGAAAGCGGGAATCCAGTCATCCCGCACCGTGCTCTTTCTGGATCCCCGCCTGCGCGGAGATGACGGGCAGAATTTGCACTAAAGTCCAGACAATACCAATCAGAAGTATTCGAGCTGCACCGAGAACATCTTTTCGACCTTGCGGATGACGTCGGCGGCGGCGAACAGCACGACGCGGTCGCCCGCCTCGATGACGGTGCCGCCGCTGGGATAGATGGTCGCGCCGTCGCGGACGATGGCGCCGATCAGCACACCTTGCGGCAGCTTGGCTTCGCGAAGCGGCGTGCCGACCAGCTCCGAGGTCTGCAACGCTTCTGCCTCGATCAATTCGCCGAAGTCATCGCGCAGCGTATGCACGGAATGAATGCGGCCGCGCCGGACGTGCTGAAGGATTTTCGAGACCGTGATGTTACGCGGGCTCACCGTCACGTCGATACCGATCGATCCGACCAGGTCTTCGTAGCTGGCGTTGTTGACCAGGGTGACGACGCGCGAGCAGCCGTATTTCTTGGCCAACAGGCTGGCGAGAATGTTGGTTTCGTCGTCGTTGGTGACGGCGACGACTGTCTCGGTCCCGGAAACGTTGGCTTCTTCGAGGATATCCTGGTCGATGACGCTGCCGTGGATGACGATGGTTTTCTCTAGCTCACCGGCGATGGCTTCGGCGCGCTCCTTGTTGTGTTCGATGATCTTGGCGCGCACCCAGTCGTGGTTCTGTTCCAGTTCCTTGGCCAGGAACATGCCGATGTTACCGCCGCCGAAGATCAAAAGGTTGCGGGCTTCACGCTCCTCGTGGCCGAACGCGACCATGGCGCGGTCGATCTGATCGCTGTCGACGACGAAATAGACCTCGTCGCCGGCCAGCATCTGATCCTCGCCCTTCGGCACGATCGGTTTGCCTTCGCGGATCAGACCGACGATGACGATGTTGAGGTCGGGAAACAGCTGCGAAAGCTGTCTGAGCGGCGTGTTGACCAGCGGGCAGTCCTCTTTGCAGCGTACACCCAGCAGTTTCACCTTGTTGTCGACCAGCGGGATCATTTCGAACGCGCCCGGCACTTCCAGGCGCCGCGTTACGGCGCGCGCGACTTCGATCTCGGGTGAGATAATGACGTCGATAGGCATGTGATCGCGCGAGAACATGTTGGCCCACATCGGCTGCAGATAGCTCTGGTGGCGGATGCGCGCGATCTTGGTGGGTACGCCGAACAGCGAATGCGCGACCTGGCAGGCGACCATGTTGGTTTCGTCGGCGAGCGTGACGGCGATGATCAGGTCCGCGTCCGCAATGCCCGCACGTTCGAGAACGTCCGGGTGAGAGCCGTGTCCGACGATCCCGTTGACGTCGTGCGCGTCGGAAATCTGGCGCACCAGGTTTTCCGACTGGTCGACGATGGTGACGTCGTGGTTTTCGAGCGCAAGATGTCGGGCGATGTTGGAGCCGACTTTCCCTGCGCCGCATACGATGATCTTCATATCGACCCCGTGTCTGTAGCTTACTGCTTGTCCTGGCCGCGAACGCCGAGCGACTTGAGTTTCCGGTGCAGCGCCGAACGTTCCATGCCGACGAACTGCGCAGTCTGCGAGATGTTACCCCCGAAACGCTCCACCTGGGCAAGCAGATATTCGCGCTCGAACATTTCGCGGGCGTCGCGTAGCGGCAGCGACATGATCTCGGCGTTGCGCTCGACATCGACGGATGGTGCGTTCCCCATGATCTCGGGCGGCAGCATGCTGCCCAAGATCGGCTGCGACGGGTTGCCCGGCGCCATGATCAAAAGCCGTTCGACGACGTTTCTGAGTTCGCGCACGTTCCCCGGCCATCCGTAAGTCTGCAACGCCGCGAGGGCGTCATCGGAAAATTCCCGTGTCGGCTGCCCGGATGCGGTCGCGGCGTTGCTCATGAAATGCCGGGCCAGCACTGGGATATCGTCGCGCCGATCGATCAAGGCCGGGATATGGATCGGCACCACATTGAGACGGTAATAAAGGTCTTCGCGCAGGTTGCCGGCGTTGATTTCCGCCGTCAGGTCCTTGGTCGTGGACGCGATCACGCGGACGTCGACCTGCACCTGTGCGCTGCCGCCGACGCGTTCGAAGATTTGTTCTTGTAAGACGCGGACGATCTTACCCTGGGTTTCGAGCGGCATGTCCCCGATCTCGTCCAGCAACAGCGTGCCCTGATGGGCGCGCTCGAACATGCCGACCTTGCGTGCGGCGCTGCTCGTTCCTTCGATGCCGAACAGTTCCGTTTCCATCCGGTCCGGGTGCATCGCCGCGCAGTTGACGACGCAAAACGGTCCCTCGCGGCGGCGCGACCGGGCGTGCACCAATCTTGCGATGACTTCCTTTCCCGCGCCCGGCGGTCCGGAAATGATGATGCGTGAATTGGTCGGTGCGGCGCGGTCGATGGCCTGGCGGACGTCCTTGATCGCGGTCGATGTCCCAAGCAGGTCAAGGGAGGTGCCGGCACGTATCCTGAGTTCCGCATTCTCGCGGCGAAGCTGTGCCGCCTCGGTCGCGCGTTCGATCAACAGAAGAAGGCGGTCGGCTGTGAACGGTTTCTCGATGAAGTCGTAGGCGCCGAACTTGATCGCCTGCACGGCGGTCTCGACGGTGCCGTGGCCGCTCATCATCAGCACCGGGACGTCCGGGTGATGCTGTTTGATTTCCTTGAGGATGCCGATGCCGTCAAGCTGGCTGCCCTGCAGCCAGATGTCGAGAAGCACGAGGCTCGGCTCGCGTCGTTCGACAGCTTCGAGTGCGGTTGTGGAATCGCGCGCTTCACGAGTCTCGAACCCCTCGTCCTGAAGGATTTCGGAAGTCAGAGAGCGGATATCTCTCTCGTCATCGACAATCAGAATATCTTTAGCCATGGGACATCGGTCTGTGCCGTTTATTGTTTTTGTCAGCTTGCCGTCGCGGAATGCGCGGCGTTTTCGGTTTCGGTGTCGGGTTTGGCCCCGGCTTGCCCCGTCGGAAAGCGGAGCGTGACGCTTGCCCCGCGAGGCGAGCGGTTCGAAAGATTTAACGAACCGCCGTGTTCTTCCATGATCTTTTTCACGATGGCGAGACCAAGTCCAGTCCCCTTCTCCCGCGTGGTGACATAGGGCTCGGTCAAGCGGTCAAGGTGTTCCGCCGGAAGGCCCCGGCCATCATCGCTTATTACGATCGCGACACTGCCTTCGGATTCTTTGGGGATGACGCTCAGGGTGACCACGCCTTCGACGTCGTCTGCCCCGTCCTCGCGCGCGCCCTCGATGGATTCGGCGCCGTTCTTCAGGACATTGGTCAGCACCCGCGCGACCTGGCGCGCATCGCACGGCACAATGACGTCCTCGTCCGGCACCTCCAGGACGTATTCGACCTGGCTCTCGCGGTTGCGTTCCAGGAACACGGCCTGGCGGCAAAGTTCGGACAGGTTCTCCAAGTGAATGCTGGGCTGCGGCATGCGCGCGAACGACGAGAATTCGTCGACCATGCGGCCTATATCGCCGACCTGTCGGATGATGGTCTCGGTCAGCTTGCCAAAGGTTTCCTTGTCGGTGGAAATCTCTTTCAGGTATTTGCGGTTCAGCCGTTCCGCCGACAACTGGATCGGCGTCAGAGGGTTCTTGATCTCATGTGCGATGCGGCGCGCGACGTCGGCCCAAGCGGCCTTTCGCTGTGCCGACAAGAGTTCTGTCACATCGTCGAACGTGACGACGAAACCGGCAATACTGTCTTCCAGTTGCTCGGCAGCGACACGCACGAGGAACGTCTTCTGGCCGTCCTGCTGATGGATGGTGATTTCGGACTGCTGCAAACGGTCGGGGCGCGACCGGGACAGGGATACGAGCTCATCCAGCTCAGGCACCACGTCGGCCAGCCTTTCGCCGATGTGATCTTCGAGATTCCTGCCAAGCAGGTTGGACGCCGAACGGTTCGGCAGGTTGATCCGGCCGTCCGCGTCAAGACCCACCACCCCCGCCGAAACCCCGGCCAGCACAGCTTCGGTGAAGTGCCGACGCTCTTCCAATTCCACGTTGGCGGCCAGCAGTCCCTGTTGCTGAGAATAAATCCGTTCCGTCATGTTGTTGAAGGCGTAGGACAAGACCGCGATCTCGTCCTTGGCGTCGTTGGCGTCGACGCGTGTCGAAAGATCGCCTTTCGATACCTTGTCGGCGGCGGCGATCAGATTGGTGACGGGTTCGGCGAGCTGTGCGGACACGGTCATGCCGATCCAGATCGCCGACAGAATCAGAATCAGGACGGCAATCGCATAGATCAGTACGAAGCTGATCTGTACGCCGCTCCGGGTCGCTTCGAGCTGGTTATACTCTTCGAAAGCCTTGCGGATACCGATAATGTGCTGGAGCACGCGCGGATCGACGAAGCGCTCGACCAGCAGATACGCATCGACGAAGCGGTTCAGTTTCACGAGCGCGCGGATCTTGTCCTCGTTCTCCGAGCCGAGCAGCGTCACCTCGCCCTTGTCCGCCTTTTCGAACGCGGAACCCGGAATTTCCTCGATCACCGTCGAGAGCGCGAATTCCGAACGCGCCAAGGTATTGCCCAGACTGTCGATTACCACCGCCTCCGGCAGTTCCCGGAGCGTCGCGTTTTGCGTCAGTACACGATTGAATTCCCACGGATTGCGGATCAGCGTCGGCGCGTTCTGATTCAGGACGTAAGCGACGCTGTACGCCTGATTGGCGATGTTTTCGCGGTGCTCCTTCAAATATGCATCGGTTACGCCGACGGATTCACGCAGCGCACCCGATACCCGGTCGTTGAACCAGGCCTCGAGCCCGAAGTTGAGTGATAGATACGAGAACACCGCAACCAGAAGCGCAGGCGTAACCGCGATCATCGCGAACAGCATGACCAGCCGGCCCTGCAGACCGGCGCCGACGCGACCGTGGGTGCGCGCCAGCCAGAGAGAGAACACGCGCCTGGCAACGACGATAAACAGCGCCAACAGCAGAATGCCGTCGATGGCCAACAGCCAGCGCAGTTCCTGGACGCGATCGCGGAGCGCCGCGGCATCCGTCATCAGAGAGACGGTCGCAATTCCAGAGGCGATGGCCGCGATCGCCAGCATGAAGGCGAAGCGGCGTTGCAGGCTGCTGTTGGAGAGCCATTGGCGTAAGGTGGATACCGGCGCGCCGGTCATTCGGAACCCTTGATGACCGGGATACCCAGCTCGCGGATTTTCTTGCGAAGCGTATTCCGGTTGAGCCCCAGGACCTCGGAAGCCTTGACCTGATTGCCGCGCGTCACCTGCAGCGTCTGCATGATCAATGGACGTTCGACTTCCCTGAGCACGCGGCCGTACAGCCCGGCGGCGGGCAGCGCGCCGTCATGGGCACTGAAGTAGTTCTTCATGTGCGCGTCGACGGCATCGGCGAGGCCGCTCGTCTGGGTGACGGTCTGATCACCCTGTCCGCGACCGTCGTTGAGCTCGGTCGAGATGATTTCGGCGTCGATGACTTCTTCGGAATAAAGCGCGGCCAGGCGCTGCATCATATTCTCGAGCTCGCGGACGTTACCGGGCCAGTCGTGCTGTTGAAGCAGGTCGAGTGCATCCGGCTCGATAATCTTCCACGGCAGTCCCTCGTTGGCGGCGCGTCCCAGGAAGTGGCGCACCAGTTCCGGGATGTCCTCGGTCCGTTCGCGGAGCGGCGGTAGCCGGATGGGAACCACGTTGAGCCGGAAATACAGGTCTTCGCGGAACAGCCCGCGCCGGATCAGACGCTTGAGATCGTGGTGTGTGGCGGCAATCACCCTTACGTTGGCGCGGATCGCATTACGTCCGCCGACGGTGGTGTACTCGCCTTCCTGCAGTACGCGCAGAAGCCGGGTTTGCGCCTCCATCGGCATGTCGCCGATTTCGTCGAGGAACAAGGTCCCGCCGCTGGCCTGCTCGAAGCGGCCGGTGGAACGGTTGACCGCACCGGTGAAGGACCCCTTTTCGTGGCCGAACAGTTCGCTTTCGATCAGGTCGCGCGGGATCGCGGCGACGTTGACGGCGACGAAGGGTTTGCTTTTGCGTTTCCCGTAATCATGCAGCGCGCGGGCGACCAACTCTTTCCCGGTCCCGGACTCGCCGGTGATCATCACGGTAAGGTCGGTCGGCATCAGGCGCGCCAGGGTGCGATAGATTTCCTGCATCGCCGGCGAACGGCCGATCAGCGGCAGGTTTTCCTCCATGCCGTCGTCGGCGGTCGGAGCGCCGCTGAGCGCCGGGTCCTTGGTGCGGGCCTCGAGACCGCGTTTGACGACCGAGACCAGTTCCGCCAGGTCGAACGGTTTCGGCAGATACTCGAAGGCGCCCCGCTCGGTCGCCTTGACCGCGGTCAGCAGCGTGTTCTGCGCGCTCATCACGACGATGCGCAGGTTCGGACGAATGCGGCGGATCTTTGGTACGAGGTCGAGACCGTTCTCGTCCGGCATCACGACGTCGGTGATGACAAGATCGCCGTCGCCGTTCTCCACCCACTGCCAAAGTGTCGACGCGTTACCGGTCGACCGCACCTCATAGCCGGCGCGCGATAGCGCTTGCGTCACCACGGTGCGGATGCCGTCGTCGTCGTCGGCGACGAGAATCGTTGCGTTCTCAGCCATCTTCATCCCCTGGTTTGAACATCGGGAGCATGACGCGGAACACGGTGCGCCCGGGAATACTGTCGAACTCGATGACGCCGCCGTGGTCGCCGATGATCTTGGCGACCAGTGCGAGCCCGAGCCCGCTGCCCTTCGGCTTCGAGGTGACGAAGGCATCGAACAGGTAACGTTTCATGTCGTCAGGAATGCCGGGCCCGTTGTCCCTGACCCATACGGTCAGCGGCAGGTGCACGCGGTTCTCAAGGCCCGGCAGCGCGAACCTTACCCCCTGGCTGTAGGCGGATCCGAGGGTGATCTCGCCGCCGACGCTGCCGACCGCTTCGGCGGCGTTCTTGACGAGGTTCAGGAACACCTGCACGAGCTGATCATGGTTTCCCCAGACCGGCGGGAGCGACGGGTCGAACTGGTTGTGGAAGCGCACATGAGAGCCGAAACCTGTTTCTGCCAGCCGCTGCACGCGATCCAGCACCTTGTGGATGTTGACCGCTTCGCGCTGCAACGGCACCCGGTCGGAAAAGACCTCCATCCGGTCGACGAGTCCGACGATGCGGTCGGCCTCGTCACAAATCAGGTTGGTCAGCTTCTTGTCTTCCTCGTTCGCGCCCTGCTCCAACAGTTGCGCCGCGCCGCGAATGCCCGAAAGCGGGTTCTTGACCTCGTGCGCCAGCATTGCCGCCATGGCGGTGACGGAGCGCGCCGCGCCCATGTGATTGAGCTGGTGATTGATCTTTTCGGCGATCGAGCGGAGCTGGATCACGATCGAGACCGCGCCCGGTTCTTCGGGTATGACGGAGACCTGCACGTCGACCGCATGCGAGCCGATGCGCGGGCTTTCCAGCGTGACGTCGTATTCGGCGACCACGCTCCTGAAGCGGCGCGCCTGGTTGACCAGGGCCAGGATCGGGCTGTCGGCCGGCATCAGCGCGTCGAGCGACTGGCCCTGCAGATAGGTGGCGCTGCCGCGGAAAAGCTGCTCTGCGGCCTGGTTGATGCGGCGGATCACGTTGTCCGCGTCGACGACGACAACGGTGCTGGCCAGCGAATTGAGGACCGCTTCGGCATCGACACTGGTGTGTTCAGCTTTCTTGTCGGCGCGTGCGGCGTTGTTTTCGGCCATGTCGTTAAGCGGCGAGCTGATCGAGGTTGGCTTGGTAGAAGTCCCGGATCAGCCCTTTGACCTCGTCCGGATCGGACATCAGATTGACCTGAGAGCGGAAATCAGCCGAGTCCCGTAACCCTTTGGAATACCATCCGATATGCTTGCGCGCGATGCGCACCCCGGCGTTGGTGCCGTAGTGCTCCAGAATATCCTCATAGTGGGTAAGGACGGTTTCCATCTGCGCTTCCAGCGACGGATCCGGCAACATGCCGCCTTCGCTGAGATAATGCTGAACCTGCGCCGGGAACCAGGGACGCCCATACGTGCCGCGCCCGATCAGCACACCGTCGGCACCCGATTGTGCTAGTGCTTCCTTGGCGTCTTCGAGGGTATTGATATCGCCGTTGGCGAAGACTGGCAGACTGACCGCTTCCTTGACGTTGCGGATGAAACGCCAGTCGGCGTGGCCTTTATAGAACTGACAGCGGGTGCGGCCATGCACGGCGAGCGACCGAATACCGCTCTCTTCCGCGATCCGGGCCAGTTCCGGCGCGTTGCGCGAATTGTCGTCCCAGCCGGTCCGCATCTTCAGGGTGACCGGAATACTGACCGCCTTGACGGTGGCTTCCAGCAATTTGCCCGCATGCACCAGATCGCGCATCAGCGCCGAGCCCGCGTCCCCGTTGGTGACCTTCTTCACCGGGCAGCCCATGTTGATGTCGATCAACGCGGCGCCGCGGTCTTCGTTGAGGCGCGCGGCCTCGGCCATCACGTGCGGCTCGCAGCCGGCAAGCTGCACGGACATGGGATGCTCCTCCGCGCAGTGGGTGGCCATTTTCATGGTTTTCTTGGCGGCGTGGATCATCGCCTTAGAGGCGATCATCTCAGACACCACGAGCCCCACACCCCAGCGCTTCACAAGACGCCGGAACGGCATGTCCGTGACACCCGACATGGGCGCCAAAACAACCTGCCCGTCCAGTTGCACTGGACCGATGCTGATGGATTTCAAATCTGACACAAACCGCCCCTCCGAGAGTTGCACACAAATTAGGCAAATCGGCTGAAAATGCAATGATTTTTAAGAGTTTATGTCAGCCTAAAAGCACATCCGTGACGAATTTAACGCCGGGATAGCCGAGGGTGAGCAGCAAATAAGCCAAAAGCACGATTCGCGCGGCTTTCCGGCCCCTCAAACCATGCTTCACCTGGGCGAAAAGCAATAAGCCGATGGCAACGAAGGAAGCGATGGTGAAGACCGTTTTGTGGTCGGCGGTCAAAAGTGGGTTTCCGGCGGCGGCATTCAACACGATCCCGGTTACGAGACCGAGACCGAGAACCCCCTCGCCGACCCACAAAAACCTGAGGACGAGGCGGTCGCAATCGGTGACCGACGGCAGCACGCCGCCGAGCGGCGGCCGCTCTTTACGCTTGAGCGCGCGCTCCTGGAGGAATGCGGCCCAGGCGGCGATGGCGGCGAGCGTCGCCAGCCCATAAGTCGTTACCGCGAACGCGATATGCAGGATCAGCAGGCTCGCGTTGCCGGCCCCGGGCACGGCTTGGTGCGGCGCGTGCTGCCAGGCGAAGCCGAGGATGGCCAGGATCAGCATGTAGCCGCTTAATAGAGGCGCCAGTCGCCAGACGCTTTTGACGAGGATCGAAAACACAAGGAACAGCGCCATGGTGGCGGCGATCGTGACCCAGATCGACGTCGAGAAATCCCCCTGCCACGCATTTTGTGAACGTACCGCGACGGCGCTTGCCGGGCCGATGCACGCCAGTGCGAACACCGTCCAGAAGGCGGCGTTGCATGCGAACTGCCGCCGCCACGTCAAAGCTATGGCGGGCACAAGCGAGACAATCGCGGTAAGTCCGAACAGGATCCCTGTCTGCATGCTGCACCATCGCGCTACGCCCTTGTTTTGGCAAGGGGGTCCGCGCCCGGTCACGCCCAACAGCGGCCTTGGCAAGCCGACGGACGGCGGGTAATGCTCTTCCCCCGAAACGACGTTGCATACAGGAACAGCACCCGATGCCGGGGACCGCAGTCATCATCGTCGCCGCCGGTCGCGGCCACAGGTTCGGTGCCGAGCTGCCGAAGCAGTTTCTGCGCGTCCGTGGCGAGCCGGTATTGCGGCATGCGGTCCGCGCCTTTACCGACCACCCGCGCATCGATGCCGTCATCCCCGTTATTCACCCGGACGACGCCGAACTCGTGGCCGATGCGCTTGAAGGTCTCGACTATTTGCAGCCGGTCCCGGGCGGCCGGGCGCGGCAGGATTCCGTCCGCAACGGTCTCGAAGCACTCAGCGACATGGCGCCGGATCTGGTGCTGGTGCACGATGCCGCGCGGCCTATGGTGCCGGATGACCTGATCGAGCGCGTGCTTGCGGCGTTGGAGGCACAACCGGGGGCCGTCCCTGCCCTGCAAGTCGTCGATACCCTGAAGCGCGCCGATCCTGAAGGCATGATCATGGATACGGTATCGCGGGACGGCCTGTGGCGTGCGCAGACACCACAGGGCTTTCGGTACGATTTGCTGTTGGCGGCCCATCGTGCGGCGGCCGGGCAGGAACTGACCGACGATGCCGCGGTCATGGAAGCCGCCGGTCATGTGGTCGCGGTGGTCGAGGGTGACGACGCCAACCTGAAGGTGACGACGCAGGCCGATTTAACGAAGATGGAGCGGATCATGACGGACGATGCAGCGAATGGCAGTGCCGCCGGTTTCAGGATCGGCAACGG
>MDSW01112025.1_pt1 | contig 12266 bp, 12 predicted proteins | sample 811171 | NCBI WGS metagenome assembly MDSW01 (sample SAMN05326641, study PRJNA326480) | marine metagenome | isolation source: seawater | place: Atlantic Ocean: North West | collected 2012
GCCTACAATTCCGCGGAAGAATCCGCCAAAGACAATGATCTAGGCATCTGGGACAGTTCTGGCCAAAGCTGCCGCTAAAAATCTGACTTATCGAATCGGTACTTGGGATGATCGCTTCCGAGCATCCTTTGGTTGCGTAGCGCTGCACAACCGGCTATGCAGGCCGACCGAAAAACTTTAGAAATGAGAAATTATGAAAAACACTCTAATGATATTCTTGGCTTGCCTTCTGGCCGTAGCCTGCACCGTGGTTGACCCAAACGAAACTGACAACACCGATCCAGGTAACACCAACAACGGTGGCACCACTGGCGCCGCAGAAAATACAAACGAACTCTGCTCAGATGGTGTCGATAACAACGGTAACGGCTTTGCCGATTGTGAAGACTTTGATTGCCTAGGCAATTCAGCGGTTACAGTTTGTCCTCAAGAGTGGCAAGAAGGCGATCCGGCCAGCAACTGCACCGACAACATCGATAACGACAACAACAGCTTTGTCGACTGTGAAGACTTTGCGTGTCTATACGGATGCGTCGACGCTTGTACCGACCTAGCGGAAAAGTCAGCCGAAGACTGCCAAGACGGCATCGATAACGATGGCGACGGCTATACAGATTGCCAAGACAGCGGCTGCCAGAACTGCCTTGATATTTGTGAAAACACAAACACGGGCGGCAACGGCGAAGAAGAAAACACCAACGAGCTTTGCTCTGACGGCATCGACAACGACAACAACGGCTTCACCGACTGTGATGATTTCAGCTGCTCGCGTAACTCAGCCGTTACTGTATGTCCGCAAGAGTGGAACGAAGGCGACGACGCCAGCGTTTGTACCGACGGCGCCGACAACGACGGCAACGGCTTTACCGACTGTGAAGACTTTGCATGCCTTTATGGTTGTGTAGATGCCTGCACGGATCTGGCTGAGAAGTCACCTGAAGACTGCAGCGACGGCATCGATAACGATGGCGACGGCTACGTTGATTGCGACGACATGGGCTGCCAAAGCTGCATTGATACCTGTGAAGACACCGGCGGAAACAATGGTGGCGGCAACGGTGGTGATGCAGAAGTCACTGACGAAACCTGCGGCGATGGCGTTGATAACGACGGCAACGGCTATGCAGATTGCGACGACTTTTCCTGTCAGCAATCTTGTGACGTCACCGTATGCGATACCGCGGAAAGCGATAACTGCACCGATGGCGTAGACAACGACGGCAACGGTTACACAGACTGCGACGACTTCCGCTGCAGCTGTGACCCTGCCTGCGCGGGCTGATTCGACTCCCCCCGCCCTGCGGGGGGAATCACTCCCTCCTTAAGAAAGCACTTAAATAAGTGCACCCATAAGCCTGATTCTTTGGCTGTTTTTCTGCAGCAGATTTTTTTACAAATCGAAATTCGAGTGGGATGTTTGCTTAACACGGAAGCTTTTTTCCGCAGAGCACACATGCATCGGAGTTCAACATGGCGTCGGCACAACCACTTAAAGAGATTTTTGAAGAGAAGCCTTTGGGTATTTTAGAGATACCCGCTCACATGTCACGGCCGGTTATCAACCGCCGTATTTTGCCAAGAGTCAAAGCACCCTTCTCAGTTTACCTCCAAGAAACAGGTTCTGAAGTACGCGGCATCGACTTATCTTTTGGTGGTCTCATGTGTACAGCCAATGAGCCGATTTGGCCGGGTAATGTAACAAGTCTCGAATTGCGACTCAGTGGACACGATAAGCCCATGACATTCAACGCACGGGTTGTAGAGATTGTACATGTTAAAGGCCAACTGGCCATGCGTATGCGATTTGAAGGTGCGACGGATACCGTTCGCAAAACCATCGCCAAGTGGATGAGCCGTAACTCAGGCTAAGTCACCTGCCCCTTACCGAGGGGCTCCCATATAAATGGACAACCGATGAAGGCTGAGGAGATCGTGTATTTCCTCCAGCATCATCGGGAGTGTGGTCAGGTGCCCATAAAATGACGCTGATTCTTTTAATTCGTTTAGTGCTTTCTCTTCCGCGGCGATTCGCTCTGTTCGCTCGTTGAACATCACTAAAAGCTTACCGGAAAGCGTTTCAGCTGCCGCTGTATTCCCCATTGCTTTTCTTAAATCATCCAAAGCTTCTTCAATATTCGGGATACCGGGACGAATTTCGGTCCGGTTTACAATGAAACCTGCAAATGGGATCTTTCGTGATTTGACCTCGCGGCACAAAAACGCTGCTTCGCTCACTACAAAATCATCGGTGGTGGCAACCACCAGTGCGGCGGTCTGAGACGAGCGTAATAATTCTCCAAGCTTTAAAGCGCGGGTCCGAAACTCTGCGGCCAAAAACTCCATCGACCGAAAAAAGTCTCCCAGCTGGGCTACAAAATCTACGCCCAACGTGCGTCCCAAAACATCCCAAATCAGTTTTCCGGTACGTTTAAGAAGTCCTGCACCAAAAGACTTTGCCGGGCTCTCCGGATCCAAAATGGTGAACCACTTGAAGATGTTTTCCTCTAAGAACCGAGACACGTATTCCGGCGCCTCGAGGAAATCGAGAACATTTTTCGAAGGAGGCGTATCCACCACAATGAGATCAAAATCGAAGTTTGTGTAGAGGTCGTGAAGCTTCTCGACTGCCGTGTACTCGAGAGTTCCGGCCATAGCACCCGAAAGCTGCTGGAAGATGACATTGCCAAACACACGGTCGGCAATGGCCTTCTCAGGCGCATTATCCATGATAAGCGCTTTAAGGGTTACCTCGGGATCCAACATCAACGCATGAAGCTCGCCTTTAAACTCAAGCCCTTCATTTCGAAATGGAGCGGGGTCAACCAAAGTCGGTTCATTGCTCAACTCTACGCCTAAGGCGTCAGCAAGTCTCTTCGCGGGATCAATGGTCAGTACGCAAACTTTGCGGCCCGAACGTGCCGCCGCCAGTGCCAAAGCCGCACTGGAAGTGGTTTTGCCCACCCCACCGGGACCGGCACACAGAACCACTTTCTTACTCTTGATCTCTTCGAGTAATGTGCTCATGATTCGGCCCCCGCCATTTCTTTGGCGATAGAATCAATCAAAGCGAAACCACGCTTGGAGTAAGTGCTTATCTCGGTAAAGCCCAGTTCTAGCTGCTCTTTGAGAATTGCCATTCTTCCGGCCTGCCGTTTGCGAACGGTCTCATTGATAGAACCCAGCGTAATGAGATTTTTCGCGCCACCGGTTGGTAACTCCACCAACAAATTATTCAATAATGCGGCTTCGTCGGAACTGAGTTCACCCGCGCAAATGGAGTTGATGATGATTTGTTCGGTATGCAATCCCACTTCTTTTTGAAGCTTGCCAACCAATTGAATGCTTTCGTTAACCGGCAACTCTTCAGGTAAGGTCACAACCGCGATAGCTGTGTTTTGGCGATTATCGAGCAACGCTTTAAGTTTAACAGCAAGCGTTGCAATGGTGCCAAACTTCGCAATGCGGGTGATGCCTTGGGGTACACCCAACATGGTCACCGCATGGCCGGACGCCGGCATATCCACAATCACCAAATCGAAACTTTCTGAGCAACGCTTGTGGGTGCCATCGACCAAGTGGGCTATGGAGTGCAGGAGGACCATCTCATTGAAAGAAGGGGCAGCCTTCCAAAGGCGGGTCAAAACCTTATTGCCTGTAGCAATTTGCACCAGCCGCTTGTGGGGCAACACTTCTTCAAAATAATCGCGTATGGCACTTGGTACCGACAAATGGACCGCCCACAGCATGGGTAATTCACGGGGCTTAGGCCGCTCAGGCTCGGTACCCAGACTCCCAACCTCTAAGAGGGTCGGCAAAGCTGCACGCGCAGCTAAGTCGCAAAATAAAACTTTCTTACCACTGCGGGCTGCCGCAACAGCTAAGGCCAATCCGCAAGTAGACTTGCCCACCCCACCTTTTCCGGTGACGAGTACAAGCTTCTTTTGCAAAAGGTTCTCCATAACGTCTAAGAGAATATACCCTTTTTCTTGGATGATTTAAGTCCTGCGAACTCTTCTAGTGTCTTACGCTGCTTGGAATTGAGCTTCTTCGGAATTTGTACACGGCACACCACATGCATATCCCCGCGACCATTGCCTCGTAGGTGCGGAACACCTTTCTTACGCATTGTAATGACATCATTTGGCTGCGTTCCGGCAGGCACCTTAATGGTCTCTGGTCCATCGACCGTCTGCACTTCGATTTCAGCTCCAAGCGCGGCTTGGATCATGTCCACGTTTTCTTCAACGATGATGTCGTTGCCTTCGCGATTAAAGTAATCATGAGGCCGAACCCGCACTTCAATCTTGAGGTCTCCTGAAGGTCCACCCAAACGACCTGGTTGTCCGCCGCCTCGGTAACGCAGAACGACGCCATCTTCCCAGCCAGCAGGGATTTTAACGCTTACGTTTCGGGTGCCCTCTTTGAGGCCCTGCCCGTGACAATCGACGCAAGGGTTGTCGTGCATTTGACCGGCACCATTGCAATCCGGACATACGGTGCTCACCAGGAACATGCCCTGGCCCTGCATGACCTGTCCTTGGCCACGGCAAGTTCCGCAGACCTTCAAGGTAGAACCAGGTGCGCCGCCGGTGCCTTCGCATGTTTCACAATGAACCATTTGCTCGAAAGTAATCTCGCGCTCTACACCAAACACGGCTTCTTCAAACTCGATAACCATGCGAGCGCCAACATCGGATCCCCGTTGTGGACCGCCTCGTGAGCGTCTTCGGCCACCGCCAAAGAAGTCCCCGAAAATGTCTCCAAAATTGGAAAAGATATCTTCCATGCCCGAAAAGCCGGAAAAGCCAGAGTTCTTCAGCCCATCATGCCCATAGCGGTCATACATTTGGCGCTTCTGGTCATCGCTGAGCACTTCGTAGGCCTCCGAAGCTTCTTTAAACTTGGCTTCGGCATCCGCTTCGGAATTGCGGTCGGGGTGATACTTCATCGCGAGCTTACGGTACGCCTTTTTGATAGCACCGGCGTCGGCTCCGCGTTCAATTTCTAATACTTCGTAGTAGTCGCGCTGGACCATAACTATTATCCTTCAAACATACCTGCTGGAAAGCGCGCTGAAACCAAAATATTCAGCAAAAACAAGCCACAATTTATCCAGCTACTTCGCAGTAGCATAAGGCATTGGAAGCTGAAAGCCCTAAGCGGGCATACGGCCCAAAACCTTTAGGTCACAGTACATCAACGTGCCACCTACCGCCGCCATCGGCAAAAGCACTAAATTCAGCCCCGGAACAAAGAGCAAAGCCATCGTCGTGGCACCAAAACCAAGTGTAATCGCCTTATTAGACCAAACCGCCCGCCATCGATTGCCATATCCGACGTGTTTTCGGGCGAGGCTAAGCCCCATGAATTCTTGCGATAAAAGCCAAGCCGAGAAGCAAAAACTAGGCACACTGGCTACAATGGCCCCCACGCCGGGGATCCAGCCAATCAGCAGCAAGGGTAAATTGACCGCCAGAATAAAGGCCAGTCCTCCAACCAGGTCACCAAGGGCAACAATCACATCTTTGATGATTCGGCTCGCCGTGAGCGGATGAACTTCTGTATGCAAAACAATCGACTCCACCTTTTCAGATAAGCTGTCTAGAAAAGGGCTGGCCACGGTTTGCCCCACGAGCATCAGAACCAAAAACCCGAGCACCAGCGCCACGGGTCCAACCAAGCACCAGAGCAAAAAGCTCAAAATTCCGGTTATCCAACCCAGAATGGTACTCCCTGCGGCCCATGCGGCCATGCCCGCCACCAAGCCTTGAATCATGGGAACGAGATACGCGGAGGCCACAGCAATCATGGCGATCAGCAGCACAATATTGACCAGGATGGCCGCACCGGCCAGCGACCAGAGGTTGTGCTCGCGAAGAAACCGCAATCCCTCCAAGGGATACGTAAGTCCTCGCAAGAACAAGGAAAAGCTATTATCTGGTAGTGTTTTGCGTATATTTATTTGAGTCGTCATGGGCTCACCTGTATGTGCCTTGTTGTCAGAGCCGAAGGATATTCTGCTCAGGATCTGACACGTGCAGGCTACAAGATAAGGATCCTGGACAAATTGGCAATGGCGCTGGCCAAAATAGCGTCTCAGGGTTACCCTGAAAATAGGGATATACTTCGTCCAGATAGGATGAAGAGGAGTTCAAGGAATGGATTTGCCATTTTTAGAAGCCGTTGAACAAGGCGGTCTCGTGTGTGACGGGGCCATGGGGACGGCGCTTTATCAACGAGGAATTTTTGTAAACCGAAATTTCGAAGAAGTATGCCTGAATCAACCCGAACTGGTTTACCAAGTTCACCGCGAATACCTGCTGGCGGGTGCTCATATCCTCGAAACCAACAGCTACGGGGCAAACAAAATTCGGCTGGCAAAATTTGGCCTGGCCGAAAAAGCAGCGCTCATCAATGAAAAGGCTGTTGAAATTGCGCGCCGAGCGGCCGATGGCGCGGCGTATATCTGTGGCTCCATGGGCTCCACAGGCCTCTCCCCCAGCCAACTCCGGCGTATAGAAGAAGAAGTCAAAGCCGCTTACGCAGAACAAGCAAAAATACTGGCCGATGGCGGTTGCCACGCACTGATTATCGAAACTTTCTCCCAGCCCAGCGAAATGCGACTCGCCGTCTTGGGCGCGCGTTCGGTCACAGATATTCCCATCATTGCCCAAATCGCCGTGACTTATGAGGGAGGCATCGCAGACGGAACCGACCCACTCGATTTAGCTTTAGAGATGCGCGAATGGGGCGTGAATGTTGTGGGAGCAAACTGCAGCGGTCCCGACGAAGTCTTTAAGGTAGCCGTCCGAATGGCCGAGAGCGGGCTCCCCGTCTGTGTGATGCCCAATGCTGGACGTCCCCAACGTTTGGAAGACCGCCAAATCTATCTTGCCACAGCCGAAAACTTTGGAGTGTTTGCCCGTCGTATGTACAAGGCAGGCATCAAGATTGTCGGCGGATGCTGCGGAACCGATCCCGAATATGTGAAGCGGATTGCTTCTGCATCGCGGATGGTCAGCCCACGACGCATCGAGCTCAAACCCGTCGAAGAAAAAATTGAGAACAAGCAGGACCCTGTTCCGCTAAGTGAACGTTCCAATCTAGGCAAAATGCTTGGAGAGCGATTTGTCTTTAGCGTCGAGGTCAATCCCGCTACTGGCTTATCTACGGAAAAACCCCTCAACGCGGCAAAGATGCTGATAGAGAGCGGTGCTGACTTCATCAATATCGCCGATGGCCCAAGGGCTACGGTTCGTATGAGCAACTTGGCACTGGGACTGGAAATGCAACGAGAACTCGATATCGAGGTTCTCCTACATGTTTGCTGCCGGGACCGAAACCTCCTCGGGCTGCAAAGCTTTATGCTGGGTTCCCACGTTATGGGCGTTCGCAATGTGGTCGTCATTACCGGTGATCCACCAAAAGTTGGGGACTATCCCGATGCCACTGGCGTCTACGACGTAGACTCCATTGGATTGCTGAACATCATTAACGGCTACAACCAGGGCGTTGACCCGGCCGGTAAAGCTATGGCTGAGCGCACACGATTTGTGATGGCCACGGGCGCCGAACCTGCAGCCATGGATTTCAAACGCGAGATGCTTCGGCTCAAACAAAAAGTCGATGCCGGGGCCAATCTCATTATGACCCAGCCCATTTATGACCCGCACCAAATGGACCGTTTCCTCGAGGCCACAGCCCCGTTGAATATTCCCGTCTTGGTCGGCATTTTGCCCTTAGCAAGTTACCGAAATGCGGAATTTATTCACAATTACATTCCCGGTATGAGCATTCCCGAGGACATCCGAGACCGAATGAAAAAATCCGGCAAGGGTGATTCCGCTCGCCGTGAAGGCATTCGGATTGCGATGGAAGCCTTGGAAGGTGTCCGCAACCGCGTGGCCGGAGCCTACATCATGCCTCCACTGGGACGTTATGAAATGGCTGCTCAAATCATTGAGGAATTTGGTGAGGACCGCACACTGGGCAAAGATGTTCCCGGCCGAGCCGCCTAGACAATCCCAAACCATTCAAATTTGTTTCTAACTGAACCATTCAGGCGCGGGAGAGAAGTGTAGATTCGAGGCGTGAGGCGAGGTGTACGGTAGTACTGCGAGCCGAAACAACAAAGAAGATGCGCTTCCTTCTAGTTGAACCATTCAGGCGCGGGAGAGAAGTGTAGATTCGAGGCGTGAGGCGAGGTGTACGGCAGTACAGCGAGTCGAAACAACAAAGAAGATGCGCTTCTATACCGCGCCGGAAAACAAAAAAGGGGCAGTGACCGCGCAGCCACTACCCCTCATTCGAGCTTTTACGACTTATTTGCTGACGCTGGGGTTACCCCGCTTTGCGCTTGCTCTTACGAAGTGCCCGTCCCAATTCAATAACTTCAGCATCTTCCGCCCGGCGCCATACGCCGCGTGGATTCTTATCTGATGAAGTCATAGCCTTGTAGGCATCTTGAAGGAGGTCTTCGTAGACCCGACCTTGATACTGTACTTGCTCTTTTTTGGAAGCCATCTTTTCTCCCCCTAGATTGGTCTTCGATTTGGCGTTTATGCTTTGATGCCCTGCGGCACAAGACCGAAAGGTAGAATAAAATTATCGCCTGCCCGGTTTATTTAGGCAATTTTTCCGCCAGAAGGCCCTATTTTACATGTAGTTAGAGGTGCGACACCGAGAACCCCCACATTTGGGCGTAGGGAATACGCCCCACAAAACGCCGATCATTCGTCCCAAGAAAACACCACAAATATATGAAATTACTGGGATTGATTAAAAAACCACTCTCTCAAAATACCACGTACTTTCAACTTATGTCTGATATTAAGGGCAGTTCGGTGGTTTTGGGGTAACATCCTGAAAATGTGGTGTTTTTTTATGGTTTCCAACAGCTTGAACTAGCCTTATCGTTTTTATTAATCCAACATCGACGAAAGAACGCTCCTCCGGGGTTGGCTGGAGTGTTCACGTGAAGGTGACCAAAGAATAAGGGCAGAGTTATTATATGACTGCTGATTCGATACGTGTGAATCCTGACTGGCCGATGAACCAGGATGACTCTAAAGATGACTTAGAGAAGGACTCCTATCTCTTTTCACAGAAGAATCCGGACATAGACCGGGAACTGATGGAGCTCGAAACGGCCCGCGGTCCAAGACGTATGGAACTGCTTATCAAGCTCACCGAGCGCTTCTACTCCATGCGTGTGATGATGGAAGAAGAGCTGCGGAACACCGACTGGTGGAATGCGGCAAACCCCCACCCTGGACTTCGAGCGTTTTTCGCCAAGCACCTACAGATATCCTACGAAATGGAAGACCTCACCCGTGGCTTTATGGTTCCGTCGCGGGGACGACCTAAAGGCGCAAATGCTTTTCGCAACTCTGTAGTTCTAAAGCGAATGTCGGAGCTGGTGGATGATGGACGCAGCATTGCTGAGTCTTCGAGGTTGGTTTCCCAAGAACTTGGAGCGGGCAAGTTAGAGCCTTTGACCCTTGAGATTCTAGAGCCCAAAACCATTGCGAACCTTTGGACCACACATCAAAAGAATCAAAGTCTAGACGACGATTGATTGACTTCTAGCGCAGCAGCGCTTCTCGCATGACCAAGAATTGATAAAGAACCAGAGTCGTTGATTCTGGAACCCTACAAAACCGCAATCCCAAATGAGAACCACCACCCTGGGCAGGCTCCATATTGAGTACCTGGGCACCAATGGTGATCTGCTCATCCATTTCGGGAAGCGTAAATTCTAGATTCATAAACTGACCGGGCCAGCAATGCTTCTTGGAAGTGCACTGGATACCGCCCAAACCAATGTCAGTGGCCTCTAAAACCTCTCCGCGGTCTTTATTGGTCACTTGCATATAAACCGGGCTTCGGGCCGATGTACGACGATTTAAAGGCTTATTGGGCGCCGCTGGCGCAATCGGATTCACAAAATTTTCCATAACGTGCATACCTTCTCCTCCCCCAAGGCCGAGGCTTGCACTCAGAATGATAATCGTCAAAAAACCGGCGAGGTCACGAAGCGGATATTAGGAACCCTTAGAGTAGCCCGTAAGCAGCACATCTGAGCCTAAACGCTCTAATTTAAGATCTGTGAGTCTACAGGCATCTGCGAGGCTACGAACGCCCTGCCCCCCAACAGATGGGGTTGCCTGCTCTCCGCCAATCACCATCGGCGCCACAAAGGCATGCACCTTAGAGATAAAGCCGCCATCGAAAAGACTTCCCATGAGCGACGGGCCACCCTCGACCAAAACGCTTAGAAGATCGCGTTTACCAAGCTCATCAAGGATGGCATTTAGGGAAAGCCTACCTGCCTTCGAGCGCACGCGAATCACTTCCGCACCTGCCTTTTCCAAAGCTTGCACCTTAGAATCGTCGGCTTTCTTGTCCACGAATATCCAAGTGGGCGCATCAGAGTCGCGATTCACTTTAAGCACTTTAGACTTCAAAGGCGTTCGGGCCTGGCTATCCACGATGATTCGCACAGGATCCACACCACCGCGCACGCCTCGGCAAGTTAAACTTGGGTCATCGGCCAAAACGGTTCCAATGCCCACCATGATGCCATCGCATTCGTGGCGCAGTTGATGCCCAAATTTGCGAGCCTTAGCGCCGGTAATCCACTTGGACTCTCCCGTACGCGTGGCCACTCGCCCATCCATACTCTGGGCAATCTTAGCGATCATGAATGGTCGCTTGCTGCCAATAAAATGGTTGAACGATTCGTTTAGGACGCGGCACTGCTCTTTTAAAATGCCGGTCTCCACCTGAATACCGGCCCGGCGCAATTTGCGAATGCCGCGACCATCGACCAATTCGTTGGGATCTCGAAAGCCAACAAATACCCGCGCCACACCGGCTTCAATCAGAGATGTGGTGCATGGCGGCGTACGACCATGGTGGTTGCAAGGTTCCAGGGTCACATAAACATCGGCACCCTTCGCGGCTTCACCCGCCCGGCGCAGCGCCACCACTTCGGCGTGGTCCTCGCCAGCACGGGCATGGTAGCCCTTGGCAATGACCTCGCCATCTTTCACAACCACGCAGCCCACCATGGGATTGGGACGTGTGCGCCCCTGCCCGCGTCTGGCTTCTTTTAGCGCCAGGGTCATGAATGTTTCGTGATCGCTCAACCTAAACCTCGGTCTCTCGCTCAAAGTCCCTCAATGGACTCCATAACCTTATTCGTAAATGCCGTATGTCAAAAAAAGTCAACCATTCAAGGGCCATGGCTGCATTTGGTGATCGTCTATGATGGCACCGAAGCCCTATTCATCGTAAGATGGAAAGAGAGAGTATTGCCAATGCAGAGCCATGAACATTCCATTTTCCCACCTGCGGCCACTGCCGACGAGCATGGGCTGGTGGCGATCACGCCTGTTTTGAATACAGAAATGCTTCTGGACGCCTACCGGCACGGCATCTTTCCATGGTCCGAAGGTCCGGTCTGCTGGTTTTCGCCGGATCCACGAGCGGTTTTTCTGCGCGAATTTATCAAGATCCCGAAAAATATTGGAAAAATCACCCGCAAGGCCGAATTTCGCATCACTGTGGATGAGGCATTTGGAGCGGTCATCCGCAAATGTGCCGATGCCCACCGCGCCGAGGGCGAGTGGATTACCCCAGGGTTTATCGCCTCCTATACCGAGCTCCACAATATGGGACATGCCCACAGCGTGGAGGTGTGGCAAGGCGATAATTTGGTGGGCGGCCTCTATGGCGTGCAGCTGCGGGGACTTTTTGCGGGCGAATCCATGTTTCATACGGTCTCCAATGCATCCAAAGTGGCATTTGCGGCCCTGATTTATTGGCTTGATCATGTTGGGAACTTGGTACTCGATGCCCAGGTCTTGAACGACCACACCGAGAGTTTAGGGGCCGTAGCCATTCCCAGAACGGAATATTTGACCATGCTAAAGTACGCCCAAAGGCTTCGCGTACGTTATGAAGGTGAAAAATGGGTCACTCCACCGGACGATAAACTCACAAGACTCTTGACGCACCCACCCGAAAAATCGTAATACCGTTCTCCCGGACGCGGGACCCACGGGTCACCCACCGGATTTACAATCGAATATTTAGCTACGATCCCGAGTAGCTCAGTTGGTAGAGCAGGTGGCTGTTAACCACCTTGCCGGGAGTTCGAGTCTCTCCTCGGGAGCCATTTTAAAAAAGCCCTGTTCATTCATTTGGACAGGGCTTTTTTGCTTTTGGTTTTAGGGAGTTGGATGGAGCGCGGGTGTTAACCA
>MDSW01020226.1_pt1 | contig 12265 bp, 6 predicted proteins | sample 811171 | NCBI WGS metagenome assembly MDSW01 (sample SAMN05326641, study PRJNA326480) | marine metagenome | isolation source: seawater | place: Atlantic Ocean: North West | collected 2012
AAATCCAAACCCAACTCAGATTTAGATCCGGCATGGGCATCTGTATTGGAAACAATTTCAACACCGGCAATTATTCTGAATACATTGTGCGTTGGAAATTTAGATTATGACAACACATTAGGAGAGTACGATTTCACAACATTCTCATTCCATCCGGTTTCCTCAATAAGAGGGGCATGGGAAGGTGTATCTCCACTAAAGACAATATTTGGCTGTTTCATATCGATCATAGAAAGTGGCTTCCAAGGTACCGGAGACCAATCGGTTCCAATATTCAAATTACAAACTGATAGCAGCGAATCTTCAGGTAAAGATCCGGTGTTTGAGATCCGTTTAGTTGATGGTGACGAGGTCGCCGGGCAACTAAAATTAGGAATCCAATTTGAATTTGATAATATAGAGATAATTCTCAGTAAATTACGAATGGTTCTGTATACTGAACAAGACCCTGATGTATGGACTGAAGAAGCGAATATGCAAGGCGGAATCAACTTCTACTTCGCAACCTGGACTTCAAATCCAGGAACAAATCAGAATACTCTAAGTTTACCAACATCCCAAATTTCGCCACACTTCAGTATTGAAGTTGGCGGCCTTGGGATAAGATTTGAGAATGCTGAAAATAAGCCCTTACTCGATAAGAAACTTCAACTGAATTCAGTATCTGCTATATTTGCAATGGATTACAAAATCGTTGACAAACAGTCAACTAAATCACTTCCATACTGTGAAGCAGGAGGCAAACTAGAACTCGACAATTTCGGACTCTTACTTTCAGGAGATCCAGATTCGGACGGCGGTAACGATTTCGCTAAGAGTTTACTTCAAGGGGAAAATGAAGAGGATTGCGCGAGATTAAATCTGGACTTTGCAATATGGAAATACGCTAACAACCCAGTCGATATATCATTAGAACAAGATGGGATATTTTGGATCCCTGTACAGAAAAAAATGGGCCCATTATATATCCAAAAATTCGGATTGTATTATTGGAAAGATGCAATACCTCCAACCTGTTCTTGTAATGGGACACCCAAGGACTCTAGAGACTATGATTGCATGCTATGCGACTACCCATTAATCGACCATCGCTTGAAGGTTCTAATTGATGGCCATGTCGAGAAAGAAGACAGCTTCAAACTCACCTTCGACGATTTCGAAGTTGATTTCCCGATAATCAACTTCTGGTTACTTCGAGAATGGACATTTGACATCAAGGGACTATACCTTGAGTATTCAAGTAAAACAACCAGTATTTCTGGCGGAATGCTGAAGTCTACAGACTATTCGTATTTCGATGGTACAGCACCACAATCAGGCTCACTGCCAAATAGGCTGGTGGATAAATTGGTTGTAAAGAACGGCGATTTATCTCACATCGACCCTGCAAATCCTCCTGCTTGGCCGGATGATATGACTTGGGCTTTGAAATATATCGAGTATATGGGTACATGCACTGTCAAGATAAAGGACATCACAGTGTCAGCAGTAGGCGGATTTGCTAGAATACCTTCCACGACAGATGGCTCAGGATTCGTATCTATGTTCTTGATTGCTGGCGTTGGAAAGAGGCCGTATTTGTTCAGTCCTATCAAGGCAATAATGTTAGGATTTGGAGTAAACCGCGAGTTGAGAAATCCGATTTTATCGGAATTCCATAGCCATCCCTTCATGAATTTGTTATCTGAGTCTGCGGGCAGTATAACATCCTTGGCGGAAGGTGAAAATCCAGAAAAGCTAGGAGATCCCCAAGAAACCCTTGCCAAAGCCAAACCACATTTCCCAAGTAAATATGGCAAACATTGGATAGCGATTGGTGCCAAATTCGATATGCCACAGGCATTTATTGCCGATGCAGATGTAATTATTTATTCATCATTTAGTTCAGAATCTTTCACGGTTGGATTAATCGGCGTGGCTGATATTTTCTACGGCCCCATCCCGCCTTTATATCTAGGAGTGGGCTTCCAAGCAGTATATGATAGCGAAGAAAATACGTTACTAGTTCAGGCGATGCTTCAAGATTATTCATGGATTGGTTTGCCGATACTGAAGGTACAAGGCGGAATTGCTTACAAACAATGGTTCGATAACGGCCATTTCGTAATCAGCGTTGGCGGCTATCATCCTAGATTCAGCGTACCTAGCAACTATCCTATTGTACCAAGATTGAAAATTTATTGGAAACTTGGCGAATTGGTACATTGTGAAGGTTCGTGTTATCTGACAATTTGCTCATCAGCCCTGATGTTTGGAGCCGCATCATCTATCGTTTATTCTGGAGAAAAATTGTATGTTAAATTCGCAATGAATTTCGATGGACTGATTTATTTTGATCCATTCTGGTATGAGTTCGACATAGGGGCTTTGATTTACCTATCTTGGAAACAAAAATGGGATTTCGAGTTGTTTGCTGGAATCGGTTTACGCGGTCCAAAATTACATGGAGAAGTTACGGCAAAAGCACTAGGTAAAACATGGGTGATTCCATTTGGCGACCCTACTCCCAAATCATCACAAATCGATTTCAAGACTTTCATTAATCGATATGTCCGACAATTGCCGAAGGACCAATATTCTGATGATATTTCATCTTGGTTTTCTACCGATGGTTGGTTCGAAGCAAAGACTCCAGTAGGTGCAATAAAAATACAAAATTCAGATGAAGAACCAGAAGGAACAGCAAGTGACCCTTGGCTGTTAACGCCAGAATTTACCTTATCTTTCGACACTATGTTCCCAAGTTCAGAAATCACCGCCAACCAGTTTGATTGGCTATCGGATGTAAATAACGACTCTCGTAAGGGCATTTTACCTGCGAGACCTGATTTGGGGTTGAAAGATATCGATGGCCATAATATCGAATTAAATTCGATAGCGGGCTCAGATGTTGATTCCAATGTCAAGTTTACCATATCCGATATTTCAGACGGAACCCCAACACCCTTGGGCGCCGATTTAGAAGGCAACTTTACTCTAGCTAGGACAGTCAAATCATTCGCAACATCACTTTGGTCTGGTGAGGATCCAAAGAGCCTCCCTAAAGCCATGCACACATACTTGTCCGGAATCCAATTGAATGCTAAGGCATCAAGTGAAGACCCGGGCTCTCCGATTTCATTTAGCGAATTAGTTGAAGAATGTCAGAATCCATTCGACCTTCCTTTCCAAGTACCTCAGAACATAATCAATACCTCACCAATTGCTGTTTCGTCTAAAGATGAACACATGGCCAGAATCATGGAAATTGCAGATAACGACGATTTACAAGAATCAAGAGAGCAATTCAGAAGCGAAGTAGAAAGATGCGGACGGGATAAAGGAGGCGGAAAATAATGCGTCGGAAGATAACACAAAGAAGGATTCGTAGACTTCGCGCATCACCAAGGATAGTTTCACTATCTGGAGATGTTGGATTTAATACACCACTTGAAGAAGAATCGAGAGAAGACGAATTTGATAGAAAACCTCCTGAAGAAACAACTCCAAATTCTCCGCAAGTTGTACTTTCAGCACTGATGAGGCCGGAAAGAGAATCAGAGTTGCCGATTACAATTTTTACTTCGGTTTCAGACGAGGATTCAACCAATATTCCTAGAATTTTTGTACCAAAACGTGGACAAAAGCGAGTCACAGCAATTGAAATTGAACGGGTGAACAGCAAAGGCGATCAGACCTATGAAACAAGAGATGAACCTCCTACAGTTACAACAGACCTCGAAATTCTTCAAACATTGACTGAGGATTTGCTAGAAGGAAAATTGAAACTATTACCGGGCCAGCACATTTTGATTAATTTAGGTCGCCCTGCTCCCGATTCAAACTCAATGATTTCAATCAATGGAGACCAGGCAGTTCGTATTGCATTCACAACATTGTCTGGACACTTATTGTCTTCATCAGAAATCCCTGAACATCATCTCCCTCAGAAAATTTCAATCCCTTCAACATCTAGAATCATCCATTTATTTGGCTTTGGAAATAGCAATGAATTGACAGATCATCTTTCAATTGGGCCAAATTCAATATCATTGAATTGCTCAACTGACAATACAACTGCGATAGGATTCCAAGCACATACTCGAATTATTGGCATCCCTAACACCACTCTTGTTTGTAGAGGCGGAGTAGTCAGTTTCGACCGACTATCTACAGATTCAAAAAATTCAATTTATTCTAGAGAATTATTGAAAAAAGCAAAAACAGTTACATTCGAAACAGGCGATTTGGCAGACACACTAGTTCTTGTGGTTAATGCGGAATCACAAGAGTCAATTCAGGTCAGTTGTAATGGGTCAGAGATAGAGGGCGAACCAATCAAAATCGATAACGGTGGACTAACAGCGATGATTTGGAATACGCCGATATCGGAATCATTGACTCAGAAAATAGTAGCAAGCGCCCAATCTGTTGGAGCAATTCATTCATTGATGTTAATGAAAGGTGGGCCAGAAAATTGGAAGGAATCATTCCAAACAAAACACTGGGATACAATTGTCGAAGAAGGCGCGCTATCGAATTCTGGTAGTTCCACTATTAAGATGAAATTGGTCAATTTCGAAGAAAAGGAGGTGCAAACAAATGCCAGAAGATGACCAAATCCCACCTAGTGGCAGCTATATTCTCTATGACAGAGTTGTGGGCCCTTTACCTCCTGGGAAATATAAGATCGAACTCGAACAGAATGTATCAGTCAGTGCCAATTACGGCAACGAAACTTATTCAGCAAATTCCGAGAGAGTTTTCGAGATAACTGGTCCTCAATGGGCAGTAGAAATGAAAGATGTTCATTCAGTTTACCCGCCACGCAACGAAGCAGACGCACCTACAGACTCGTATATTCCCTTCATCACATTGAACAGAAAAACTCTCCCTTGGGAAAGGAGCATTTTCACTTCCTCGAGTCAAACTACGAACAACCATAGGTCATATCCTTGGATGGCTTTACTTATTTTCACCGAAGATGAGTTGACAGATTCTAATGGGAATATAGGTATTCATAAAGATGAAAATAGATTGAAATTGGTTTCAGATAAAACGATTGGAGGAGTAACATATAGCGGGATATTTGCAAGCAATGCAAATACAAGGGCCGCGTTAAATTTAGACGACGGAACTATGGACGATTTCGAAGTAAACGCTGTCCGAGTCAACACAGATGTTTTGCGTTCAGTAGCGCCTACAGTGGATGAATTACGCTTACTATCACATGTTAGGCAAGTAAATCCTAGTGATAAGGAGAATTGTGGAAATGATGATGATGGGTGGTTTTCAGTAGTCATGGCCAATCGCGTTCTTTCTAAATCCAAGAATTATCATGCGTGTTTGGTTTCATTAGAAGGACGCCATGACGAAGGAATACTTCCTGTTAATGTGCCATTGAACTACACCAAACCATCAACTTCAGCAACCTCCTCTGGGACCACATTAAGCGCCCTTCTCAATGTATTACTTGCAGTACCGAATTTTCCTTTCTTCAAAGGATCAAAGGGTAAAGGGTCGAAAGAAAAAGAAGAGAATAGCAAAGGAGAACCAGGTAAAGAAGAGGCTGCAGAAGGAAGTGGTTCATCGAATGGGAATAGTGAAAGCGAAGCTCCCGAAGAAAAACCCCCAACCACTTCAGTTAGCGAAACCAAATTGGTATTATTGCACCACTGGACCTTTTCTACCTCTGAAGTTGATGGCGATTTCCAATCAAGAATAGAAAATCTGCAGGTGCGAGTTAGTAGTGATGAATTAGAAGGATATTCAAGAGGAGATTTAATCTCGATGTCAGAAGTCTTTGACCAATCTCAAAACCCATCTAAAAGAGACCATGTAGAACCATTGCTGCTGGGAACAGATTCCGTGCCTGGCATGACCTCCAATAGTTATCTTAGAACAGAGATGAAGGGTGCTGACGGTATATCTGAAGAGGTGTTATACAGAGGGCCATTTACTGCTTTACCGCAAAATCATAGGCCCAAGGAAACCCCATACTCGGTTTCGGATGAAGCATTAGGTCTAGTAGAAGAATTGGGAATATGGGATATTTCTCATGCATCAGCATTTGAGTTAGGGCGATTATTAGCTTTACAAGATACAGCATTTACAAGCTCGATGCATCAGTGGATTACAGAGTCACGTAAACAGAAGCTAGACGATGAAAGAAACGAGCGATTACGAAATAATTCGATGGATATTGATTCAATCGCAGAAATAATGTCAAACATCGATATCTCCAATGTTGCTGGAACAGTGAGACAAAAACACTCAGCAGTTAGGGACGAGACGGGAGGTAGAATAGATGCCGACCAATGAAACTCCTGCTGCGACACGTTTAGATCCTTCAGTTCAAGCAATTCGGAGGATTGCAAGAATGAGATTGTTACAAGATGTTCCTTTCCAATACTTGGTTCCCACAGAAGAGGCCTTACCTGTCGAATCAATACGATTTTTCCATATCGATCAGAATTGGCTCGACGCTCTTGTGGACGGCGCACTAAACGTCTGTATGCGCTCCAAATCAGACCTCGAATGGCTCAATTCGCCAGAGAGCGATGGAGACAGTAGATACACGCATTTACTCCGAGATGTGAATCAATTGAGTAGCATTTCTCGAGGATTTTATCGTAAAATTTTCAACAGAACACGTTCCGAATGTGGTGAAACATCTATCCCAACATCTGGAGGCTCACTAACCGGGATGCTACTACGCTCAACAATTGTAAGAGACTATCCAGGCTTGGAAATTTCAGCTTACAAATCTAATTCAGCATCTACGGACCCATGGAAAAGAGAGAATTGGGTTCAGACTTTGAGAATGGAGAAACTATCATCAAGCATCATACTCTGTATTTTCAATGACTTGCCTACTCATGTTAGAATCCAAGAACCAAGCGAAGGATTGCGCATGGGGGTAGACGGAAGACCCGACGCATCATCCAATTTTGATTCAACCTCATTTATGTTGAAATTAAAGAATTCTGATGGCACAATGAGCCTAGCCAATAACCAGCAGGTTAGAGAAATGTCAGTAAGAACTCGAAGCAATCCTAGTGATAACACCGTGTTGGATGTTTCTGGACTATTCAATGGCTTGCAGGCTTGGATTAACGCAGATTCTAACGCCGGATTTGACAATCATGATAGCGCATTACTCGCTACACAATTTTTGCAATTACCATATCAGCAAGATTTCTTACCGACTTTAACGAATATTGATCATTCTACGGGGGCGAGTAAATGAAAACAAATACGGACAAGACCAATTTGAAAGGGGACTCCAAAAACTCATTTTCTAATCCTTTAGGGCATAAGAGACTCGATGTTCCAACCGAGTTGAGAATTTTGGTGCCCATGGATCTTCAGGCTTATGTTGTTCATTCTGGTAATCGATTAGACCACCGAAAAGATCTGAGCGATGGAATGGGAATGAAGGAATCCAAATCATCCTATGAGGAAATCGATAAAGAAACAGGTGGATTAGAAGACGGAATACACCTTCATTGGTCATTACCTGACGCTTTACTAGTAGGCAGGCCAAATCCTGAAAATGAGAAAGAACACACATTCCCCTCCCTACCAGACCGTTGGATTATTGTTAGGCAGTGGAGCGAAACCCTTCCCGATTCCAACTTTCAAAAATCTTGGAGACACGAGGCCTGGGTTTTAGATTCGTCAAGCAAAATAGTAACTCCTCATAACCAATGGATTGAATCTGGCCCATCATCAACTCGAATTACTGCTATCGATGATGGGGATCCTGAAACAGAAGAAGATTTGGCTTGGCTTGAAACATATGATGGAGCAAACGGGATTTTTACATTTCACGACACTCCAGAAAACCTTCCCTCTGGAGCTACATTGAATTATATGGTGGCCGGCTGGTATTCAGATAAGACACAAGATCCGTTATTTGCAGAACAAGGAACTACTGAAGAATCTTGGTTTGAAAATATAGATACCTTAGGCTGGTCTGTGGATGCCAAAGAAATCCTAACTCAAGTTTCAAGGCTTCATACCACCACTTCTCGGCAGGAAGAAAACCAAAACGGAGGGGTGGTTGGATGAAGGGAAGCAAAGGCGGTAAAGAGAGTAAGAAAGGAGACGGAGAGTCCCAAAGCCCCCAAAATCCTGTTTCAAACAAAGATCCATCTAAGGGCGAACCTGACAGCGAAGTGTCTCCACTTCCAAATTATATCTCACCAGCATGGCCAGTCCAATCCCTTATTCACGGTTGTATTACCGGAGTAGTTTGGGACGGGGCATCTACAAACGATAATGAATTTGTGAAAGAAGATGTTGATATTTCAATCGGGCGTTCATCAGCTGAAGCATCCGCTAGCCTCTTAGCAATAGAATATGCTGATTCTAAAGGAGGAAAGCAAAACATAAATTTCCCTGCAGTCGAACAATCTCTCACAGCATTCAATCTTGGACATAGGAATCAATTGAATCAACAAGATGGAGATTTCTTGTTTCAACAAACATTGCATGGCAATACATTCAGGTCATTACCTGGCGAGTATGAAGACGAACCCTTCGAAGAAGATTTAGAAGAACTCCCTTCACAAAATACGATTTCAAATCTTAATGAAAAATCGCTAGGTTCAGGTCCGAATTATTTCCTTCCTCGTAAGATGATTATGAATTTAACAAATACAAAACGCTCAACTCGTCACGATGAAGATCGCTATCACGATCACGAGAACGGCTTGAAATGTAGAGTTACAAATAACCTATTTTCATGGCATGGCGCAGGTAATTATGTATGCGAAAATATTAGTTACAAAGCGTCTATACCGTTTGAAATCAATGGATTAATCCACGAACTCTGTTCAATCGATAGATTCGCAACATATGCATCAACCACTACAACATCAAATGATAAGTATGATTTTATCGAAAATATAGTTTACAACTGGCGAGGGCCCGAACTTGCAAAATTCCCTTCAACAATAGGCGTCAATGGGTGGAAACAAGCATGGATTCCATTATTTGCAGATGTAAAATATCGGAATTATGTCTTGAGTACTGAGGATTGGAAATTAGGCAAAGCCGATTTCGATTTAGCCGACGAGATGGCCACATTATCGGATGCGAATTCAAGTAGCGACTGGACAACGCATAATTTCCGCACCCCAATTACAGTAAATTCAGGACGAAATTTAGCGGCCAAAATCAAGGAATTCAGAGAGGAATTCATTGGAATGGGCAGGGGCGCGATAAACGGGCTGAATCAGCTAGAAAGCATTCTTCCGAATCTGGACATGGTGAGCGTCGCCTTAGATTTGAATCCCGAAGAAGCAATTAGTACACTTTCAATGGATTCTGATTATTCGAGTATTATTGAGATTGAAAGTATTACGCTGATAGATGCATTTGGACAAACACAGGTAATCGATACCCTACCAGGCTCGCCCGGATACTGCGAGCCAGAAATATCACTTAGTTTACAAACGACTCAGGATGATAGGTTTGTATTGAATAAGCCGCGCCTGCAACACCCGGCGAGACTAAAATTCCGATTTATTGATGCTCAGCAAAATCCCTCTTTGGGACCAAATCCCGTTTGTGGATTTATTCTATGTGACCACCTTGAATGGGCCATAGAAGTATTTGATGAGAACGGGAATGCATTAGGGCAATTATCTTTACAAGAAAGAGATATTTTTGCAGGAGACAATCAAAAATCTCGCACCGTTTGGAACCCAGCTCCTGGTAGTGAGACACAGTTGGGTAGGCCGAATGACATATCGAATAAACACCTTAGGGAAATGTTTAGCAATTTAGTAAAACACAGCATGAATGATATTGGTAGTACCGAAATCAGTGCAGGAGTACTATCCTCATTCATGAAACTGTTAGACTTGACGATGGACACAATTTTCTCTCCTCCAACAGAAGCAGAAAATCTACCTACAATTTTCGCAGGTAGACCGATTGCATTAGTAAGAGCGGAATTGGAATTAGAAGTTGATGGTTCTACAGGCCAACTTGAAATGATGCACGAAGTTTCTCTCGGCTCGATTGATAGATCTCTCGACGGACTCTTAGGATTCTTTCTCGATGACGATTATACTACATTCCATTCCATTTCTAATTCGATGGATGATTTGTCACACCCATACATTGTACATTCGAGTCTAGTAAAGATACAGGCTGGGCAAAAGAAACAACTTACACTTGTGATTGACCCGTTGGCTCAGGTTACTGCTCGAATTGGATTATTGCCTGAAAGAGTATTACATCTGAAATCAGAATATCGTAAAGAAGCCCTTGCGAAAATAGCGCCAACCTATCGATTCGGCCCATTATTACTCGACCCCACCAGTATCTCGATGCCCCTGCCGTCTTTGAGGCAGGATGTAAATTGGACATGGATTAGTAAGCCGACAGTATCTGAATGGAAAGAGGATAATGTGAGCGGAGACAGTCAAAGTGCAAAAATTCCAGAAGGAAGAGCAGTTGCATGGAATGGATGGTTAAAAATTGACCCAATAGAAACCGAACAAAATTAGATGTGATATAATGATTAGAAAGAAAATTATCAGCAAATTGTTAATTTGTTGCTTGTTAGTACAGATTCTTACAATAATGAATTCCCAAGACGATGGCTACTTAGAAGAAGTGATAGAAAAGGAAACAAGACCCCATTGGTTACATGCTACAGATGGTAATATTGAAGTTGTTATTCTTGAAAATAATCCGCCCGGATTAAACAGTAACATTAGTTGGAATGAAAGTTTGAATGTGTATGAATTAGAGTATCCTTCAGACTATCTGAGGGTTCAGGTTAATGCTACAGGATTAGAGCCAGATCAAAAGTTCTACATCGACTGGCAATTATATGGTTACGTGGAAAACAAAAGCACATTTGGGCCATGGTTTGCTCAAGATCCTACAGATCCAGATGTAAATCTAGTAGGTGGAATTTACGGACCAATAGTAACAATATCGGGAGTTACAAATTATGATACCGGCGTCTTAAGAGGTCATCCTGATGGCTTGCCAATGAGTGGAACAGGAGTTAACTTGACTGGATGTTATTGGGTCATGGCAACTTTGTACATTGAAGGCGAAAGCACAGGCTCTATCGCTGATCCTCAAGTCATGCAAACAAATCTCTCAAAGCGTGTAAGTTATGGCCAACCGTGCCCGGTCGATGATGGGATTGAGGAAGACCAAGACGGAGATGGATGGACGGATTCTCAAGAATTACAAGCTACTTCAAATCCAATGGATCCTGACTCAACACCATTAACAGTTATTGATTCATTGAATGCTACTGTAAATTCACTGAAAACATCTCTTTCATCTTGTCAGCAAGAGAATCGTGTGTGTGAGATAAATTTCAATAGTTTGAACGAATCATATAATTCATTATTTGATCATTATAATTTACTTGCCAACGATTACTATATTCTGTGGAATGAATACAACAATACGCAATACAATCTAACTATCTGTAATCAAAATTTAGAATACTGCAAGCTCATGGATTTTGATCAAGACGGGTGGTCGAATACGACCGAGGTTGTATGTGGTTCAGACCCTTATAGCCATTCAAGCACCCCCACAAATTGCACCATAGGCCTGCTCGATTATGATGGCGACGGCGTGAGAAATGTAGATGATGAGTGTGAAGACACACCTAATGGCCAATATGTTAATTCAACAGGCTGTCATATACAACAAGACGATTTGTGCCCATGTGATGAAAATATCGATCATATGAAAGAATCAGAAGAAGAATCCGATGGTAACGACATTGTTAATTTCGTCTTTGTAGGAGGAGCGTCGTTGCTAGCAGGCCTAGGGCTATCTTCCTTTTTACCCAAGAAAGGAGGATGGAATTGGAATAAGGATGATTTGAAGGATATAGATTCTAACGACCTTGAAGACATTAAGGACATCATTGAAGATATAGATTTGGATTTCGATAGAGATTCAGACAAACCAAAAAATCCGAAAAAATCCGTTGAAATAGGTTCGGGCTCAGATCAGTATTTCATGCAAGGAGTAGAGAGACAGAAGGCAATGACTGAATCGGCCGATCCTTTATTGGATGATTACGTTGAAGACGAGAATTGATGAGGTGTAAAGAACCACTATGTTAGGAGAGAAGGTCTTGCCTAGCCGTATTGAATACAGCACGACCTCGCGAGGTTATTTTGTGTTGCCAAACTGAATCCTTTGGATTGAAAGCTCTCAGCATTTGCTCTCTACTCCAATGTCTTCTAGCATCCATCTCATTCATGTGTAAACCCCATTGAGTCCAGCG
>MDSW01126187.1_pt1 | contig 12265 bp, 7 predicted proteins | sample 811171 | NCBI WGS metagenome assembly MDSW01 (sample SAMN05326641, study PRJNA326480) | marine metagenome | isolation source: seawater | place: Atlantic Ocean: North West | collected 2012
CGACCCTTCCCCCCACCAGCTCCCTCCCCCCCCCCGCCGGCGCGCTCAGCATGGGCGCGCTCTTCTCGTGCTGTTGCTTCGAGGACGAGGCGACGCGGTTACTTCGCGAGGAGGAGGACGCGGCGGCGTCCGCGGCGGCGCGCGAGCGCGCGAGGCAGGCGGCGGAGCAGAGGCAGACCCTGTTCGACAAGAGCGCGGGCGGCAGGGCGGCGCACAGGAGCCAGAAGCAGATGCGCGCGCAGCAGGCGGCGGACGACCGCCAGGCGCGAGAGCGCGTCGCGGATTGGAACTCGTGACGGATCTCACTCTAGCTTCAGTACCTTCGTATAGATCTTCTGCGCGACGGTGGACGAGCGCGCGCGCGCTCGCTCACGAACGCCCCTCTCATCTCGCTCTCACCCACGTCGCTCTCGCTCATAGTATTCCTTCCTCTCGCCTATCATTATACTCTCACCCCGCGCGTGCGTCGTGGATGGGCACGACGACGCATGTGATGTCGTCCCTGTACCCCCCGTTGTTTTCTCTCCTCCACCCCTCCGCGGCTTTCGCGACCACCGCCTCCGCCGCTTCCCGCCACCGACCCCCCTCGGCCCCCGCCTCCGCCGCCACGCGCACCGCCTCCGCGCTCGTGACGTGGTCCCACACCCCGTCGGACGCGAGGACGACGAACGAACTTCGAACGACCTTCGGAGGTCCCTCCGCGCCCGATCGTCGTCCGACGCCGCCCGAGAGCCCGTCGCCCCCGTCCGCCGCCGCAAACGCCGCCGCCAACGAAAACGTCCGCACCTCCGGCTCGGAAATCACCCCGACGGCGCCGAGGTGCGTGTCGCCGAACGCGCGGCTCACCGCGAGGCCGCCAAGGCGCGGCGCGCGGCGCCACACGCGCGGCGGACCGACGAAACCCATCGGCCCGCGCGCGGGCTCCACCGCGCCGCCCGCGCGATGGATGCGCCGGCGCTCGTCCTCGCGGTCGGGCTTGTGGTCCTCGCTCAGGTCCACCGCGCGAACGAAACCCGACGAAGACGGTTTCGTCGTCCCGAACCGACGCGTTCCCGGCGAGCCCACGCCTAAACCCGAGGGATTATTCGGTGTCTGCGCGCCGGGAGGGATCCCGTACACGATCCCGAGGACCGCTCGGCTGTCGCCGACGTTGGCGCACGCGACGGCGTCGCCGGCGCGCGCCACCGCGACGGCGGTGCATCCGCTCTCGCGGTGCTCCGCCGCGCTCGTCAGCAACGCGCGGTTCGCCTCCGCGAACGCCGACGCGAGCGCCGACGCGAGGCGGTCTCGAGCGCCGTCCGATGAACCCGACGGGAGGAGTGGCCCCGATCGATCGGGGAGGTGCTTCGTCGTCTGCGGATTCGTAAAAGTTCGCGCCGAATTATTCGCCGCGCCGGATTCGTCGGACTCGGCCGCGTTCAAAGTCGCGACGGACTCGAGACGCGCCCCGAGCGTCGACGCGAGCGCCGCGCGAAGCGCCTTCCGGACGATCGTCGAGACGCGCTTGCCGTCCGCGCCGTGGCCGTCGAGGACGCCCGCGACGAAGGGAAACGACGACCCGGGTGACGACCGGCTCGCGCGCGGGCCTCGAGCGCCCGCCCGCCCGTCGTCCTCGCCGCGAATGAGGAAATGCTCGTCCTGGTTCTCCTTGGACGCCGCCCCGATGCCGCCCGCGCGCGTGCACGCCCCGGGGTCGCCCGGGAGCGGGTTCGGCGCGAACCCGCGCGCGTTCGCGACGCGAAGTGCGCCGCTCGATCCGCTCAGTAGTGCACCGCTCGATCCGCTCAGCGCACCGCTCGATCCGCTCGGCGCGCCGCTCGATCCGCTCGATCCGAACGGGGGTGGGCTCCGAGGCGCCGCGCCCCGCCGCGGCGTCGCGCCGCCGCCGCCTCCCGCGGCGAGGAACCGCTCGCGTTCGCCGCGCGGAGGGTCACGAACCCGACCCGCGCCCATCGTCAAGCGCTCGCCTAACCGCTCGCCCAACGCGCCCGCGACGTCGCCGAGGAGCGCGTCGGTCGACGCGGCGGCGTTTTGTCGAGACTTGACGATCCCTCCGGAGCCGTCGGGATCGTCGTCGGAGCCTTTGCTGCTGGGATCGTCCAAGTAGTCTTTCAAGTCTTTCAAGTCGTCATCCTCGCGGGATTCCCTCGGGGTTCCCTCGGCGCCCGAGCCGGTTCCCACGAGGGCTCCGAGCCGGTTCCGGGGGAGGGTTTCTCCGAGTCCCGGCGCTCGTGCGGCGAGGGAACCCCCCTGGGGTCGCGGCTCCCACGGGTCCCTCTCGAGGGCTCGACGAGACTCCGCGCGTTCGGCGGCGCGTCGCTGCGTCGCGAGGCGCGGCGCGGAAGGGCCCTCGAGCGTTTCGAGCGTTTCGCGTCGCTCGACGACGCCGCGCCTCGCGTCGTGGTCTCGTCCCGACGGCACGCCGAAGCGCGATGAGCCCCCCGCCGCCCCGGGGAGGTGTGTCGCGACGCGTCCCCTCATGGACGACGGCACTCCTCCCGCGGCGGCGTCTCGAAGGCTTCGCGGGTCCCTCTCGCGGTGCGCGCTCCCGCGCCCCACGAGGCCGTTGAACGCGCCGACGCGGGGGACGGTGTCCGCGCGGACGTGCACGGCGGCGTTCGCGGGGGTCGTCGTCGTCGTCGCGCGGTGGTGGGGCCCCGGGGCGCGGAGGGCGGCGTCCGCCTTGATGGTAGTGCCATTGGCGCCGAGCAGGCGACGCCCGGGGGTTCCCGCGAAGCCCGGGTCCCGGGGCGCGGAGGAGGTCAGGACGTCGCCCGCGCGCTCCGTCGAGGCGGCGTAGAACTGGCCGTACGAGCTGCTCGAGGTGCGGCGCTCGCGGCGCATCGCGCGCCCCGAGGGCGGCCGCGCCCGGCAGTCTGAGGAGCGCCCCGCAGAGGATCGTCGCGGGCCTTCGGAACGGTCGAGAAGAAAAAACGAACCAAGCTGTCATCGACGCGCGCTGGCGCGCGGCGCGCCTGGTAAAAAACTTTTTCGCGCGGCGCGCTCCGCCCGGCCAGCCGCTTCGTCGGCGGCGGCGGCGAGGACCCGACAAACGATCTTCTTCCGCCGCGTCGCCCCCGCGCGTCGTCGCACTCTCCCCGCGCGCGCGCTCGGCGCTCGGCTCTCGGCTCTGGGCTCCCGGCTCGACGCTCGGCTCGCCCCTTCCCTCGCGTCCGCGCTCCCCTCCGCCCCCTCGCGCCTCGCGCGGCGCCTCGTGTCGTTCGGCTGCGTCGCGATGGCGCCCCCCGGCACCTCGGACGTGCAGATCACGTGCACGTTCGTGACGCGCCTCCCCGAGCGCTTCCGCGTCGCGTCCGCGCCGCTCGCGGTCCCCGGCAAGCTCACGCGGTACGGCCTGAGCGAGGTCATCAACCACCTCCTCGCGCTCGCGAAGCCGACGCCGTTCGACTTCCTCGTCGACGGCGAGCTCGTGCGCACCTCCCTCGAGAAGCTCTGCCTGCGCAAAGGCATCAGCGCCGAGTCCGTCCTGGAGGTGGAGTACGTCCCCGCGGTCGCGCCCCCGGCCCCGGAACACGCCGCGCCGCACGACGACTGGGTCGCCGCGGTGGACGGAGGGTGGGCGCCCGCGATCGCGACGGGGTGCTACGACGGAACCGCGCGCCTCCTCGTCGACGGCGCCCGAGCGGCGCTCACCGTCCCCCGAGCCGCCGGAGGGCGAGAGGGAGACCCCGACGCCCAACCCGTCGTCGCCGTCGCGCTGCTGCCGCCCTCCTCCGACGCCGCCGACGCCGGCGCCGCCCATCGCGCGGTGCTCGCCGCGGGCGGCCACGACGGCGTCGTCCGCGCGTGGGACGTCCGGCTGGGGAACGTCCAAAAGGGGGGGAACAAAAAAAACAAAAACGCGGCCGAGGCGGACGGGGCGCGAGCGTACGTCGGCCACAAGGGGGCGATTCGCTCCATCGCGGGCGCGCCCGGCGGCGCTTTCTTCGCCTCCGCGTCCGACGACCACACCGCGCGCGTGTGGCGGCGCGAGGGCGGCGCGGCGATGGACGGCGATGACGGCGATGGACCGGCGACGGACGGCGTCTCCCGCAACGTCGCCGGGAAACGTCGCAAGAAAACCGCCGAGGGCGACGCCGCGCGGGACTCGGCGCAGAGGAGGTCGCTCGTGGACGAGCTGAACGACCCGACCGAGCCCGAGGGCTGGATGGCGCCGATCGGGGAGGAGCTGGTCCTGACCGGACACCGCGACCGCGTCTCGAGCGCGGCGTGGGAGAGCGCCGCGAGCGTGTGGACCGGGTCGTTCGATAAGACGCTCAAGTGCTGGGACGTCGCCGAGGGCGGCGGGGACGCGCGGCGCGCGCAATCGTTCGACGCGCCGAAGGCGATCGCCAGCGTCGCGGTCAGGCCCGGGGGGGGGAGGGTCGCGTGGTGCGGCGGGGGGGATAAGGCCGTGCACGCGTGGGACCCCAGGGTCGGGCAAACCGCCGGCGCGATGACGACGTGGACGAGCCACGAGGTGAGGCGGGAAACGCGCGCGAAAAAAACGGTCCCTTCTTTTTTTTCTCCACGACGACGCGAACGCGGCTTTCCCTCGTTCTTCCCGGAGAGGAAGAAGCGCCCCGAAGGCATACGCGAGCCCCCCGAGGCGCGCGAGCGAGCGCCTCGGTCGCCTCGTCACTCGCCCCGCTCGCGGCCGAAAGGAAGAGACGTCGGTGACGAACGATATTCGTTTCCCGACGCCTCCCCGCTCGCGCGGGGGGGCGGTGGGGGAAACAAATCTCTAATTTTTTCCCGAGACGTCTCTCCTTTCGAAACGAACGCGAACGCGAACGACGCGCGTCCCGACTCGACGCGTCGCGGCGTCGCGTCCCCCGCCCACTGACGCTTCTACTCGACGCTCCTTTCCCCGCGGCAGGAGCTGGTGGCGTGCGTGCGCTGGAACCCCGGGAACGAGCACCAGCTCGTCTCCTGCGCGTACGACGGGTGCGTGAAGCTCTGGGACACGCGCGGGAAGCTCCCCCTGCACACGGTCAACGCGCACCCGAACGAGCGCGCGATGGCGGTGGACTTCCACGGGCCGGACCGAGTCGTCTCCGGCGGCACGGACGGGAAGCTCAGGACGTTCAAAATCGCCCGCCCCGAGGCGCTCGACGACGACGCCGGCGACGACGAAGACGACGCGTGAGCGCGAGCGGCGCGCCGCCGCGATCGAATACATCTTCACCGACAAAGCGTCGATAAAAGAATACTTTCGAAAGTACGAAAGTAATAAACTACGGATGGATATACATCTCACGCGTTCGCGCTGACACGTCGTATGATATCGTCACATGCCGTACGCGTCGCTGTGCTTCGGGTCGTCTAGGCCGCACGCGTCGACGTGCCCGATTTCGAACCCGGCGTACCTGTACCCCAAAAACTTCATCGCGCGAACGACGTTCGCAGTCGGACAACACAGCCCGTCCGAACGCAACCCCCGCGCGACGCGTATCCCCGCGCTCCCGAGCGTCGGCCCGAACGGGTGCCGCGACCACAGCCGAGCGGGCGCGAGCTCCACCGTCTCCGGGTGGTTCGCCGCGACCCACGACGCGTACGACGCGTACTCGCTGAACCCCAAACGCACCGCGTCGCGAGGCACCGAACCCAAGATGGCCGCCGCCCACCGAGGAAGAGAAGACGTTTCCGTTTCGGATGGCGAGCGATCATCCGAGGGCGACGCGTCGAGCGTTCCGTCGGCGCCCATCTCCTCAGCCGCGAGCATCCGAGGCACTCCGCCGCCGCCTCCGCCTTTTCCGCCTTTTCCGCCGCCTTTTCCGCCGCCTTTTCCGTCTCCGCCTCCGCTTCGCCCCGCGCGCCGCGGCCGACTCGCGGTCGTCTTCGCGACGCCGCCGCCCTCCTCCCCTCGCCGCTCCGCCCCCGCCGCTCCGCCTTCACCTCGACCGCCTCCGACCCCCCCGCGTTCCCGGTTCTCGGCGGACCCGCTGCTCGCGCGTAGATAGTCCTCGTAGTTCTTCTCGAACGCCTCGAGCATCTCCGCGACGAACCGGCGCTCCATCGCCATCTCGTGCGTGACGTACGACGATCCGTCCGGCGCTTTTCGCATCGGCGTGCCCCCCGTCAGGATCTCGTACGCCGGCGCGTACGAGTCGATCGCGTACCCGCCGACGTGTCTCGCGACGCGCCTTCGGTCGGTGTTCCCCGCGCGCCCGCCGAAGACTCTCTGCGGCCACAGGGCGATCATGTCGCCGTCCCACACGAGGAAGGTCTCGGAGAGGCGCGGGACGTGCGCCGCCGCGCCGAGCTTGAGGAGCTGCTGGAGGTACCAGCCCGCGTTCGTCCGGCCCATGTGCGTCGCGTCGTCGTCGTCGTCGTCGTCCGCGTCGGAGGAGGAGGAGGAGGAGAGCCTTCGGAGCTCGTCCGCGACCGCGCGCTTCGTCAGCCCGGGCACGAGCGCGTCCTCGGCGGCGCACTCGACGTTCGAGGCGAACGCGCGGAGGACGTCGCATCGCGTCTCGTCGCGCGTGACGAAGAAGATCCGGCGCGGGCCGACGTACTGGTTGAGCGCGGCGACCGCGACGCGCGTCACGCACGTCGGCTTGACCGCGACGGAGAAGACGTCGAGGTCGGGGTGGCGCATCTCGGGCGCGCACGGGGCGGCGGCGTCCGACCCGGGGACGCACGCCGACGCGTCGCGCCACGCGATGACGTGCGGCAGGAACGCGCCGACGAGGGAGGAGACGGTGAGCGCGGCGACGCCGAGGAAGAGCAGGCACGCCACCCCGCGCTCGCCGCGGACGAGGGAGGACGCGCCGGAGGGACGGGGGCGCCGACCGCGACCGCGACCGTCGTGCGCGCGCATCCTCCTCGAGTGACGCGAGCGACGGGCGGGCGAAGCGAATAAACGTTCGAGGAGGGCGACGGCGAGAGGGAGCGCACTTGAGCAGGCGGGCGACGCGAGTGCTGCTCGCCATCACAGCAAGTACTCATGACTGGATGGACACTCGTTTCGAAAACCACAAACGCACGTGACTAAATACCCGTACGGAAGAGAAGAAACGACGGTTCCGATATCCCGAGAAAACATCTGGGAACGGCGCCGCGTCCGATCCCGGAGCTCACTGCGAGGCGCACTGCAGGCGATCCCACCCGCACGCGCGTCACCGTTCCCCAACGACCGAGCGCATACGCGCCGAGGTGCGTCTTCGCGCCTCCGCTCCGCCCCGCGGCGCCCGCTCCCCTCCCCCGCGCCGCCTCGCCCTCGCCCAGGGTTAGGTCGCGAAAAAGCGCTCCCGGTTTATCCGCAATCGTTCGCACCGCCGCCGCACGCGGCTGACCCCCGCCGGGCCCGCCCCCCCCCCTCCCCCTCCCTCAGCCCACAAACGACCCCCCACCCGCGAGAAGGACCATGGGCAAGCCCAAGAAAGTCGAGGTCGACGACGACGACGCCGTGTTCGCGCAGCGCGCGCTCGAGCTCAAGGGTGCGCGCCGCGCCCCCCCCCCCCCCCCCCGCCGCGTTTCCGAGACGTCACGCCGCGGCCGCCGGACGATCGCGCGAATCGCGAACGATCGCGCGACGCCACCGCGCGGCGCTCACGACCCCCGCGCGCGATCCCCCCCCCTCCTCGCGCCGCCGCCCCCGCGGGATCCCTCGCGGCGGCCGGCTCGTCACCCTCGCGCGTCCCCTCGACCCCCCGGATGCCCGTCCTGACGCCCGCCCCCCGCCCGCGCCTCCTCTCTAATTAATCTAATCGACCGACCGTCCCGTCGTCCGTTCGCTCCGTCACAGATGAGGGCGCTCGTCTTCTCGAGAAGAAGCAATACAAGGCGGCCGCCGGCGCGTACGCGCAGTGTCTCGAGCTCTCCCCCCCCGCGGACGTCACCCTCGACGCGCACCTCCGCCGCGTCGAGTGCTTCGCGCACCTCCGCCAGCACGCGGATGTCGTCGTCGAGGCGACGCGCGCGCTGAAGCTCGACCCGTCCAACGCGTCCGCGTCGCTCGAGCGCGCCAAGGCGTACGCCGCCGTCGGCCAGCTCAAGAAGGCCAAGGCGGACGCGGACGCGCTCGCGAAGTTCGCTCCGGACTCCGCGGAGGCCAAGGCGGCGAAGGACGCGGCCGAGCCCGCGGCGCGGGCGGCGGCGGCGAAGGGCCTCGGGGGCTTGGGGCTCGGCGGCGGGTTGGGCGAGAAGGGCGGGAAGAAGCCGTCCAAGGCGGAGCGCGAGAAGGCGGCGAAGGAGGCGGCGGAGGAGCGCGAGAAGCAGCGCGCCGCGGCGGTGGAGAAGGCGCGCGAGGCGCAGTACGCCAGGGCCAGGGCGCAGCAGCAGGCGTGGGGTCCGCCCGTGACGGTGAAGGCGCTCCGGGGGGAGGCGGATCTTCGCGCGTTCATCGTCCCGAGCATGATTTCGCACGAGGATCTGATGACGTGCCTGAAGAACAAGTTCCCGGGGGAGTCCTTCGTCGTCTCGTACGCGGACGAGACGGGCGCGAAGAAGCCCCTCAACGCGACGAGCGACGTCAAGGCGGCGATGCTCGCGGCGATGAAGACGGCGAACGACCCGGCGAACAAGGACGCGCCCAAGGGGCTGCACGGCCTCCCGAGCGCCAAGCTGTACCTCGAGGACGAAGCGTCGGCGGCGGAGGCGGCGCCGGCGCCGGCGGAGGGCGCCGCGGAGGGCGCCGCGCCGCCGACGCAGGTGGTGGAAATCGACGAGTGGATCCTCGACTTCGCCGCGCTGTTCCGAGAACACCTCGGCGTCGACGCGGAGGCGCACCTCGATCTGCACGCGGAGGTACGAGACGCGAAGAATCGACCCGACGAGGATTCGGCTTTTGGCTTTTTTTGGCTTTTGGCTTTTGGGATTTCCGCTCCCCCCGTCGCCGGTGACGCTCGCTCGCTCGCGGTTTTTATCGCCCGGGAGGCGATGACGACGAACCACACGACTCTCCCGATCATCCGTGACGAACGTGTTGCATAAATGTCTTTCGCTCCTATCGCGAGCCTCCCGATCGCCCCGTCGCCGAACGAAACGAAACGCGCGTCGACGAGCGGCGCGCCGAACGAAAAAAAAAAAAAAAAAAAAACGTCTCCCTTCGAAAACGTCGATTCCCGGTCGACCCGACGTCGACGGCTCTGACACCACCCCCCCTCCTCCAAAAAAACCAAAAAAAAACGCCACGCATCAGGGTCTCGAGATGTGCAACAACGCTCTTAAGGCGGAGGTGTCCGTCGCCGACGCCGAGACGTCCCTCGACGACGCCGCGGGTAAGTTCCAGCACGCCGCCGCCCTGGCGCTGTACAACTGGGGCAACGTGCACATGTGCGCGGCGCGCAAGGCGATGGACGGCGGTCGCGACCCCCCGCTCGAGGAGGGCGGTCCCCCCGGCGCGGCCATCGCGACGGCGAAGCACTTCGACCAGGTGGTCCAGAGGCTGGACCAGGCGGAGGCGAAGTTCACCGACGCGCTCGAGGTGAAGCCGGATTTCTGGGACGCGATGATCGCGATGTCCCAGCGCAAGTACGAACGCGCGCGTCTGCTGAGCGCCGCCGCGGGACTCAGCGGCGACGACGCCGCGGGCCCCGCGCCCGGCCACGACGCGGCGGCGCGGGGGCGGGAGGCGGAGGCGGAGTTCGCCTCCGCCGTCGCGGATTTCGGGGACCTGCTCGCGAAGCTGCCCGAGGAGCCCGAGAAGGAGAAGCCCGCGGAGAAGGCGCCGGCGGAGGAGAAGGCGGCGAAGGAGGGCGGCGCCGAGGAGGAGCCCGCGCCGGAGCAACCGAGTGCCAAGGCGCAGGTGCTGGTGATGTGGGGGAACACCCTCTTCGAGCAGAGCCAGATGCGTGCCAAGACGGGCGAGCCGTGGAGGCCGCTCCTCGACCAAGCCGTGGAGAAGTTCAAGGAGGCGGGGTGCGCGCAGGCGGACATCGACCAGGCGCTCAAGGTGCACAGGGGGGTCAGGAACGAAGCCAAGTGAGTCGAAGGAAGGGTTTTCTCTTCGTCGAACGCTCCCTCCCCGACGGACGGCGAGCGGGAAAACGGAGGACCGAATCAAGACGACGTACGACGCGGGACGTTCGCGAAACAGGTTTCATCGCATCACATCAAGATATCGTGCGACCGAGCACTCGACCCGCGCGCGAAACCCCGACGAGGCGACGAGTTACACGAAACGCAGTCTCTCTTTTATACTTTCGAAAGGACGTGTTTCCCCCTCGCTTTCGGCGCCGAGTCGCTTTTTGTTTCCGCGAAATCACGTCTGATCAGAAGGGCGGTTCGTCGTCCTCGAACGCCGCGGGCTCGTACCCTCCCTGCTGCTGCCCCCCCTGGTTGTTCTCGTAGTAAGGGTCTCCCCCGCCGGGCGGCGCCGCGTCGTACGGCTGCGAATAATCCGGCGCCGCATTATCCGATTGTGTTGCGTACGCGTCGCCCTCGTAGTACGGGTCGCCGAACGCGGCGCTCGCGTCGTTCACCGCGGCCACGCCCGCGGCGCCCACGCCCGCGGCGGCGACGCCCGAGCCCCCCCCGAGGCCGTTCGCGAGGGCCTGCGCGGCCCACGCGGGGGTGTCTCGGGACTCGATCCAGAGCGGGGTCTGGGACTCCTTGTGCTTGAAGTCGGGGTACCGCGGGTTCCCGCCGGGCTCCGCCTTGCGCGGGCGGTTATCCCACCACGCGTTCGGGTTCTCGATGAGGTCGCGCCAGAGGTCGTCCTTCTCGGACGCCGCCGCCGGGGTGGGGTTCGCCGGCGGGGGCGAGGGCGCGGGGGAGGCGTTGTTGTACGTGCCGGGCGGAGGCGGAGAAGGCGAACCTCCCTGCCGCGCGTAGTACGGATCGCCGGCGCTCGTCTGCCCGCCGGCGGCGGTGCCTCCGGGCGCGTAGGGCGCGACGAACGCGAACGAGTACGCGCTCACCTTGATCCTGCTCCTCTTCTGCCCCGTCTGCTTGTCGACCCAGGTGTTTTCCTTGAGTCGCCCCGTGACTTGGATCTGGCGCCCCTTTCGAACGTGGTCGCACAGCTGTCGCGCCTCGTCGTTCCACGCCTCGACGTCCACCCACGTCGTCGCCGCGTCCTCGTCCGCCTGGGGGACGAAGGCTTCGTCGCCGAAGGGCTGGTCGTCGGTGGGGGTTCGCCGCTTCCCGCGGATCGCGAGGGAGACCCTCGCGACGCACGCGCCGTTGCCGAAATCGGTCAGCTCGGGATCCATGCCGGTGTTGCCGATGAGGACGACGGAGTTGGCGCTCCGCGCGTCCCACTGGACCGTCGGCGGGGGCGGCGTCTGGCCGCCGTAGTCCGCGGCGCCCGGGGCGTAGTCCGCGCCGGGCGCGTAGTCGTTCGCGTACGCCGAGGGGGTCGCGGCGGATCCGGGGCGCGAGGAGGACGACCCCGCGGGACCCGGGGCGACGAACCCGGGGGGGGGCATCGGCGGGAACCCGGCGGGGTACCCCGCGCGATCCAGGGCGCGGCCGAGGGGACGCCCGAGGGCGACGAAGGCGCGCGCGCGGACGGAGGGCGCGATCGCGGTCGCGGGGACGCGCGAAGTGGCGGGGCGGGCCGCGGCGGAGGGGCGCGCGACCGCGGACCCGAGGGCGACGCGGCAGAGGGTGAGGGACATCCTGCGCATCAACAGACGAGAATCGCGCTCGGAGGTGTCTTTTTTTCGAGCGCGACCGCGCCGCGGATCGAGAGGTCGCGAGGGAAGACCTCGGAGCGACGCGCGCGGACGGGTCGAGCGCGGGAGGGCTGTCGACGGGCAGGCGACGAAAAAGGGACGCGCGCCGGTCCCGGGGCGAACGCTCGCCGCGGGGAGATCTGGCCGAGATCGTCGTCCGGGCGCGAATCGTCGTCGTCGTCAGATCTCGCGCGTGATTTTCAGCAGATCGCTCGCAGCCCGTCGTCGTCGAAAATTGCGCGGTCCCTCACCTCGATCCGTCGCGCCCGCCTCCTCAGAATCCCGTCGCCCCGGGGCGCGCGATCCCCGGCGCGCGCGCGGTCGCGATGGACATCCTCGCGCAGGAGATCGCGCGGAAGCGCAAGGCGAACGCGGAGGCGTTCGGCGGCGAGAAGTACGTCAAGCGCGGCCACCTCAACGCGGTCCGCGAGGCGAGGCTTCGCGCCGAGGAGGCGGCGGAGGCGGACGCCAAGCGCGCGCGCGCCTCCACGGGCGCGTCCGCCTCCGCCTCCGCGAACTCCGCCGCCGCCGACGCCCTCGCGGTCGCCACCGACGAACCCCTCGCGGTCGCCGCCGACGAACCCCTCGCGGTCGCCGCCGACGAACCCCTCGCGGCCGCCGCCGACGAACCCCCCGCCGCC
>MDSW01139761.1_pt1 | contig 12265 bp, 9 predicted proteins | sample 811171 | NCBI WGS metagenome assembly MDSW01 (sample SAMN05326641, study PRJNA326480) | marine metagenome | isolation source: seawater | place: Atlantic Ocean: North West | collected 2012
CAGGTTACAAACATAACGTCCTAAGAAATTTTATTAATAAAAAATATAATAATAAAAAAATTAAGGTAATAAATACAGGTTTAAAAACAGAAATTATTAAGAGAGTAGGTAAAGTATCACATTATTTAAAGGAGAACATTATTCTATGTTATGGAGATACTTTAGTTGATATTAATATAAATAAATTAATTCAATTTTATTTAAAGGATAAAAATAAATTTATAGTTTCAAGCTATCAATTAAAATCTAGCTTTGGTATTTTGGATATGAATTCAAAAGATATTGTAACTAATTTTAGAGAAAAACCCAAGTTAGGCATCTGGTTTAATGTAGGATATTTTATTTTTTCTAATAAATATTTAAAAATTACAAAAAATTTTAAAGATTTTAAAAATTTTTTATTTTTTATGGCAAAAAAAAAATATATGAAAGCCTTTAAACATAAAGGAAAGCACATAACCGTCAATACTATTGCAGAGTTAGAGGAAGCAAAATTACAGATTAGATCGTTTCGATAATGAGAAAAAATAATTTTTGGAAAAAAAAAAATGTTTTAATTACTGGAATTTCTGGATTTGTTGGTTCAAATTTAGCAAAAAATTTATCTAATTCAGGTGCAAATGTAATTGGATTAACACAAAAAAAAAATAAGAAATATTCACTTTTGTTTTATGAAAAAATTAATAAAAAAGTTAAAGTAGTTTATGGCAATATTACTGATATTAAAAAAATAAATAAAATATTAAAAATAAATAAAATTGAAATATGCTTTCATCTTGCTGCACAAGTAGAAGTTGGTCAAGCTCGAAGAAAACCATACGAAACTTGGGATAGCAATATAAGAGGAACTTATACTCTTCTTGAAACACTAAGAGAAAACAAAAAAAAAATTAAATCCATAATTATAGCCTCTTCAGATAAAGCGTATGGAGAATATGGTTTAAAGAAGATGCCTTACAAAGAAACTTATCCACTTAAACCTATTTATCCTTATGATACTTCAAAAGCATGCGCAGACATGATTGCAAAAAGTTATTCATCAAATCTTTTCAAATTGCCTATAATAATTACTAGATTTTCAAATATTTTTGGGCCTGGTCAATTGAATTTTACAGCACTTATTCCAGACTTAATTAGATCTTGTATTTTAAATAAGACATTTAAAATGAGAGGTGATGGAGAAAGTATAAGAGATTATATTTACATAAATGATATTATTGATTTATACAAGTTACTTGCTAAAAAACTTTATAAAAATCCAAAAAAATATTCTGGCGAAATATTTAATGCAGGAACAAATATTCCACATAAAACTAAAAATATTTTAAAAAGAGTTTTTTTATATAGAAATAAAAATAAAGAATTAAAAGAAGTAATAAAAAAAATGAAAAAAAATAAAACTTCAGGAGAACTTTCAATTCAATATATGGATTATAAAAAGCTTAATAAATATTTTAATTGGAAACCAAAGCATAAATTTGAGGCTGTTTTGCCACAAGTTTACCAATGGTATGAAAATTATTTTAAGAAAAATAAATGAGCATAGCCTTTGATTTTGTTGGAACAAATGTTGGAAGTGGAACAAAAACATACAATATAAATTTTCTTAAAGAAATAGAACTTTTAAGCCTTCGTGAAGATATTATTATTTTTTTAACCAAAAATTATTTTCAACAGTTAAAAAAACAAAATCCAAAAATAAGATATATGGTAAAACCTAATTTTTTTTCTAATATTTTCTTTAGGTTATTTTGGATGCAATTTATACTTCCATTTGAATTAAAAATTAATGGAGTAAAAAAACTATATTCACCAATGAATTTTTGCCCAATATTTTTAAAAATATTTAAAATAAAAATAATTTTAACACTTCATTCTAATTTACCATGGGTTTATTTTCATTTAATGCCTGGGAATATATTGAGAAATTTTTTTACAAAAAAACTAATGGAGCTTTCTATTAATTCATGTAACTTATTATTGGTTGATTCACATTTTGCAAAAAAAGAAATAACTAATATTTTAAAAATAAATATTAAAAAAATCAAAGTGGTTTATCTTGGAATTGATAAAAAATTTTTATCTAACGATTGTAAAAATAATTTTATTGAATCATTTAATTATAATGAAAAATATATAGTATCAGTTTTGTCATGTGTTAAGTATCATAATATTTTAAATATGCTAAAGGCTTTCAAAATTTTAGTTAGCGATAATAATTATGATATTAAGTTAGTTCTAGTTTTACAAATACTTGATACAGAATATTTTAGTGAAATAAATAAATATATAAATACAAATTTTGATAAGAATAAAATTATTATAATAAATGACGTTAAAAGTGAATCACTTCCTAATCTCTATAAACATTCTCAGCTTTATATCTTTTCTTCTTATTGTGAAGTTTTTGGTTTAACATCATTAGAAGCTATGTCTCAAGGATGCCCTATATTAATTTCGAATACCTCGGCCTTACCAGAGATCAATGATATTGCAGCGGACTATTTTGATCCAGATAATGTTATGGATATTAAAGATAAAATGCAAAAAATAATTTCTGATGAAAAATATAAAAATGAATTAGTAGAAAAAGGACAAAATCATTTTAAAAAATTTACATGGAATAATAATGTAAATATCACTTTAGACCATATTTATAATCTAAATTAATTATTTAGTTTTTATAAATAACATCAAACCAAAATCTTTTTTTATATTTATAATTGCTTAGATCCATATTACCTATGGGGTGTGCATCAATCCATCCATTAAAATAAACAAACGATCCAACATTTTTTTTTGTTGGAGGAGTATACCAGTTAATTTTTTTAATAAGTTCATAAGGATTATTATAAAAATCAGTTTTATATATTCTTTGAAAATTTTTTCCAAAATTAAAAAATAAAATTATTATTAGCGCAACATTAAAGAAAGATATTTTTTTTATAAATAAACGCTTGCTTAAGATTATGAAGCTTAATCCTAAAAATATAAAAAACATATGATGATATCTTGATACTGGTGATTTAATAAAAATAATAATATTAAAAATAAAAAGAAGTAAGAAAAGAATTTCTAAATTATTAAACTTGCTAATATTTTTTGATGACTTACTAGTTAGGAAAAATAAAGTTAAAGCTAACAACACAGTTAGAATATAATTATTAAATTCTTCAATATTTCTAATTATCCAAGTATTAAGCCAATTAAAATTTTTTATATATTCTTCCATACTTAAGGAACCTTCATATCTATCGTATGATTTGGCAATAGATTCCACACCCAAAAGTATGTTCGTCGATATTTCATTACTAGCCCACGATAGATTTGAAAAACAAGTTAATTCAAATGGATAAATCAAGCATCCTGTAATAAATATATTTTTTATAAAATACGCAATACATAAAAAATAAAAAATAAATGCAAATTTATTGAAAACAAAACTATAAGCTCCAGATTTAATTATAAGAAAAATAGGGATTAAAAAACAAGATAGAAAAAAAAATTTTTATAGAAGTAATAAATAAGCAAAAGAAAAATAAAATAAATAATATTTGATTTTTCAAATTTATGTTTTTTTTAATCAAAATATTATACTTTGCAGTGAAATATAGTAAAAAACAGTAGATTATTGTTCCAGGTCTATCTAAACCAAATTCTTTTAATCTTGTATACTTTATCAATAGGAAAATTAAAATAAATCCTGATATTAAAATTAAAAAACTATTTTTAGGATTTTTTAAAGTTTCGTTATTTTCTGTAAACAAATAAGCTATTATTAAAAATAAAACTAATCCATTTAAAATATGGATATCTTGAAGTAGGGAATTGTTAAAATTAAGATAAGAGTGCAAAATAAGCCAAATTGATGAATAACCATAATGGTGATGTAGAAAATTTAATCCCAAGATATAATTGTGATTATCAGTATTAGTTATATAGCCAGCATGATAATGATGAAGATCATCTGAGAAATTACTTCCATAAATATTTATTAGGCTTAATAAAAAAATTAATATAATGAAAATTTTTGAATAGATATTATAATTAAGCTTTATTTTATCCTTAAAAAAATAAATAAAAAAAATACCGAAAGAAAAGTTCAAGTAAATAAGTATATCATTTAAAGGAATAAAAAAATTTAAAATTAAAGAAATAAATCCTGTTACAATTAACCCTAAAAATGACTGTTCAAATATATTTAATTCAATTTTGTAGTTATAAAAAATAATTTTTTGAAACAATAACCCATTAGAAAAAATAATAGTTAAAAAAATTAAATAATGAAAAATTATTTCAAACATTTTTTTTCTTTAAAAGAAATAAAATAATGAAATATAATATAGAAAATATTATTAGAGATACATATGTAGTTATATTAATTTTCGTTATTAAATAGGGGAGTGTCGCAAAAATTAAATATGGCAAAAATACATATTCTTTTTTTACAATTTTTACTAATAAATGATGAAAATGATTTTTGTCACTTTTAAATGGTGAATCACCATCCATAATTCTTTCTATTGTAATTCTTGCAGCATCAATAGCTGGCAAAAAAACAATTAAAATTATTTCATCGAAAAATATATAATTTTTATTATACGTATCTATAAAAATAAGAAATAATACAGAGGATAAAAAACTTATTCCTGAGTTTCCCACAAATATTTTACCCATTAAATTTGGTATTAAAATTAAAAAAAGACTAATTAAAATTGAATAATAAAATATATTATTTTCACTTCGAGCAAATATAATGACTAAAACAAAATATAAGCTTAGTGTTAAACTAATTCCATTAAGTCCATCGGAAAAATTTAAAAAGTTGTAAAAAAAATAAATACAAAAGATAGTAAAAAATAAAGATCCCTGATTTAGCAAAATTACCTGATTAATATCTTTAAAATCTAAAACACCTACCATTAAACCAGCATCTAGAGGCATAACTATGAATAAAACAAATAATAATATAAATGTTTTTGATTTAGCATTAAGTCTTATTTTATCGTCGATAAAACCAGTTATAAAAAATGATATGTACAGAAACATCCATATCAATAAAATTTTAAGTTTTATGAATGATAGAAAGTTTAAATAAATAAGAGAACTAAAAATATAAGGAAATATTATTAAACCACCAGCTGCAGATACAGGAGCAGAGTGAGATTTTCTCTCATTATCTGGAAAATCCATTAATTTTAAACTAGAAGATATGTTATTTCTGTATCTATAAATTAAAATCGAGTAAATAATAAAAATAAAGTGAAAAATATATTCTTTCATAAAAATTAAATGTTTAAAAGACCAAATTAAGATATTAATGGTGTACTACAATTTTAAAAAACATAAAGAATTTTTTTATCTTGATTTATTTATATATTTAATTCCAATATCTATAGTTTTAGGAAACTTAATAATCAATGTTGTTAGTTTAATCTGTGTTTTAGTATATTTACTATTAGTAGCTAAAAAAAAAATTATTTATCAAACTTATAAAAATTACTTTTATATATTATATGCCTTAGTAGCATTTTTAGGATTAAATTTATTTTTATCTTCAAATTTTGAATTATCTTTTTATTCTGTTTTAGGTTTTATTAGATATTATTTGTTGTTTTTAGCATTACTTTTTTGTTTAAATGAAATAAATGATTTTAAAAAAACTTTTTCAAAAATAATTTTATTTTTAATTATATTTGTAATTATTGATATTTTTATTCAACATTTTTTTTTAGTTGACTTATTTGGATATGAAATTGCAAGTGATCATGGCAGAAGGTTATCGGGACCATTTGGACCAGAAAAAGTAGCTGGATCATTTATCTCTAAAGTTTTTTATTTATCGTTGATTTGCTTTTTATTAAATAATTTTAAAACTAAATATATAATTCCACTAATTTTATTAACAATTTTAACTGTTATCATGACAAATGAGAGATCAGCGTCTATAATGTTTTTTTCAGGATCTCTAATCTTTATAATTTTTTGCAACATAAAACTCTGGAAGAAAACTATTTTATTTATTCTTATTTTTTTATCTTTATTTTTTATTTTTAATTCAAATAAAAATTTAAAATCACACTTTGTAGATCTGCCAGTTAAATATTTTAAAGACAATCATCATAAAGCACATTATTTAACAGCATATGAAATTTTTAAAGAAAACAAAATTTTTGGATCAGGTACTAAAACTTTTAGATATTTATGCAAAGATAAAAAATATGAAAATATCAATTCTAAGTATGCAAAAAAAAGATGTGCAACTCATCCACATAACATATATCTTGAAATTTTATCAGAAATAGGAATTTTTGGAATTATCATATTTTTAGTTTTAAATTTTTATATAGCTTCATTATTAGTAATTAATTTTATTAAGAAAAAAAATTTTCACCAAGAAATTCTATTTTTATTTTGTAATTTTTTTATTTTATTTTGGCCACTTCAAACTACAGGAGCTTTTTTTTCAACTTGGAATGGTATTTTTTATTGGATATTTTTTTCATATTTTTTTAATTTGAAAAAAAAATTAACAACTTAATCGATATAAAGAGAATTTAACCTTATTTCTTTTTATAAAATTTCTTCCCACTCTAAAATCAAATTCTTCAATTTTTTTTAAATTATTACATTTAAAATTTTGGTTTACAAAATCAATCAAATACATTCTTTCGAAATTAGAATTAATTTCTTTATTAATAGTTTTTTCGTTTTCTTTTCTTTTTATTCTTTTGCTATCCCAAAGTATTAATTTTGTTGAATTTTCGTTGTTTTTATAAAAGTTAGAATCAAACTTATTTACCATTTTAGGATAATACACAGGGACAATATTATCAAAATAGTAGTAATAATTTAATTCAGAAAAAACTTTTTCATCTTTATAATTTTTATTAATATAACTTATCATTTTATAAGAATTAAAAAATTTATCTAAAACAAAATTTTTATTTATCAAACCAATGCTTGATGCAAAACATATAAATCCTAAAGGCACTAAAATACAAGCAGCACCAAATAATTGGATATAAGAAAGTTTTTTAAAAAATTTAAATTTATTTACATCAGCAAATATGCAAATAAAAATTAACAAAGGCAAAAACCATCTTGATTGAAAATTGTTAAGTAAAACTACGGCAATTATGAAGAATATTAGTAAACTTATTAGATATTTATTTTTTTTATAATTTATAGAAAATAAAAATATAATACCAAGGCCTAAGGTTTTAAAAAGGTCACTAGCTTGCAAAGGTATGATTAGTTTTAATGGAATAAGAAAGTATTTTATAATAGAATTTTTTACTCCATCAGTAAAATCCATATTAAAACTAGTTAAATAAAAATTAAAATCTGACAACCAATTAATATTTTCTTTATTAATAGAAATATAAGGTAAGAAAGGATCATTAAAAATTTTTAGTTTAATAATAAAAATAGGAGTATAAAAAATAATTGAAATTATTATTAAAAATATTACATATAATATTTTATTTCTATAACCATTTTCTTTAAAAAATAACCATATGCTAACCAAAACAAGATATGGGAAAAATGTAGGTTTAATAATAACACAAAAAATATTTAAAATTAAAATTAGATAAACTAAAAGTAAATTAATTTTCTTTTCTAAATATAGGTATGCAATTGAGTAACTTACAATATAACAAGGAAAAAAATAAAATTTTTGGCTCGATACAAGAGCTATTAAATATGGTGAAGATAATAAAATTAAACCACTTAATATACCAGAGCCTTGTTTATATTTTTTTAAAATATAAATGTTAGAAATTATAGCAAAAACAAGATACACAAAATTTGTATAACTAGAAATATTTTCAAATTTTAAATGCAATGAGAATGAATTTATAAATTCATGTGCACCAAGTCCGATATAATCTAACCATATGTTTGAGTAAAAAGATCCATTATTTAATTTTTTACCTATCTCTAAATGATATCTTAAACTATCTTCATCTGCTGGAGGAAGTAAGATAATTAACAAATAGAAGAATAAAATTAATATTAAAAATTTATTGTTAGAAACATAAAATTTTTTGAAAATAGTTAAATAATTAAAGATCTCTTTTCTTTGGTGAAAGCAAATTCCCATACTTACAAAAATAAATAAATATGAAAAATATTTAGTATCAATATTTAATAAAAATAAATAAGAATTGATTATATAAATCAGAACAAAAACAAATGAAAATATAAAACTATTAACAATAATATTTTCATTATTTTTATAAAAATAGTAATTGATTTTATTTGAAACCGAATAAAAACCTAAAGTAATTAACAAAAGGAAAATATAATTCATAATGAAACTCTTTTTATAATATAGCTCAATTTTTTGACTAAGTAAAAATTCAAAAAATTTACTTAGCAATTAACATTTTTATTTTTTTTTAACAATGATTTATAGTATAAGATTTCTCACTTTATATAGATTTATGAAAACAATTTTAATTTCTGGTGGGGCAGGTTATCTAGGTACCGAACTTACACAATCACTTCTAAAAAAATATAATGTAATAATTTATGATAGTTTCAATTTTCCTTGGATTATTAATAATAAAAAAAAAATAAAAAATAATCATAGACTAAAATTCATAAAAAAAGACATACAAGATGTAAATATTAAGGATTTTAATAAAGTAGATTATGTTTGCGATTTAAATGGAATACCAAATGATCCAGCTTCAGAACTTAATCCAAAAAAAACTTGGGATATAAATTATAGATCCAGATATAATTTTGCAAAAAAAGCTAAAGATGCAAAAGTTGGAAGATATATATTTAATTCAACATGTTCGGTGTTTGGCCATAATAAAAATACTGTTTTTGAAAATAGTGTTAAAAAACCAATTAGCACTTATGCTAAAGCAAATTTAAAGGCTGAAAAAAAAATATATAAGTTAAAAGATAAAAATTTTAAAATAAATATTTTAAGAAATTCAACACTCTTCGGCTTCTCAAATACTATGAGATTAGATTTGGTAATAAATATTTATGTTTATAAATTAATGCAAAAAAAAAAAATAATGGTTGATGGTGATGGTCAACAGTGGAGACCTTTTATTTCAGTTAAAGATATCTGTGGAATATATAATTATATTTTACAAAGAGAAAACCTTCCCTCTTTTATATGTAACTTAGTAGCATTTAATTCAACAATAAAATTATTAGCTAATAGAATTGCAAAAACTTTTGGTAAAAATAAAAATTTTATTGTTTATAATAAAAGTAATTTTGATAAAAGAAATTACAAAGTAGGTAGTAAAAATTTCAAAAAGTTATTCAAAAAATTTAAATTTTCTAATTTTTCAAAGGAAGTTAGAAAATTAAATGTTAAAATAAAATTTTATAAAATAAGACAAAATTCGAAAACAATTAGAATGCTTTATTATAAAAAATTGTTTGCATAATTATGATTATTAAAAAAAATGTACGATATTATTTACAATAATAGTTTTTTATTAAATTTTCTAACTTCGTTTATTTTTTTAATTTCTATATTTTTTTTTTGTTTTTCAGATTTTAATATAAATAATAAATCAATTTCAATTTTTGGAAAACTTCAACCAATTATTATTTTTTTTTCATTATTTTGTTTTATTGTATTTGCTTTTAATATTTTAATATATTTAAATATCTATATATATTTAAAAGAGATTTTATATTTTTTATTTTTTTTATTTTTTTTATTCTGGCTATCTTTTTCAAAAAAAAATAATTTATTTAATTTGAAAAAATTTTTTTTAAGTCAAAAAGAATATTTAATAATATTTTTTTTTATAGTATTTTTTCTTATTTCTATACTTCCAATAAGTGATGCAGATAGTATTGCGGTTCATCAAAATTTAGCTAATTATATTTTTTTAAATGGTTTAGAATTTGTAAACTTAAAAAAAGACTTTGAATTTACCACTATGTCTAATTCTGAAGTCTTATTAATTTTATCTCCAATATTAAAATCTGACAATTTTGGCTCCCAACTAAACTTTTTTTCATTAGTAATTTTTTTTATTATTTTTTATAAATATAATAAATCATTTATTTTTTTTATTTTTTCTTGTCCTCTGATAATTTTTTTTATTTCAACACAGAAATTACAACTATTCTTTGGAATTTTATTTTTATTATTATTCATTTTAGTTCATCAAAAATTAATTAAAAATAAAATTGAAATATTTTTATTTCTTTTACTATTATCTTTTTATGCGTCTGGGAAAATATCATATATATTGATATCTTTACCACTGTTTTTTTATTTTTTATTTATGAATAAAAAAAATTTAAAATTGATTTTAGTTTATTCTATTTTTATTTTTTTATTTTTCTTTCTTCCTATTTTTTTAATAAAATATAAATTTTTTGGAAATCCAATATCTCCTTTTTTTAACAACTTATTTAATCATAATGATGATTTATTAAATTCTTTTGCTTTAAATCTTAGAAGTTCAGAAGGATGGCTTAAAGGTTTAAATTTAAAAATTCTTTTAAAACCTTTTATTCCTTTATCTTTTTCAAGCTTATCTAATACTCTTGGAATTATATTTCTTTTTCAATTACTTAATTTAAATTTATTAAAAAAAACTAAATTTATTCCTATCATGATAATTTTTCTAATGTTGCTAACAGGTCAAATTTTACCAAGATATTATTTTGAAGCTTTTTTAATACTTTCTTTTTTTTATGTAGTGCAAAAGAACATTATAATAAATTTTGTTAAATTTTCTCAGTCTGTGGTTGTATTATTATTGTCTTTAGGTTTTTTATTCATGGCATATATTGAATCAAACGTTTTTTTTCAAAAAGACAAGTTTATGAATCGATTTTCTTATAGTTTTTATAATAATAACGAATTAGAGAAGCTAAATTTAAAAGGAAATATTTTAGTTTTGAATCAAGATAGGCAATCACTTTTTTTTAAAGATAATATATATGGATCAAGATCAATTTATATTAAATCCCTTATTAATATAGGTAAGGATAGTGCAATTTTTTCATTTTTAAATGAAAATTCAATTAATTATATAATAGGAGAGGAATATAATCTTCCAAACTGTATTGTTTTAAGTGAAATAGGTGATATTTATCAAAAAAAATCAATAAGAAACTTTTTTTTAAATGAAAGGAGAAAAAGTTATAATATTTATTCAATAGATATTAATAACTGCAAATCATGAGTGATAAAGAATATTTAGGAAAAGATTTAATAGACCTTCACCAGGGTTACTCTGATGATAGGGGTATAATTCAGCCATTGTGTGATTTAAATATGAAAAGTGCGTCTTTGATTATTTCAAAACCAAATACTTGGAGAGCTAACCATTACCATAAAACGGATTGGCATTTTATATACGTACTAAAAGGTTCATTTGAATATTATTTTAAAAAAACAAACTCAAATGAAAAAGTTCAAAAAAAAGTAATAAAAAAAGGCGAGCTTTTATTCACTGGACCGATCGTAGATCATGCAATGTATTATACAGAGGAGACAGAAATAATTGTTTTAAGCAAAAATCCTAGAGATCAAAAAACCTACGAAGAAGATACGGTTAGAATTGATTTTATGAATGATCAAAATAGGTTTTAAATTATTTTGAATTATTCATTAAGATCAAATTGTGTTTTATGTAATAGCAGTAGATTAAAAAGTGTATTAAATTTTAAAAAAACACCATTAGCAAACTCATACGAAAAATCATTAAAAACCAAAAGTAAATTTTATAATTTAAGCACAGTTTTATGTGAAATTTGTGGCCATTTGCAATTAAAAGAGCTTATTAAACCTAGTGTAATGTTTAAAGATTATCTATATGTTTCTGGCACATCCAAGGTACTCATTTCTCATTTTGAAAAGTATGCGAACTTAGTAATTAAAAAATTTAAATTAAATAAAAAAGATAAAATATTAGATATAGCTTGTAATGATGGTACCTTTTTAGAAAATTTTGTTAAAAAAAAGTTTAAGAACGTCATTGGAGTTGAGCCTGCAAAAAATTTAAGAAAAATTAATTTAAAGAAAAAAATTAAAATTAATTCGTTTTTTTTTGGTTATAAGAAAAGCTTTGTTTTAAAAAAAAAATATAAAAGTTTTAAACTTATTACAGCAAACAACGTCTGTGCACACGTTCCTGATCTAAAAGATTTTTTCTTAGGTGTTAAAAATATACTCCATAAAAAAGGAATTATGACTTTTGAAGTTTCTTATTTATACGATGTAATTAAAAAATTAAGTTTTGACACAATATATCATGAA
>MDSW01221066.1_pt1 | contig 12265 bp, 8 predicted proteins | sample 811171 | NCBI WGS metagenome assembly MDSW01 (sample SAMN05326641, study PRJNA326480) | marine metagenome | isolation source: seawater | place: Atlantic Ocean: North West | collected 2012
GCATTCAAATCAACGGCGGAGGTAGGTCGTAAGGTATCGTTGGTTTCAAAAATGATGCGGCCAAGAGAGTTAGAACCAATGGCATTTTGCGGATTGGGTAGGTATTGAATAGGCAACTCAGCGCTTTCACCCACCGCAAGACTTGCCACCCCGTTCCAGGCAATGGATTCGCTGGTGAATTCTGAGCTAGAGGTTGCGGCAAAGCTGATGCTGTCTAATGTGAGATCTGCCTCATAGCCACAGTTGGTCATGGTGATCTTTCGGTTCTCACTTACGTTTTGAGCGGTGGTGTAAGACGGTGCAATACCAAACTGTAATGTTGAATCATCGGGCACATCATCTTCAGTTTCAAAGCAGATATGGGGTCCAATCACGCGTCCCGTAAGGTTTACGTAAATAGGGGCGCCGAGGCCGGCGACCACCACTTCACCAAAGTGTTGTCCGGCAGTGGATGGACGGTATTCAACGGGGACGGTGAGGGTTTCTCCAGCAGCGACCCTGGCGCAGCCAAAGTCTCCGAGAAAGAAAACACCGTTCATTCCGGGTAATTCGGTATCGGAAGTTTCAGGGATTCCGTCATCGGTGAGTTGGATGGTAACCAGAACTTCGGCGCTTCCGGTATTGGTTACGCTGATTCCCTGGGAGCCTAAAGCCAGCGGTCGGCCAAGAGCATCGGTCAAGTCCGGCCCAACTTCAGTATCATTGAAGGTCCCAAAGTCGACCAAAACACCGTCGCCGCATTCACCGCTTTCAATACAAACGTCGCAGGTCCCGGCTCCGCCCGAGAGGTTGATAATCCAGTTGCCACGTACATCCGAATTCGATTCGATGGTTAGAGTTGCCGTGTGATTGCTACCGGTAGTCGGTGCATATTCGATGGCCAACTCGGCCAGTTGGGCGCCTTCAAGTAAAAAACCACCGTCTTGCAAACTGATGGATTCAGCGGCGGCGTCTTCTGCATCGGACTCGAAGCGTTGAAGCAAAACGAGGTTGAAAACACCGTCTGGATCATCGAGCCGGATGTCCTCAACCAACAAAGGCATGGGGATTCCGGAATTTTCCAGTCGCAGGGTGCGTCTTGTTGTTGAGCCTTCTGCCGGGGTTCCAAAATCAATGGATGAGTTGTCTGGTGCAAGGTCCTGACAACCACATGCTTCGCCTTGATCACACAAAGCGAGGTCCATGGAACCACGAGCAGATGTTAAATTGTCACTGCACTGACAACTACAGAGACTGATGACGAGCCAAATGGCCGCCATGAGAATTACAGGCTTACGATACATATTTTCCCCCGGTGCTCGAAGTTTGAGCGCGATGGGCGTAAGACTAGAGGATCAGTTTTTCAATGCGCAAGTCCCGATTACGTGATTTTGAACGTTTTATTTGGTACGACCTATTCATGTTCGAATCTAAGAATATGGTCCTACCGATTTTGTTTTTACTTTTCGCGTTATCGGGTTGTTCGAGTTGTTCAGAGAAAGTGGTCGTACCACTTATTGAAAAAGTACCCGCCGATGCCACTTTGGTTGTGGAAATTACGAATACGGAAGAGGCTCTGCGCGGATTTGGCCTTTATATAGAGCAAATCAGTCGCGGCACGGCACGTCCTTTGGTTAAGCGCCTGCGGGCTGCACTCGAAACCCAAGCTGGTGTTCAGGTTTTTAAGCCCAAAGCTTGGCGCAGTGCGGGTATCGCGCCCGAAAGAGGCATGGTCTTCTTTATTCGAGAAGATCAAAAAATGATCTACTTGGAGAGCTCCAAGCCCGAGATCTTAGAAAAAGCATTGGCGAAATTGGTCACGCGTCTCGATGGTGCCACGAAGAAAGTGTTGTCAGACCATAACGGTGTAAACGTGGTAACACTTGGGCGCCCCTTTGGTACTGAAGTGGTACCAGTTCTGCACTATGCAAAAACGGGCAACACCTTCCTGCTGAGCCTTGGCGGCGAGCCATCGCTTGTGGCCCGAACGCTATCTCCTTCACCCAAAGATGCAAAAGCGGGGGCTCGGTGGGTAGATGATCCATTGATTTCTGAACTGACTAAAAAAGTTGCTGCCCGTAGCATGCGGATGGTTGGTCGTTCTCAGCTTGCTCAGCGCTTGGTGGGAGAAGAAGCAAAGCGGTTAAGCAAGGGAGCGGCTATTGGTCTTGATTGGGGGCCCACCGGAATTGAGCTGGATGGGTTCGTAGACTTTCAGGTCAAAGGACTCGAGAACCTCTTTCAAGGCAATTCTGTGCTGGAACACGCGCGTTTGGTGGAAGCGGATGGCGCTTTGATTGTGCTCACCGATGCTGCGCGACCCGAGATATTTAAAATGCTTCGCAGTCAGCCGGTGTTTAAAGAGGTTTTGGCTTCGGTTCAGTCGCGCTCTCTTAAAGAAACAGGTTTGGATATTGAAGCCGAGGTGCTCAAACTTCTTGAGGGACCTGTGGCTTTGGCGGTTCATCTTCAGGATATCTCCACGCTCTATAAGCGTTTGGCGGCAGGCGAGCGCCGCTTGAAAGTTCTATTGGACAGTTTACAAGTTGCGGTAGTTGCTAAGGTCGCCGATGCGGAGGCCATGAAGAAAACGCTTGATAGATCTTTTGCTGCGTTGGTGGAGCGCGGCGTTTCCCTGCGCAAGCGTGATTTCAAGGTAACTGACAAGGTTGTGAGTCAGTTTGAGCCAGACAAGGCTGCACCTCGAATGGGTTGGGGATTGGTCAATAATTATTATTACTACGGAGCAGGGCTAGGCCGGGCAGAGAAGGTAGCTCGCCACTTACTCGATGCAAAAGGCGAAAGTGCTTGGACGTCTATGCAGAACTCAGTGACGGCGGTCTTGGCCAAGGAACCTGGAAGTCAGGTGGTCACACTGCGTGCAGAGATTGTGGCAGAGGCTTTGGGCTTATTGCTCAAGCAAACAAAAATCCCAGCTATGGCGAAACTTGGATTGACCCAGCAAGCCGATATGATTCTAGCATTGCTTGCGGGAATGGATGATATTTCCCTAAGTGTGAACAGTGAACCCCAAACCGTTGTATTGAAGGTAAGACAGAGACTTTAATGCCCGACGCACTTTTAAGTTTAAAAAATGTCGTGAAGCACTTTCGAGATGGCGAAGGGCGAATCACTGTACTGGATGGTGCAAATTTAGAAGTGATGCCAGGTGAATTGATTGTTTTGCTCGGACCTTCCGGTTCGGGGAAGAGTACGCTTTTACATTTAATGGGTGCTCTGGATGTTGAGTATCAAGGCCATGTCAGGGTGCTGGGTCGAGAACTTAAAGAGCTCAAAGACCGCGAGCGTGCGGCACTTCGCAGCGAAAAAATTGGGTTTGTTTTTCAGGCTTATCATTTACACGGTGAACTGACCGCACTGGAGAATGTCCTTTTGGCCTCCATGTTTTCATCTAAAGCACCGGACCGGGCCAGGGCGGAAGAGCTTTTGGCATCGGTAGGGCTAAGCGAGCAGCGCGACCGTGAGGCACGTCATTTGTCCGGGGGCGAAAAGCAAAGGGTAGCAGTGGCCCGGGCACTTTATCACAGCCCGCCTATTATTTTATGCGATGAGCCCACCGGTAACCTCGATCAGGATAATGCGGCCGAAGTATTGCGGCTCTTAACTCAAATGCGATTGGAGAAAACCTGCATCGTGGTTGTAACCCACGATGAGCGCTTAGCGGATGATGCGGACCATGTTTGGAAACTGGTGGGAGGCAAATTGTGCTAAGGGAGCGCCTCGTCAATTTGGCGGTGAACAATTTGAGATCTACGCCCCGTCGTGCGGCGGTTTCAGCTGCCGGTGTGATGATTGCCAGCTCCATTCTTTTGATGGTGGTGGGCCACGGTTTTGCGATTCGCTCTCTGGTTACAGAGAAAATCGTTCGAGAACTGCCGGTGAACATGCTGGAGGTGACACCTAAGACATTGGATCTGGGCATGTTCAAATTGGATGCCCATAAACTCTTTGGTGGGTCTCAAATTGACACATCGAAAGTAGAAGTTTTATCCGCCATCGAAGGTGTCAAAAATGTCTACCCGAAATTGGAAGTGAAGCTGCCGCTTGGGGCCCGCGGAGGCAAAGGTCTTTTTGGGCGGACGCTTTATACCGATATCTTTATGACTGGTGTTCCGGCCGAACTCATTGAGGTTGAGACCGACTCCGCTTCGAAGGTGGTTCCGGTTGTGATTTCTGATCAGCTTTTAGACATATACAACCAGTCGGTCGCTTCTGCCTTGGGTATGCCGCAAATCACCGCCGAATTGATCACTGGATTCGAGTTCGAGATGGTTGTTGGCAAGTCGTTGATGTTGGGCGGCAAAGGTGCCCGGCAGCGAGGTGTTGAGCGGGCCCGGATTGTAGGCGCATCTCCTTATGCTTTGAGGTTAGGGGTTACGGTGCCTATGGATGTGGCGAGGCGTTTACTCGCCCGTTATGGAGAAGAGGGTCAGAAAGATAATTATGCCTCCGTATTGATTGAGGCCGAGAGCCCAGAGGCCATTCCAAAGATTGTTCAATCCGTGGAAGATTTGGGCTTAAGTCTTGATAAGGGTGCCCGTCAGGTAGCCGATATCATGAACATGATTTTGGTTTTCTTTGTTCTGCTTGGAACAAGCATGTTGATGATGGCCGCTCTCAATATTGGCCATAGCTTTTTCGCTCAGGTGACCGAACGCCGGGCCGAACTTGGCATCTTACGGGCCTTGGGAGCACGCAGAAGAGACGTGATGCTTCTGGTCTTATCTCAGGCCGGATTTATTGGGATGGTTGGAGGCTTAGCGGGATGTGCTTTGGGCCTTGGGGTTGCTGGAAGCCTAGATGCATGGATTCTTGGAACCCTGCCTGAATTTGCCTTCAAGCCCGATACGCTCTTTTTATTTCCACCGACTATTTTTATCTTTGTTTCGCTGGCATCCATCTTTGCCGCGATTCTTGGAGCATCGTGGCCGGCTTGGTCCGTTGCCAATGCCAGCGTCACCGAAGTGCTTAGCAGTGATTAAGGTGTGCGGGTTTTAAGCTGCAGCGCGTGGAGTGCTCCGCCAATGACATCAGGAAAAGCAGCATAAACCATACGGTGTTGGTTGACAGGTGAGACGCCTGCGAATGCTTCCGATACCACTTCTACATCCCACTTATCTCCGCCACCGGTCATGTCCTTAACGGACACCTCGGCCCCTTCAATCTTGGCTTTGATTCGGTTTTCAATCTCTTCAGCAGTAATCATGACTTATCCTTCGCAGTCTTTTTTGCCTGCACGCTATGTCAGCGCGCAGGGCTTTTTGTCAACGCAATCCGTGCACACTCGCAGAGTTAAAGCGTGACTGGATCAGGCTTATCTTTGGACCACTCAAATGCTCGCATGGCTTCGTTTACCACTTTAGCTTTGATTTTTCCTTCGCGGTAAAGCGTGGACAATGCCGTAATCACAATGGAAGCCGTATCCACTTCAAAGTGGCGTCGCAGGGCTTCCCGAGTATCTGAACGACCGTAGCCGTCGGTTCCTAAAACGACGTATCGGTTCGGAACGAAATCACTGATGATTTGTGGCAATTCACTGATCCAGTCTGATGCAGCAATGACCGGGCCTTCCGCGCCTTCAAGAATCTGAGTCACGTAAGGGACGTGCTTTTTACCACGAGGGTTGAAGCGGTTATGACGAGCGGCTCGCCGGGCATCGCGGTAGAGCTGCTGGTAGCTTGTGACACTCCAGACATCTGCACTGATGTTGTATTGCTCCGCCAGGATTTGTTGTGCGTTACGAACCGATTGTAAAATCGTACCACTGCCGAATAGTTGCAGCTTCGCTTCAGGCTTTTCAGGAAGAGGCGTGATGGAAGGCAATTTGTACATCCCTTTAAGAATGCCTTCTTCTGCTCCTTCCGGCATAGCCGGCATGTTGTAATTCTCGTTGTAGAGCGTGATGTAATAAAGACCATCTTCGTCTTGATCGAGCATGCGCTTCAGACCGTCGCGAACAATCACAGAGGTTTCGTAGGCGTATGCCGGGTCATAAGCTCGGCAGCTTGGTACTGCGTTAGCGTAGAGAAGGCTGTGCCCATCTTGGTGCTGGAGGCCTTCACCGTTAAGGGTGGTTCGACCTGCGGTACATCCCAGCAAAAACCCGCGAGCCCGTGCATCGCCGCATTGCCAAATTTGGTCTGCAGTGCGCTGGAAACCAAACATGGAATAAAAGAGATAGAACGGGATGGTTGTGGTGCCGTGGGTGGCATAGCTTGTTCCAGCTGCTTGAAAAGATGCCATGGAACCAGCTTCGGTAATGCCTTCTTCAAGAATCTGACCATTTTGACTTTCTCGGTAGTAGAGAAAGTGGTTGGCATCAACGGGCTCATACTTTTGTCCCATGGATGCATAAATGCCCACCTCACGAAAGAGTGCGTCCATACCGAATGTACGACCTTCATCAGGAATAATTGGAACGACATTTTTGCCAATCTTCTTGTCTCGCAAGAGACCACGAAGAAGTCTTACAAATGCCATGGTGGTGGAGACTTCGGCTTTGCCACCGCCCTTGAATGCTTCCTCAAAGATTTTATCTTCGGGGCAACTTAAAGGAGTTTTCGGGGCACGACGTGTTGGCAGTGAACCACCGAGAGAGTGCCGCCGTTCCTTGAGGTACTTGACTTCATCGCTTTGCTCGCCGGGGTGGAAATAAGGTGCTTCCTCCAGGCGGTCATCGGGAATCGGCAGTTCTAAGGTGTCTCGGAACATTCGCAAATGGTCCAAGTCGAGTTTTTTCATTTGGTGGGTGACGTTGCTGGCTTCAAAGCCTTCGCCCAGTGTCCAACCCTTCACTGTTTTACATAGAATGGCTACGGGGCCATCGGTGTACTCAATCGCACGCTTATAGGCGGCGTAGAGCTTGCGGTAAGAGTGTCCACCCCGTCTGAGTTTGGGCAGTGCTTCGTCAGGAATATTCTTAAGAAGCAATTCCATAGCAGGGTCGCCGTTGCAGAAGTCCTTACGGATATAAGCACCGTCGGAAACGGAATATTTTTGGAATTGTCCATCGACAACTTCGTTGCAGCGCTTAACCAGTGCACCGTCCACATCGTTGGCAAAGATAGGATCCCATTCTGGTCCCCAGATAACTTTGATAACGTGCCAACCAGCTCCTCGAAAAACCGCTTCCAACTCCTGGATGACTTTCCCGTTACCACGGACCGGTCCATCGAGACGCTGAAGGTTACAGTTTACGACGAACTTAAGGTTGTTGAGTCCTTCGCGGGTTGCAACACTTAATGCACCCAAAGTTTCTGGCTCATCGCATTCGCCATCACCCAAGAACGCCCAAACACGGCAATCGCTGGTGTCGGTCAATCCGCGGTTATGCAGATAGCGGTTGTAGCGAGCTTGATAAATCGCAGCCATCGCACCCAGTCCCATGGAAACGGTTGGGAACTGCCAGAAGTCAGGCATAAGCCACGGGTGTGGGTAGCTGGATAAACCCGTGCCACCTGTTTCTCGTCTAAAGGAATCAAGTTTTTCTCGGCTCAGTCGGCCCTCGAGAAATGCACGCGCGTAAATGCCGGGTGCGGCATGGCCCTGAATAAAGAGCTGATCGCCACCGGTACTTGAATCGGGTCCTCTAAAAAAGTGATTGAAGCCGACCTCGTATAAGCTTGCACTGGAAGCATAAGTGGAGATGTGTCCACCAATGCCAGGAAAGCGTTTGTTGGCCCTTTGAACCATGGCCATGGCGTTCCACCGAATCATTCGGCGAATACGTTTTTCCATCATTTCATCGCCAGGGAATTCGGGTTCCTCTTCAACCGGGATGGTGTTGATGTAAGGCGTTTGGATGAGGGGAGGGACGCCGACGTTGAGATCACGAGCACGTGATAAAATGGCGCGAAGAACGTAGGCGGCACGTTGGGGGCCGTCGACGTCAATGAGACTTTCAAGAGACTCAAGCCATTCTTCTGTTTCGCCTGGATCGATATCGGGGAGTTGGGACTTATACTGATCAAACATAACTATGTACTCTACACATCATGCAGTCTCTTTATGGGATGCAATTTTGTGTGTTGGAATCTTAGAGGTTTTCGCCATCCTCATCTGAAGATGGTTTTACTGCGCCTTGTGGCATTTTGAACCCCGTAGACCCTTTTCCGACGATTGACAACACATCGGCGATGACATCGTGGTGACCAAACCCTGCTGGGTACGAATGAGCACATGCGCCGGCAATTATAAGAACAGCACGGTCGCTGCTTTGGTTGCCGATGGCCCGCAGCGTTGTGGGGTCAACACGAACAATATCACCCTTTTCAAGGATGATTCGCTCTTCTGATTTGTCATCATTTAGAATGATTAGGTCTGCCACTCCGTCGATACAATAATAGACTTCTTCCTGTTCGCGGTGACTGTGGAAGAAGTCGAAGCCCTCGCCGCGCGCGAGTGTATAGATAGAAATGCCGAGATTCTTCAGTCCGAGCTGTTGAGCGAAGTCCGAAGGACCGTCGTTAGCCTTGTCGAAGTTATAGTGACCCTTAGAGTATGCCATCGGCAGAATCTAGCCCCTTTAGAGGCTATGGGCAACCTGCGAAGGGCATTTCACACTCGGTCTTGGGGATTCACGGGGCCAAGAGTGGTGCGGGGTTGTAGCACAACGCGTCACTTTGTTGTATTCATCTGGGGTATCTTGCTGCGCTGCCTCGTAACATTGTATAGCAAGCAGCTGAATTTAGAGAGTTTGGGAGTTGAAAATGGCGATTTTTCGTTTCTGGATCGTCGCTTTGGTTCTTTTGGCATCAATACCTGCCATGGGAGCTCAACGCGCACCGGTGCTTGAAGAAATTTTGGAAGAAGTTCGAGCATCCTACAATAAGCAAGAACGCCCGATGGTTATTTTTGATGTGGATGGCACACTCTTGGATAACCGAACCAGGATTCAGAAAATTCTGGTCGAATATGCCGAAGCGGAACTTAAGAAAGCACGTCCGGACGAGGCGAAAAAAATTCGCGAAATTCAACTTGATGCCATCGAGTACCGAGTGGCTGACACACTCAAGGGCATTGGCATCGATGACTCCGGAATCATCAACAACGCTATGGTTTTTTGGGGCGAGCGATTCTTTACCGATGCATATCTTGGCTATGACGTTCCGACCGCGGGGGCTGTGGACTTTGTAAGAACCCTTTATTCGAGCGGTGCAAAAATTGTTTATTTGACTGGCCGGGATACCGAACGTCAGCTCTTGGGAACGGTTCGGGCACTTCGCGAACATGGTTTTCCCATTGGGATTCAAGGCACTGAACTCATTATGAAGCCTACGCCTCAAACTCAGAACGCTATGTTTAAGCAGCGGGTAACCAATTACCTGCGCCATTACGGCAAGGTTGTGGCTACGTTTGACAATGAGCCGGGTAATATCAATGTTTATCGCCGGGCCTTTGGTAAGGCTCTATGTGTGTTATTTCAGGCAAAACACTCGGCCGATGCACCGCCTTTGCTGCCAAACATCACGGAGCTGAAAAGCTTTGAGAAAATTCCAGAGCCGGAACCGATTCAGGTCGTCCAAAAGCCTGTTGATGTTTCTGCAGCGGTGGAAGTCCCGCAAACGGATGAGGCACCAGAGCCAGCAGCGCCAAAAGCTGCTGACACAACACCGGTCGCAACTGAGGAAGTGGTAGAGGAGCCTGAGCCAAAAGAGGAAGATCCTCTGGCTCCTTGATGGGAATCTCTAGGACAGTTTTTCTATTTTTCTAAGCGTGCGGATTCGCAGGCGCAGTCTTCGGGGTTGGCGGCACCGCCACATGAACCCTGAAGGCAACGATCGCTGAAGATCACACCTACGGCCATCATGAACATCAGGCCAGCCATAACCGTTGTGGTAAGAATTAACGTCGACATGTCTTAATCTTTAGCCTTCCGGCGCGAATTTGCAAAGCCCGAAGTTTGAGTTTCTTGAAGTTTACCACTTTCATCTCGAATAATAAAAAGCGCTGCGATCCCCTGTTTTTCCGCCAACTTAGGTCCTTCGACGGGACCAAGTACATTCAAAGCAGTGGCCATGGCATCGGCGCGGGCACAAGATTTGGCCAATACTGAGACGCTGGCAAGCTTGTGTTTGATGGGCCGGCCCGTTTTTGGGTTGATGGTATGAGAGAAACGCTGACCTTTATTTTCGTAGAAATTTCGATAATCGCCGCTGGTGGCCATGGCATCGCCTGAAAGGGTCACAACATCAAAAATGCCTGGAGCATGGGCCGATGGCGTTTCGATCCCAATACGCCAAGGCTCGTCGTTTGGGTTGGTGCCTTTGGCAAACACTTCACCGCCTATCTCAACCATATAATTGGGGTGACCAAGTGCCTCGATGGCTTGGACGACCTTATCCACTGCGTAGCCTTTCGCGATGGCTGAAAGGTCCACGTAGGTTTTGGGGTGAGATTTACGTAGGGTTTGAGCCGATGTATCAAGTTCCAGTTTCTCGTAGCCAACAAAGGATAAGAGCTCTGTGATGGCTTCATCGGAAACCTCTTCTTGAGGGCCATTGGGGCCAAAGCCCCAAGCGTTGACCAAAGGTCCAACGGTAACATCAAAACGCCCATCTGTGAGCACACTGATTTCTTGCGCCATGGAGACAACTTCCAATGTGTCTGCACTGAGTTTTTGAGGCTCGGTCGATTCGGAAGCATTGAATTGAGAAAGTTCTGAGTCTTTTCGGTAAGTGCTCATGTTGGCATTGACGCTATTCATGGCCTCAAGAACGACTTTTTCGATGGGATCTTTATCCGCAGGACTCAAATTTCGACCGACGACTTTTACAGCGTAGGACGTTCCCATGATGGGGCCCTGCAGTTTGACTGTCCAAGGAGGCGCGCCGGAAGAGCCGGGCATCAGTCGGTACACGCAAAATGCACCGAAGAATAGAATCATAAATGGCAGGGCCTTGGGGATTTTTCGATTTGGATTCATGGTGGCTTACTAGGCTTGAATGTTCGAATACTCAAAGGAATTGGACAAAAAAAAGCCCAGGCATCATGCCCGGGCTTTTGATTTGGTTGATTAACCGCCGAAGTCATCCAGGAAGACGTTCTCGGGCTCGACGCCTAATTCGTCGAGCATGTTGAGAACAGCCTGGTTCATCATTGGTGGTCCACACATGTAGTATTCACAATCTTCCGGAGAAGGGTGATTGGATAGGTAGTTGTCTAGCAACACCTGGTGGATAAAGCCTGTGTAACCCATCTTAGAGCCGAGTGGTTTACGGCTTTCAGAGTCTGGGTTTGTCCAATCATCTTCGTCTTGAGGATCGGATAGGGCAATGTGCCATTCAAAGTTCTCGTTGTCCTTTTGAATGCCGTCAAAGTCTTCAATGTAGAATGCTTCACGGAAGCTTCGCGCGCCGTACCAGAACGAAACCTTACGGTCGGTGTTGATACGCTTGAATTGGTCGAAAATGTGCGACCGCATTGGCGCCATACCAGCACCACCGCCAACAAATACAAATTCAACGTTATTCTCAGTTGCGAAGAATTCTCCGTATGGACCTGAGATCGTAACTTCGTCACCTTCTTTAAGGTCGAAGATATAGCTGGACATGATACCTGGAGGAATGCCTTCAGGTCCACGTGGTGGTGGCGAGGCAATCCGGACGTTGAGCATGATGATGCCCTTTTCTTCCGGATAGTTTGCCATGGAGTAAGCGCGGACAACTTCTTCGTCTACCTTGCTTACATAGCGCCACATATTGAATGTGTCCCAGTCGGCTCGATATTCTTCACCGATGTCGAAGTTCTTGTATTCCGCTACGTGGGGCGGGCATTCAATCTGAATGTAACCACCGGCACGGAAGGGAACTTCTTCACCAGGTGGAAGCTCAAGGACGAGTTCTTTGATGAACGTTGCGACGTTGTCGTTGCTGCGTACTTTACACTTCCACTTACGGATGCTGAATACTTCTGGCTCCAGCTCAATTTCCATGTCGCTTTTGACTTTGACCTGACAGGCCAAACGGCAACCTTCGCGAGCTTCACCACGAGAGACATGACCTTCTTCCGTAGAGAGCAGTGTTCCGCCGCCAGCATGTACATGAACCTTGCACACACCGCAGCTGCCTTTTCCACCACAAGCAGATGGAATGAAGAGCTTGTTCGCACTGAGCACATTCAAGAGGGTATCCCCTGCAGGAATCTTCAGAGCTTTGTCTGGGTCATCATTGATTAAGATGGTGACTTCTTCACTGTTGACGAGCTTTGCTTTGGCTCCGAGTAAAACGGATACCAGCGCAACGACCATCACTGTGAACATCACAAC
>MDSW01009036.1_pt1 | contig 12262 bp, 10 predicted proteins | sample 811171 | NCBI WGS metagenome assembly MDSW01 (sample SAMN05326641, study PRJNA326480) | marine metagenome | isolation source: seawater | place: Atlantic Ocean: North West | collected 2012
CAAGCGGATGTTTTGAAGATAATATCGCATTATTAATGCTTGAAAATCTACCCAAATCTCGGTCAAGTGTATTAAGGTGTCGGTTTTCTAAGTTTTTATCAGCCATGCAGAAACATCTGTTAGTTTAGCCCTGGTGCCTATTAAAAAAAAAAATGAGCAATGTCTATTTTTTTTATTTTTTATCGCGCGCCAGCTTTTCCTCGCGGGTAAGTTTATTATTCCAGACATTGTTACTCAGACCAAGTTCAGTTGGAAGTGGCTTTGTCTTCCCAACACTAATTTTTCCACCGTTTTTTAAAAATTCTTGGACGAGTTCTTCATCAGTATTTTTTTTTGGTATCTGTTTCATTTTGCCAGCTCTATTTATTTGATGAGATTAAATTGTAGTCTCGATACTTTTCTCTTTGTAAAGAAAAACATCGCCAATGTAACCGCAAATTACACAACCAATTTCACCTGATAAAAAATTAAAAATTTTTAAAAAAACTACTGAAAAGGCTCTGGAAAAAGTTTCAAAGCCTAGCAACCAGAGCAAAAGATCTCAAATCTTTATATAAAAAAAGCTACTCGGTTTATTAAACTCGAATAGCTTTTAAAAATTGTTCGGTTATGGGTAGCTTAAAGCTTTCCAGCTGATACCGGCTCTGACGCAATGACGCCTGATGTTGTACCTGGAGCACTGCAACCAGACAGTGCGATTGCGCCGAGCAATAATAATGCAGAAATTTTCTTCATAATAGCCTCTAAGTTATGCCAAGTGTACAAAATATTAAATGTACATTGATCTGTTATCCTTTCTCATAATCGCTGAGATACGGATGGTTGGCAAGTTAAAACTTTTAATATGCAAAAGGCAAAAGCAAAGATTGGAATTCCTCCACCGACACTGGCTTTTCTTTCAATTTCAATGAATCCAAATCGAAACTTGAAAAATTTTTATATATAATGGAGTGTATGTCGGACAGATAAATTGGGAAAAAGCTCCATGTTGGATAAATATCATCGTTTTCAAAAACGATTATACGAAGTCCTGGAACCGGCTGTCATTGGTGATCGGCTCAGTCGCAACTCTGATCTATTTTTTACAGCGCTCGTTTTGATAAACGTAATTTCAGTTACCTTGGAGTCGGTTCCGAGCCTTTACGATTCCTACAAAAACCTTTTTCGCTCACTAGAAGTAGTGAGCGTAATTATCTTCACGTTTGAGTATTTTTGTAGGCTCTGGTCAGCACCAAGCCAAGACGCCTCCCACCGGTCATTTGTAAAGGGTCTCAAATACCGAATAAGATATATATTTAGTTTCAATGGCGTCGTAGATTTAGTTTCGATATTGCCTTTTTATTTGCAATCAATATTTCCTTATTTGGATTTACGAATACTTCGCACACTCCGACTTCTTAGAATCTTAAAACTCTCCTATTATAACTCAGCTTTTAAAGATCTTTATGAAGCTATTTTTGAGGAGCGTAAGTCATTTTACGCAGCAAGCTATCTTTTCATAGTATTGCTAATTGTTTCATCATCTCTCATTTACTTTGCCGAACACCAAGTACACCCAACTGGTTTTAAATCAATCCCAGGCTCAATGTATTGGGCTCTTATTACTTTAACCACAGTGGGGTATGGGGATATTGCACCTATAACTGCTATTGGTAGGTTCATCGCTATGATGTCAGCGGTATTTGGTGTGATCGTGGTAGCGTTAATTACTGGTATCGTTGCTTCTTCTTTCAATTCCCAAATGGAACGGCGAAAAATAATATTTGAGGAACAAGTGCGTCAGGCTTTGCTTGATGGTGTCATAAATCAAGATGAAAAAGATGCGTTGGAGTCTTTAAGAAAAAGATTTGGCATGTCAAAAAGGCGGGCAGAGGAATTAATAGATCAATTGAAAGTTAAGACGGATGAGCAGCCTGAATAAGCCATTTCTAAATTGCACATCATTACCCAATAATATAACAAAGACAGGGTAGTAAAATATCAATTAGGAGTTATATCCTAACTTAGATCATTTTATTTTAACAGCAGTCCCGAGCACTGAAACTAAAATATCGTCGGTTCGCCGCATTCCTAATGGAACTAAATCAATGCTGAGCCCGACAATACAGTTTGCGTCCTGTTGAATGGCTTTTGATTTCAAATCTAAGATCGCCAGTTCTAGTGACTGACTTAATGCATCAGGTTGTTTGGGCTTTCGCCTACGGATAGTATTAACCACGCTAGAGATCCAAGAAGTTTTTGGTTTGGTGAAGTAAAACTCTGTTGAAACGACTCCCAAACGGTCTTTAATATTTAGATTGGTACTGACCTCAGTGGTAACCATAATGTCTTCAAATTTATTGAAAACTGTTTCGATAGACTTCTGCGTCGAAGATATAGCGGGCTCTTTGCCAGTAAGTATTTTGCTTTCAACGCGCTCTTTTACGTAGCAAGTTATGCATAGGCCATTATAGCTCTGAGACACTTGGCTTTCAGAAAAACCCATTTTAACGGAACAATTAGCGCATTTTGCCAAATTTCAGACCCCTGAAAAATCAATTAGGTTTTCCAAACAGTAACTCTTTACAAGATAGATAACTAGTAAAATATTTTCATAACACGACGACCTTAATCATCTAGTTAATTTTTCTATCATGTCTGAATTTGCTTGCATCATGCGAGCTGCACCATTGAATTGCTGTTGGGCTTTAATCATATTTGTCATTTCTTCAGTAACATCAACGTTAGAGCCCTCAATATGGCCAGACTTTATACTAGCAAAACCCAATGAACCAGGATTTCCAACAGATATTTGGCCAGACTTTTCTGTAACACCAAAAGTTCCATCTGCTTTTTGTTTCAGTCCGTTAGGGTTGCTAAAAGACACAAGGCCTATTGTTGCAAGAGCCACTTTATCATTGCCGAATGTGGCCGTAACATTTCCATTATCTTCGACAGACAGATTTGACAACGGTCCTTCGTACTCGTCAAAAGGGATCCTGATCGATTGAAAAACATCAACGTTGGCAACTGGTGTATCCACAAAGGCATCATCAACAGCCACAGCTCCCATTAAGAACCCACCATTGGAAGATTTTAAAAATCCATTAGCATCTAGTGAAATTGCGCCATTCCGCGTTGCGCCAAAGCTTAGGTCATTGTTTTTCTTAGTTACAAAATAACCATTACCTACGAGTGCAAGATCCAGAACGCCTCCCTTAGAAATAAGAGAGCCTTGTCCATCGCTACGACGAGTTTCCTCGACATTTGAGCCTTTGCCCAACAGTGATGTTTCAACCGCATCGGCGGTTCTTCCATTGAACAATTCAGAAAAAGATACTGAACTTTTTTTGTAAGCAGTTGAATTTGCGTTAGAAATATTATTAGAGATCACTTTCAATTCATGAAGTGCAGTCGCCATGCCAGTTTTGATCACAGAAAACATTAGAAAATCCTCATCACTATCTTGATAAGAATTTGCAATAAGCATGCCACTTTTATAGAAAAATGAACTATTAGATTTTTTATTTCTAACCCAGAAAGTCAAAAAGACTTTTACTCGTAATACGCGTAAATGTCGCCTGTGCCGCTTCTTTTGATGTTAGTAATTCCTGAAGTTTTGATAGCAGAGCCGCCATGTCCGCATCTTTGATATCTGATATGTCTTCAGTCAACGCAACCAGTGTTTCTTGAGTGCTATCTATATAATTAGATGCTGTCTTAGAAGTGATGGCTAACTCATTTTGATGTTTATTCATTTGCTCAAAAACTTGCTTCATTTGAAGCCCCACTTCTGATTGGCTAAGTTTATGAGGAATAACGTAATCATCATCGACAGCTCCACCGATCGTTTTTCTAATACCGATAGATTTTGCAGCACTGCGGACTAAGTCAGTGGAATAATTCTCAATTTTTACATCAGCGTTTGTACTGTTAAGCGTAATTTTATTTGTTCCATTACTAGTCGCCGTGACACCTGTTCCACCCGTATGAAGATTTATAGCAGCAGCAAGTCCAGAGTAGTCATTGCCATAAACACTAGTATCTACAGAGAAGGAATTGCCACCAGTGGTGAAATCAAATTTAAATTTTGAAGCATTTCCAGCTTCTGGAAAAACTAATTCTATGGAATTACCATTGGAAAATAGATTTGAAGATTTTTCAGAGTCTAATGTAAAGTTTGCAGCCTCAACAAAATTATCAACAGCTTCAAAAACGGAAAACTTAGCGTTTTCACCTCCTAAATTTAAAAATACATCGTCCCCAGAAAAATTTTGCCTTAAGTTGGTATCGTAAGAAACCTGAAGTGTTTTATAATCGCCAGAGCCATTGTATGATACAGAACCATCATTATTAATCTCAAAGGGCTTGGGTGCGTCAGACAAGCCACTAAAGATTCCACTTCCATCTGTCCCTTTCATATTTGCAAGTTGAAGAATTTCTTCCTTGATGTTGGCGGCCTCAAACCCCAGTAATTTTCTATCACTTTCCATAATAAAGGGAGAGGTTGTTTGCACCTGTAATTCCAATAATCTGGTAGTGACATTAATCAATCGATCAAAAACTCCATCAACTTGCTGCATTTTAGCCGTAACATCTGTTGCATTTTTGTTAAATTGCATGGTTTGACTTTTATGATCTTCAGCAGCATTTAGATTGTCTATATCAGTCAAATTATTCGCCAAAGACAAGTTTTTCTTGCCAGTGCTAGCCTGATCCTGGATCTCATTAATTTCTTTTGTTTGACGTGTAAAATTATCAATATTGCGTTGATAGATGCCAGATGTGCTTATCACCATTTCTAGTCCTCCCTCACATTGATCTTAATAATGTATCTAAAAGCTCACGAGCAGTCGTAAGAACTCTCGCGAGAGCTTGGTAAGCTTGCTGCTGCTCCATTAAACGCGCAGCTTCAGCATCAAGATCAACCCCAGTGAATTCACTTTTTCTTTCATCAGCAGCCTTGAATACGACCTCAGCGGTTTCCAGTAATTGGTCGTTCTCTTTTATTTGTGTTCCAGTCTTTGACACGATGTCACCAAAAATATCTGAATAACCGCCAACCCCAGTACTCTCATCTTTAAACGACGCTGCGAGCATATTCTTTAGGTTATTTGCATCACCAGCATTAGATTTTGATGCTAAAATTCGGTAGGTGTCATTAATTTTAACTTGACCGGTAAGGTCTAGCGCTAATCCTTGAAAAGTCGTACTATTATCCTCTGCAATACTTCGTGTGCCCAAGATATCACCTGACGCAAAATCATAAAAATCTATACTAAAGTTCTTCGTTGGATTAGGATTTTCAGAATGTATCTTAATAGAGTACTCTCTTGGAGTATTCGAAGTGCCTGTAGTAGCTTTACCAAGTACTATCGGCTGGCGTGTGCCATATGATGTGAATATAAGATCCTCACCACGCGCACCGTTTATTGACAAAACTTCGCTCGCTAGAGAGTTGATTGTGGCATCAGTTTTTACTCTGTCGTTGCCAATATTTTTTAATTGAAGTCCATCACTGGTTACAAAAACCTGAGCAGCGGCTGTTTTGATGCCAAAACTTGCTGAGGATGCACTCGATTTAATGCGAATATTTTTGCTTGGCGACTGATCAGTAGCTGTGACTTTTATACGATATTGGGTGTTATCAGCTGGATTTACCACAGTTGCTACAGTGAGATATGCTGGCAAGGCAGGGGTCGATCCAACTGCGTTGGTACCAGTATTGAAGTCTATGACATATGCGGTATCACCAACCAAAACACTTCCTATGTTTGCATTAGTTGCATTAGTTTGTGCAAAGTATTTGGAGTAGATCTCAGTCTGAGAGGTATTTGAAATATGAAAGTCAGTCTTAGTTTGACCAAGATTTGTTGATGCAAAGGTCAATCCATGCCCACTAATGACCCCATCTTCAGCAACAGCTCGCAAGCGAATACCCGGAGCGCCACTGACTGTCGTAGCTTCAAATTCGACTGATATACGCTCACTCTCAGGACCGGTAACTGAAAATTTTGCACCGCTCATTAGTTTAGATAAAGCAGCTGTTCCAGTCAGTGTTGTATTACCTACGTGAACACTAGTTCCCTCAACTTTAATGTCATCATCAATTTTTAATACAGCAACATATTTTTGTTCACCAATTGAGAACTCAATCGGAGAGCCATCACTTGGAAATCCACTAGCAAGGGTGAAACCATCACCAACAAAAACTGTGGATGTCGCTTGGGCACGCAATTCTTTAGCAAGTGATGCGCCAATAGCTGCAGACGAAAAATCCGCCTTTATTTGCGGTTTAATGGCGCCTACTAATGTGCTAACGCCATCCGAAAGCGTGAGACCGTAACGAGAATTTGATGCTACTGCGTCTACATTTATAGCATTAGTAGAATTTGCATCTAGCGCATAATTGGCGTAAAAACTTAGCTCAGTTGTATTTTTGGTTTGATCAAAGCTTTTAGATACATAACCCATGTCAAATTCTGAATTTTGGCTGTTGCCAGTTGCACCGTTACAACCCACCGAAAAGTCTTCTGTACTCTTAATTTTTATATTTCCACCAACGATTAAATGCTCTGAGTTACTTAAAGTTTTGGAGCTTGTAAGTAGCCTCTCTCCAAACTCATCAAGTTGATTGACTAACAAGGTTGATCCACCTGCGAGGCTCATATTTTTTAACGTTATGTCACCTGCATCGACTTGATCTAGTACTATACCAGATCCAGTAGATAAATATGCTGAAATACCGGTAATTTCAGTATGTTTGTTGATCTCATCCACCAAATTTTCGGGTGAAGAATTGGAAATATTTACGCTTACCGTTTGCGCCGCTAGGTTTTCTCCAATCAGCTCAAAGGCAATCAAACCATTAGGAATATTTGATAGCTCAACTTTATTTGTTGCCACTGCGCTCATTCCAAGAGCATCCAATTCATTCGACAAATGCTCCGCAATTTGTCCAGCCATCATGCCATCCTGCAAAGTAATGCTTGCACTCCTACCACTGTCAGTTTCGATCGTAACAGGTGCAGTCAAGGAGGTCCGTGCGGTAGGGAAAGCCCCCGAAGCATGAATACCAATATTATTATTAGCACCATTATTTAAACCAGCCGCTGTTATTGCTACATACTCTAAACCATCTGTAGTTTTTCGATTTACTGAAGTACCAGCAAAACTTTCATTTGCATTTGTGGGAATGTGATGCGCTCGATATACCGCTTCACTTGAAAATCCATTTTCAACAGTAATTAATTCACGTGCTTCTATTTCACTTAAAGTTTTGCCAGAAAGTTGAATGCCCTCACGGGTAAAAACATTTAAATTTGCCGAACCAGTGTTTGCAGCGCTAAGAACACCGGCTGTACCACCTATTGATCCCGCCTGGAGCGCACTATAAACCCCACCAGGTTGTGAAGCAGAACTAATTAATAAAGTTGAACCAGATGCCACAGCCTGAAGTCCAAGATCATTAAATGACTTTTCTGAAGTAGAGGACAGTATACCTCCACCGTTCAGTATTTCAGCTAATTGGCTCATACTTTTTAGGTCACTAAATACACTTGAAAGAGCAAATTGAAAATTTGTGCCTCCTAAATTTAATGTTAGATTATCTGATCCACTAAGATCAGTGACTGTGGAGTAAAATCTCAATTTAGTCTGCTCATCTAGCATTGAAAAATCTTCAAGTGTTTCAACATTTTCGATGACACCCAAGACCCCAGAAGATTTAAAAGAGACAGGGTTACTGGCATTTCTGATGTCTGAAAATAAGCTCTTAATATCATTATTTTTATCAGGCTTAGCTACATCAAAATAACTCAGCTTCAGATCCGCGTCTCCAGTGTTAGCAATATCTGCCTCCACTACATGAAGGCCAGCAGCTGCTAGCTTTCGTTCATCTGTAACTAAAACTCTCATATCAGAAGCAGCAGCAGCCAATACTTCAACTGAAAAACTATCACCATTTTGTGGCGTGCCCTCTATCATTATAGAAAGCCCCTTTAACTCCAGTTCTGTTTTAAACTCAGAGGATATACCCTCAGGTTCAGAGGATACTTTCCAAGTATCACTCTCGCCATCAAAGACTACGTTTAAAGTCGACCCAGACAGCTCAGTTGCATAGCCCTCTACCCGCATCAAAGCAGTTCCCAAATTTGTTGGGAAGTGAGTGATTGAAGCTGATTCCAAGCCAAACAACTTTTCGCCCCGCTCACCATCTTTATCAAGGCCCATCCCATGAATTGAATTCATTTCAGTAACAAACTTCTGAGCCAATTTATCTAATCCACTGATAGTTTCAGCAATCGCAACATCAGCGGATATCAACCCTGCCATTTGTCCAGATGAGAAATAAATATTAGAGCTTACCCCAAAGTTATCCTTAACAAACGTTTGAACCCCATCCATCTCCGGTTTGACAATTATCTGGTTGAAAGTAGCACCCTCTATAAGGGTCCCAACCGCTCCATGTTTTCCTAATGAAACTGTGACGCTGCCATTAGCTTCATAATCCACAGAAATGTCACCAAATTCGCTTAGTTCCTCCAACAGTTTATCTCTTTGGTCCAACAAAGCGTGTGGCGCGCCACTTTTGACAGAGTTTCCTAAGATTTCTCTCTGAACTTGAGATAAATTACTAAGAGTGCTGTTAAAATCAGCTGTTGTTAGTTCGAGTGTTCCATGGGTCACAGTCCTTAGGTCAGTCAAACCAGTGTGCAATCCAGACATTGAAGTTGAGAGCGCATTAGCTCCCGCCAATGCCAGGCGCCTTAAATTGGTATCATCAGGGTCTCGGGCAAGGTTTGAAAGCCCATCAAAAAACTCTCTTAGGCGCGTCCCCACAGTTGCATTTAGTGGAATTAAAGTTGCTTCCAATTGTTCAAAAACTTCAGACTTTGACTGGGCAAAGGAATACGAAGAAGTCGCATTTTGTAATTTTATATCTAAAAATTGATCAAAGGCCCGCGTGATATCGCCAACTCTAACACCCAAACCACTTCTATTTGAAATCGATACAGTATCAGCACTTGAGGAACTTTGCTCTTCAATCGCTACATCACGACGCGAGTAGCCCTCGGTATCAACATTAGCAATATTTTGTCCGGTGGTTGCCAGCGCGTCTTTGTAAGCGCTAATCCCCATCTTACCAATATCAAATAAATCGCCCATCGAAATTTCCTACTTAATCACAGTAGGTTGCAATTGCCGTACAATTACATCTGCCAATCCCAAATTCATCGATGAACTTGCGCTTTTGGATAATTCACTGTCAAACATTTCTTGAAAGGTATCACTTGCGGAGGAGCCAAGAATGTCATCACTGAGCTTTGCCTCTCGTGCCTCGTCTAAAAACATTTTTAGAAAAATAGCTTCAAATTGGATTGCAGCAGCTTTCAAGTCTTGGGCTTCATTCTTTTGCCCAATATTCAGAGGCCCACTAATACTTTTAGTATTATTGATTAACGGCTTATAAGTTGTGAATGCGGATATTTCTGACATCGATCTTTGTGCCTTAAATCACAATTAATTCAGCATTAAGTGCACCAGCCTCTCGCAATGCTTCAAGGATAGCGACAAGATCAGATGAAGTGGCTCCAACAGCATTAATAGAATCCACTAGATCACTTAATGAGACACCGGAATCGAATAAAAATGCCCGTGCGGTTTCCTCTTGTACTGCGATTTCGGTATCTGGCGTAATAACCGGGGCAGCCGGAGCAGCAACGGCACCAGCCCCAATTGCGGTAGCGTCAGCCTGGTCTACATTCAAATTCTCTGCAACTTGAACGGAAAGAGAGCCATGTGAAACCGCCGCAGGAGACACTTTGACATTTCCACTTATAACAATTGTTCCAGATCTTGAATTAATTATAATTTTAGCGGGGGGCTCTGCCCTGTTTACTTCTAGGTTTTCGAGCAACGCCACAAAACTTACTTTTTGAGCTGGATCAGCTGGGGCTCTAACTCGAATACTATTTTTATCGAGTGGAACAGCCATACCAGGCCCAAACTCAGCATTCACAGCCTCTGAAATATTATAAGAGGTTGAGAAGTCACCACGGTGTAAATTTAAAATAACGTAATCTGTATCTAAAAAAGCTGTTGGAACTAACTTTTCAACACTTGCACCACGAGGGATGCGACCCACTGTTGGAATATTAACGGTTATGGACGAATTATCCGCACCCTCAACACCTAAACCTCCCACTACCACATTGCCCTGCGCTATTGCATATGTTTCACCATCAGCTCCCAGAAGTGGCGACATTAAAAGTGTTCCACCTTTGAGAGATGCAGAGCCTCCAATAGTCGAAACCGTCACATCTATTGCCTGGCCTGGTTTCGTAAAAGCAGGGAGATTTGCTGTAATCATCACCGCAGCAGCGTTGTCCCCATTCATTCCAGCAGTGTCTGAAGTGATACCAAATCGAGCAACTAAGGACTGCATGGATTGTAGAGTGATGCCGGTATTACCATCACCAGTTCCAGCAAGACCAACGACAACTCCATAGCCAACAAGTTGATTACTTCTTACGCCTGCAAGAGATGTTAGATCTTTAATACGGTCAGAAAATGCTGCAGATCCCCAGAAAGAAATAATGCCAAAAAGAAATAATAGGATTGTTGATATTTTTTTCATCTTCGTTCCTTAGGTTGGGTCAACTGTATCCAAAAACTTGGAATACCAGCCTTTTAAACCTGAAGACGCGATATCCCCAGCACCAATATATTCAATGTTTGCATTAGCTATCCGATCAGACGAAACTACGTTCTGAGAACTTATATCTTGTGGTCTGACAATGCCATGCAACCTAATATATTCATCTCCATTATTTAAAGTTAGTTTCTTTTGGCCGAGTATCTCAAGATTACCATTCGAATATACTCTCACTACATGAACTGACACTTGGCCTGTTAATGAATTAGATTGCGCGGTGGATCCACTTCCAGTAAAAGATTGATCACTTGCAGCAGTAAGCTGTGACGATAAATCAGCAGCTGTCGCGCCAGTTACAGCCTCAATTATGCTTGGCAAGGTAACTGATGAACCTGACTTTTTGGAACTTGCTGCATTTTGTGACTTAGTTGCGGCAAAACTTTCGGCAAACTGAACAGTAATTATATCGCCAACCATCTGTGCTCTACTTTCCATTGAAAATAGATTTCCTCTAGCAGGGTTAAAAATGGTACCGGGATTATTATCTGTGTTCGCTAGCTCAATTTCCGGTTGATAAAGCGGTTCAAAATTCACCGTTTGCCTCTCCGCAGTGTAACGACCGCAACTTGCCAATACAAACAGTGTCAGGATGAGAAATTTATTCATTTTTTAACCTACAAGTTATTTGAGATGTAGCGCATCATTTCATCTACCGCGGTTATTGATTTAGAGCTCACCTCATATGCCCGTTGTGTCTCAATCATATCCACCAACTGCTGAACCACGTTAACGTTTGAGCTTTCCACGTAGCCTTGTAATACGGAGCCAAATCCACCATCTAGTGGAACCCCTTCCTGTGGTTGTCCACTTTCAGAGGACTGGACCAGAAAATTCTCACCAATTGGAATTAAGCCACGGGGATTGCTAAAATTAACAAGTGAGATTTGGTCGACTTCCTGTGCAATATCATTGCCCGGAGTCGTCACACTTACCGCACCATTCGCTGCTATATTTATGCTTGTTGCATCTTCTGGAATTTGAATTTGGGGCTGAACTACATATCCACTTGTCGTCGTCAATAATCCCTCTGCATTTCGGGAAAACGCACCAGCGCGAGTATACCCCACACGACCATCTGGAAGCAAAGCCTGAAAAAAACCAGATCCGTCAATTGCAAGATCTAGGGAATTGTCCGTACTTACCAAACCACCTTGTGTAAAAAGTTTCTGAGTACTGACAATCTTTACGCCAGTGCCAACTGCTAGTGGAGAAGTTAAAGCCGTATCATCAGCAGTTTGCGCACCCGCATTCTTTACAACTTGATACATTAAAGTTTCAAAATTTGCGCGGTCGCGCTTAAAGCCAGTAGTATTTACGTTAGCAAGATTATTCGCAATAATTTGCATTTTAAATTGTTGTGCATTTAGTCCAGTCTTGGCGACGTGCATTGCAGAAGTTGACATTTGGTAAACCTTTGTAATCAATTATACAAAGGGAATGCAAAGACCGTGCCAAACTCTGGTTAGTTTGGTAAACTCATTAATTTGGTACCAGCCTTATCAATATCTTCAGCTTGCTTGATAAGCTTTACAGCCATTTCAAACTGTCTTTGCATGTCCATGTTCA
>MDSW01086907.1_pt1 | contig 12262 bp, 9 predicted proteins | sample 811171 | NCBI WGS metagenome assembly MDSW01 (sample SAMN05326641, study PRJNA326480) | marine metagenome | isolation source: seawater | place: Atlantic Ocean: North West | collected 2012
ATAGGCGTCATTAGACGCAAATATGCATCTAAAAAGACATATGACGTATAAATGAGCGAAAAAGGCTCTATTTGTCTTCATATATCTATAAACAGATCCAATTGGCCCTGATCAAGGATGTGAGCAGGTTTCTAGGGGCTTGGTCCTTTGAAGTGGTTGAATTATGTCCGGTGCTGGATGGATCCAGGCGGGAGGTCTTTGGGGTGGGTGGCCTCTTGGCTTGAAGCTCTTGGCCGGAGTCGCTTGTGCAGGTTGGCGGATGATCCGGGCTTCCTGGCGGCGGGTTGTGATTAGTTAGCATTTGCTATGTAACACAAATGGACCTGTATATGGATCGCTGTTGACGAGCTTGGCGTTTCCTGCGATAAGTACCTGGCGGCGGCCGAAGAGTCTCTGGATAGGTTTCACGTGAAACATGTCTGTCCTTGGCTTGAGCAGCCGAGCTCTTATGCGACATGAAGAAGGAGGATTCGCATGGCTTCAAGGAAGAAGCGATTGGGCAAAGGTTTGAGCAGCATGATTGCTCAGCCTGTGGCTGTGGCGGTCGGCGAGGACAATCAGCCGACAGAACGAGTGGAGGCCGCCCCGTCGGCTGACACTGGCCTGTCGACGATTGCCGTCAAAGAGATCCATCCAAACCCTTGGCAGCCCCGCCAGGACTTTGATCCCAATGCCCTGGCGACCTTGTCTGATTCGATCAAGACATCTGGTTTGATGCAGCCTGTTGTGGTCAGGAAGGCTGAAAAAGGCTATGAACTGGTTGTTGGCGAGCGTCGATGGAGAGCTGCTCAATTGGCTGGCTTGGCCTCGATCCCAGCGATTGTCAGGGATCTGGACGAGCGAACATCAGCCCAATGGGCCCTGGTGGAGAATCTTCAGCGTGAGGATTTGAACCCGATTGAGCGGTCTGAAGCCTTCGTTGGGTTGCAGGATGAGTTTGGTTTGACTCACCAGGAAATTGCAGATCAGGTTGGCCTGACAAGGTCGGCTGTGACCAACATGGTTCGACTGAGTGACCTTGATGAAGGGACGCGGGAACTGGTTCGAACAGGGGCGTTGAGTGCAGGGCATGGCAGGGCATTGTTAGCAGTAGCTAATATAGAGCAGCGGGTCAAGCTCGCTCGGGAAGCCATGCGGGGCAACTGGTCCGTTCGTGAACTGGAAGGACGCGTTCAGGAGAAGCCCGGCAGCCCAGCAGGGGCCTCGTCCAGCAAGCCTGTTGATGCGAGCCAGACCCAGCACGAGGAACTGGCTCGGCAACTTGGTGATCACCTTGGCACACGAGTGCGAATCCGAACCGGACGCAAGAAGGGTGCAGGCCACCTGGTCATCGAGTTCTACGACCTGGATCAGTTTGATGGCTTGATGAAGCGACTCGAGTTCAAGCCGCAGGTGTGAACCGTTTCCATTGATGGGTCTTCGGCGGGCGTCTGCGCATTGCCCGCATGTCGTTGCGCAGTTCCTGCGCATCCAAAGGCCCTGCAGGGGTATTGCCTTGTCTTTCGAGAACGGTCTGCCATTTGCAGAACACTCAAAGGAGTCGTTGCGCACTCGGTGCATTGTCTTCACATGGAAATGCCCAGGGAGGCTTCATGGGTTCGATACCTTCCGGACTTGGTCTGATCAGCGGATTCGATACAGCCACACTCGTGGAGAGAATGCTTGCGTTTCACGCGCAAGGTCGAATGCGACTTGAATCGCGTGTCGGTTTGATGCAGGCGCGGCGATCCGCTCTGCTCGACATCAATGCCGGATTGCTTGCTGCAGCAAACACCACCGGCTCACTGGCATCAACTCAATTGTTCCAGGCTGTTTCCGCAAGTACCAGTCACCCATCGCTTCTCAATGCGATCGTCGGTTCAAATGCGACACCGGGTATTCATCAGTTCATTGTTGCCGGTCTTGCGAGCAACCACCAGATCATCAGTGGTGGAGTGGCCTCTGATACATCGTCGCTTGGTCTGCAAAACGCTTCCATTGAACTCGGCAATGGTGGCTTGTCTCAGGACATGCCATTGAGCTGGTTGAATGGAGGGACTGGTGTGGAACGTGGCGAACTCCTGTTGACTCGAGCAGACACCGGTGAGACGTTCACAGTCGATCTCAAGGATGTCGCCACCATCGATGAGGTCATCGAGCGGCTGAACAACAACGGTCTTGGAATCGAGGCGTTTCTGGATCAGGGCGGAATCCGCCTCAGTTCATTGGATGACTTCGAGTTTTCCGTTTCGGAAGTCGGTGGAGGAAACACCGCAGATGGCCTGGGTCTTCTTGGTCAGTCGACAGCCGGAACACTTGCGGGAGAATCACTGGTCACGCTGGGTGGTGGATTGTCCTTGGCGTCGTTCAATGACGGCAATGGTGTTCTGATCCGTGAAGGACTCGCTGATCTCAGACTGACCACCCGGGATGGCCGGGTATTTGATGTCGATCTGTCTCTTGGTACGGCGATCACGCTTGATGACGGCACCTTGCTGAATGCATTCAATGGTGGAACAGGGGTCGTTCTGAACGATGATCCCGATGAAGCCGATCTCACGGTCTCCCTGATTGACGGTTCGACCGGAAGCACGACGAGTTGGGATGTCGATCTGACGGGTTGTGTAACGACAGGCGATGTTCGGAACCGAATCAGCATGGCAACCAACGGCGCCGTGACACTCGGCTACCGTGAGGATGGTCGAGGTTTCACCGTCATCCCGGAGAACTCGCAGGATTCCGTCGCGGTTCAGGGCAGTGGTCCACTTGGATCCTCAACAGCCGAAGATCTCGGCATCCTCAACCCGGGTGATGCAGCCGGTCTCTACAACGGTGAAGATGTCGGTGCTGTTGGTGGCAGTGGTGTTCCGACTGTGCAATCCGTACTCGATGCGATCAACTCGGCGATTGATCAAAATGGATCAGCCAATGACGGTGCCGTTGTCGCCCGGATTGCAGACGATGGTCTGCGGTTGGAACTCCAGGACCAGACTGCGGGAACCGATGTCTTCACAATCCAGTCCACGGCCTCAAACAGCAGCGCGGTCGCTTCACTTGGATTCGAGGGTGTCGTCGAATCCAATGGCGTGATCAGCGGTCAACGCATCCTCTCGGGTCCGGGCACGGTCCTCATTGATGAACTCTTCGGTGGGACGGGACTCGAGGGCGCTGATTCACTGACGGTAACGGATCGTTTCGGCGTGACGGCATCGATCTCGGGTCTGTCGGTCCATGAGACTGTCGAGGACCTGGTCGATGGCATCCAGTCGGCGTTCGATCAGCAAGGTCTGAAAATGGTTGTCAGCGTGAAGGGCAGTCGACTGGAGTTCACGGCTCGAGGAGGATCGGGCTCGATGACGATCTCCGGTGATCTTGCTGAACGACTGGGCGTCAGCGTGGATGCCGTCGTATCTACCGTGACGAGCGACAACCTTCAGCATCGCTGGGTGTCCGAAGCGACACGACTTCAGGATCTGAATCAGGGCCAGGGGGTCGGCCTCGGTTCGTTCCGGATCCGGGATGCCTCCGGGGCGACGGCGATCGTCAACATCTCCTCTGGTCACCAGACCGTCCAGGATGTGATGGATCTCATCAACTCCCGTGGCCTGGCGATCAATGCGAGAATCAACGACACCGGCGACGGCATTCTGCTCGAGTCGACACTTGCGGCGGATCAGGCCGCGGTTGAAATGCAGGTGGAGACGGTCTCGGGAACCACGGCGTCGGATCTTCGACTCACAGGTTCATCGATGTCCAGCATCGATGGCACGTGGGAGATCTCGCTCGCGGTCGATGACCAGACGACGTTGAGGCAACTGGCCGAACTGATCAATGCCTCGGATACCTCGATCACGGCAGCCCTCACGAACACGGGAGACCCCAGTACGCCCTGGCGACTGGGTCTGACCAGCGGGGTGACGGGTGCCGCGGGCAGGATGGTGATCGACATGGAGGGACTTGGTGTCGATTTCGAGGAGGTCGTTGCCGCACGAGATGCCCGGATCGTCATGGGTGATGATGTCGCCACTGGTGTGATGGTCACCAGTGGATCCAACAGGCTTGAAGACGTGATTGAAGGATTGACGCTGGATCTGCTTGAAGCATCCAGCGACATCGTCACCGTCACCGTGGCTCGAGACGAAACACAGGCCATGGATGCGGTCCGCGCCTTCGTCGAAGCCATCAACGGTGTTCTTGATCGGATCGATGCGGTCAATGGATTCGATGTTGAAACCACGGAACGTGGCGTGCTCTACGGTGACGCGACGGTGTCACGAATACGCCGGATGCTGCTGGCTTCCGTACAGCAGGCATTCTCGGCCGATGAAGTGGGCATGGAAGGTCTCTGGTCCGTGGGTGTTCGAATCGGTGCAGGCGGCAGAATCGAATTCGATGAAGCAACCTTCGCAGAAGCCTGGGAGAACCGTCGTGAAGATGTCGAATCGCTCTTCACAACGGATGCAGATGGCGTGGAAGGGTTCGGGGTTCGAATGGATCGAATGCTTGAACGCCTGACCACCTCGGATGGTGGCACATTGGCGCTCGCCGATGCCAGCTGGGAGAACCGCATTGGACTCGCGATGGATCGTCTTGACATTCTGGATGCACGCATGGAAGCCAGACGACTCCAGCTTGTTGCCCAGTTCACCGCCATGGAGGAAGTGCTCGCAGGCATTCAGTCGCAGTCCATGGCGTTGCTGTCACTGAGTTCCAGCAACAGCAATCTCTTCATGCGTTGACGTGTTATCGGAATCTTCAGGATCTTGTGAATCCAGTTTTCGATCCGGATGCGGAATCTGCCGATGGTTCCCTCGTCATGAGTGAATCGAATTCCTATGCACGGACCCAGATCCTGACAGCGGCACCCCATCAACTGCGTGGGCTGGTCCTGAAGCATGCCGTCCAGGAAGCCCGCCAGTTGGCCGAGCTCCTGGCACAGGGGGATGGTGAACGAATCCTGTCCTGTGGTTCACGACTCAGAGCACTGGTGCTTGAGTTGATTCCAGAACCTTCTGACAGCCTTGATGCGGAACTCCTCGCCCGCCTCCGCTCGATCGGAGTCTATCTCTACAAGCGAATTGGAATCGCATGCAGTCAGCGAGATCCGGTCATTGCCGGTGAGATCATGAAGCTGCTCATGTTCGAACAGGAAACATGGAATCAGGCCATGGATCGCCTGCAGGTTGATCCGCCCGAATCGATGTCACCGGGTCGAACCAATCTTGCGGGTTGATCACTGGTACCCGGTTACCATCCGGTCATGAATGCCACCACCGCAGATGACGTACTGAATCTTGAGGGCCGTCGAGTCCTGGTGACCGGTGGTCATGGTTTTCTCGGGCGACATGTCGTCAAGGCGCTTGAACGTCGCGAGTTGGATCGAGTGTTGTCGCCATCCCGCGCCGAGTGCGATCTCACCGACCGCCATCAGGTCCTTGCGTTCTTCAAGCGAGAACGCCCCGATCTCGTCCTGCATCTCGCTGCAGCACAGGGCGGCGTAGCTTGGCAGAAAGCGAATCAGGCCACGGCCTATCTCGACAATGCCCGCATGATGGATGCCATCGTCGATGCGTCGATCGCGTCGTCCGTCGACCGCGTGCTCTTCACGGCATCCAGCATCTGTTATCCCAGGGATGCGGCGGTCCCATACCGGGAAGCCACGCTCTGGGATGGTCAGCCGGAACCAGCTCACCTGGGATACGCCCATGCCAAGCGAGGCGGGATCGCGTTGCTCCAGGCAGCGTACGAACAGCATGGCCTCTCGAGTTGCGTGGTGATGCCGGCCAACATGTATGGCCCCGGGGCGAGATTTGAACCGGAACGCAGCAATGTGGTCGCCGCCATGATCCGTCGATGCCTCGAGGCCCGTGATCAAGGCGATGCATCCATCACCTGCTGGGGAACGGGGTCGCCGATTCGGGAGTTTCTCTATGTAGAGGATGCCGCCGAGGGGATTCTGCGGGCTGTGGTCCGATGCGGGACGCCCTCGCCACTCAATCTGGGGACCGGCGTGGAGACGACCATTGCCGAACTGGTCGACACCGTTGCAGCTCAGGTCGGATTCGACGGAGAGATTCGATGGGACCACGACCGGCCGGATGGAGCGGCACGCGTCTGCATGGATGTGGCCCTGATGAGAGAACGTCTTGACTGGTTGCCGTCGATGTCCCTCGGGGAAGGCCTTCAGAGGACGATATCGTGGTGGCAATCCTTCCGGAACGGCCAGGCCGATACCTGAAACCCACCGTGCGGAAGCTTGCGGATTATTCTTTGCACATGCCACTTGATCTGTACAACACCCTGAACAATCGCGTCGAGCGATTCGAACCCCTGGCCGCGGATGGACCCGTGACGTTCTATTCATGTGGTCCAACCGTCTATGACTATGCGCACATCGGGAACTTCCGTTCCTTTCTGAACGCCGATGTACTCAGGCGTGCTCTGGAGGTCATGGGATACGAGGTTCGTCACGTGATGAACATCACGGATGTCGGACACATGACCGAGGATGCCGATCCGGATGGCGGCGGCGAAGACAAGATGGAAGTCGCTTCCCGTCGGATGCTTGAAGCCAAGAAATCCGGATCGCTGCCGGATGGTGTGGAGATCGATCCAGAAGATCCCATGGCGATCGCGGATTTCTATGCCCAGGCGTTTCTTGCGGATGCCCGTCTGCTTGGATTGACGGTTGCCGTCGAAGCGGTGGATGAACCGGAGTTGATGCCACGACCTTCCCGAATGGTTCCCGACATGATCGTTCTGATCGAACGACTCATCTCCCGTGATCACGCGTATGTCGCCGAAGACGGCGTTGTCTACTTCGACGTGCAGTCCTATCCGGAGTATGGAACGCTCTCGGGCAACACGATGGATGCCATTCGAAGTGGTGAAGGTGGCCGAGTCGACATGGCGACGCAGGCGGTCAAACGCCATCCGGCCGATTTCATGTTGTGGAAACCGGATGACAAGCATCTCATGCGATGGCCGAGTCCATGGGGCGAGGGCTATCCAGGATGGCATCTCGAGTGCTCCGTGATGGCCCGCGCACTTCTCGGCGACGTGATCGACCTTCACAGTGGCGGAGAGGACAACATCTTTCCGCATCACGAGTGTGAGATCGCACAGACCTGCGGCGCAACCGGAGAAGAGGTCTTTGCGCGGTACTGGTTCCACACCAGACACTTGATGGTCGATGGCAGCAAGATGAGCAAGTCGGCCGGAACCTTCTTCACGATCCGTGATCTGATCGAACGAGGCGCCTCGCCTGCAGCGATCCGTCTCGAACTCGTCCGGACGCACTACCGCATCAATTCCAACTTCACGTTCCAGGGATTGAAGGATGCGCAGCGGCAGGTGGATCGATGGAAGCGTCTGCTGCAGTGGCTGGAGGCGAACCAGTCCTGTTCAAGACCGTCGCCCGGACCCCTTGAAGCGGCCTGGCCACGATTTCTCGAAGCGATTGGAAATGATCTCAACATGGCAGGTGCCATCGGCGTGCTCAATGAAGCTGTGGGGGAGATTTCCACGGAAGCGCCGGCGACTGGAGACGGTGATGGCGTCTGGGCTGAGGATCTTGAGGCGCTTCGCAGGATGGACCATGTCCTGGGTGTCCTTCAGCTGGATTCTGATGCGATCAATACGACTGGCGATCTGGATGCCGACTGGATTGAACAGATGATCGAATCGAGAATCAAGGCACGTGAAGACAAGGACTGGGCGGAAGCCGATCGCATACGGGATGAACTTCTGGAGAAGGGCATCGAGATCAAGGATGGCGCCGACGGCACGACCTGGAAGCGAGTCGTGCGTTGATCAACCAGCTGACCACCACTGCACTGATGGGAGCATCCCGATGAGCGGTGGTCGTATTCCAGTCATTGGAATCATGGGTGGCATCGGTTCAGGCAAGTCACAGGTGGCTGCTCTTCTGGCCGAACATGGTTGCCTGGTCGCAGATGCCGACGAGATGGCACGCGAGGCGCTGGAATCGGAATCCGTCAGAGCGGCCTTGAGTGAACGCTGGGGGGCGGGCGTCTTCACCCCGACCGGTTCGGTCGATCGACAGGCGGTTGCCCATCATGTCTTCAACGATGCAGCCGAACGCCAATGGTTGGAAGCCATCATCCATCCCCTCGTGGAGGCGTCCCGGTCATCACTGTTTTCCACTGCGAAAGACGGTACGCCCGCACTGGTCATCGATGCGCCGTTGCTTCTGGAGGCAGGTCTCGCGGATCAGTGCGACGCGATCCTATATGTGGACACTCCAGAGAAGATCCGGCTCGAGCGGCTGCAGAGGACGCGAGGCTGGAACCCGGATGAACTCAAGCGTCGTGAAGCCGCTCAGATACCGCTTGACGAGAAGCGTTCCATGGCTCATCATGTTCTTCGGAACGACGGCGAGGTCGAAGACCTGGCCCGTTCAGTCGAGGACTACCTCGACTCTCTCATCAATGATCATTCCAGCCAGCCGGACGACTGATGTCCGGATTCCCATGGGAGACACGTTGTCTTCCATCACAGATGGGAACGGTCGCGAACAGGACCCGGTTGGTACGGTTTCCTTCAACACCTGACTGACAGTGACGTTCCGTTGAAGGCATGTATCCAAGGCGTGAGACCATCCATGTCTGAACAGAACGAGCGTCAGGCTCGCAACAAATCTTCGGGTAGACAAATGGCCAAGAAAAGACGACGACGCAAGAAGTCCTCAGGTGGCGGCTCCAGTGTTGCCACCATGACCCTTCAGCCCGGACAGGTTCCGACGGATGAGGAACTCGAGGCGGAAGCTTCCAAGCTGGACAAGGAACTTGATTCCAAGACCCAGGCGAAATTCGACAAGGCCAAGAAGGATGGTCAGGATCTCGCTTCCCTCCAGAAGCTCTCCGGTCAGGAACTGATCAAGATCGCCGAGAAGGCGAAGATCGAGGAACCGGCCAACCTTTCGAAGCAGAAACTCGTCTTTGAAATCCTCAAGGCCAAGGCGGCCAAGCAGGGATTGATGATGGGCGAGGGAACACTCGAACTGCTCCCCGATGGATTCGGTTTCCTTCGCAGTCCAGAGTATTCGTACATGGCCTCACCGGACGACGTGTACGTCGGTCCTTCGCAGATCAGACGATTCGGTCTGCGTCGTGGTCAGGTCATCAAGGGTCTCATCAGGCCACCCAAGGAGACGGAGACGTACTTTGCGATGCTCCGAGTCGAGGAGATCAACGGTCGATCTCCAAAGGAGCTCCACAACCTGGCGACCTTCGAGAACCTCACGCCGCTGCATCCCAACGAGCGTGTGATTCTGGAGACCGGAACAGAACCACTCGAAACCCGAGTGATCGATCTGGTCGCGCCGCTGGGCTTTGGCCAGCGTGCGTTGATCGTCGCACCGCCGAGGACCGGCAAGACCGTTCTGCTTCAGAAGATCACGAACGCCATCTCGACGAATCATCCGGATGCCCATGTGATCGTTCTTCTGGTCGATGAACGCCCCGAGGAAGTCACGGACTTCCGTCGCAACACCAATGAATCCGTGGAAGTCGTGGCCAGCACGTTCGACGAACATGCCTCCCGGCATATCCAGGTCGCCGAGATGGTGATGGAAAAGGCTCGACGCATGGTCGAGGTCGGCGAAGATGTCGTCGTCCTGATGGACTCCATCACGAGGTTGGCCCGCGGTTACAACAACGCAGCGCCCAACTCCGGCAAGATCGGAACCGGTGGTGTCGACAATGCCGCCCTGATCAAGCCCAAGAAGTTCTTCGGATCAGCCCGAAACATCGAGGATGGCGGGTCGCTGACGATCATCGCCACGGCGCTTGTGGACACCGGTTCCAAGGCCGATGAGGTGATCTTCGAAGAGTTCAAGGGAACCGGCAATTCCGAGCTGCATCTGACCAGAAAGCTGGTCGAGAAACGAATCTGGCCTGCGATCGACATCGCGGCATCGGGAACACGACGTGAAGAACTGCTTCTGGACCCCAAGGAGCTCGACCTGGTCGTGAGGCTTCGCAAGGTTGTTTCGGACATGAGTGTCGTCGAGGCGATGGAGCTGCTTCGTACCCGAATGGCCAAGTCGAACTCCAATGCCGAGTTCCTGATGACGATGAACCTCGGTTAGGACAGGTCATTCAAGGCTTGTTTTCGAACCCCGGAGTAGACTGAACCCGCTTTCCGGCCGTTCTGCAGGATTCGACCATGAGGATTCGCATCAACTGAGAGTTTGGTGCACTTGCGGGGTATCCTGAAGAGAATCCCCGCTGAGTTCATCTGGCGAGGGATACCGGCCTCAGAGGTCATCTGAAGGCCGTTCATTTACGGTGGAGAACCATCACATGCCATTGTCGACGCCCATCACAGTGCACGGAACGAGACAGCGAGCCGATGCTCGATCCTCCAGGCGTCCGGGATTCAGCCTGGTCGAACTGCTGGTATCCATTTCCATCATCGCGCTCCTGGTGGGTCTGACCCTGACAGCCTTGTCCGGCGTGAGTGGAAGCGAGCAGGTTCTGAAGTCCCGCAACAATCTTCGTCAGATCCATACGTGGATCCAGAACTATGCGAACAACCACAAGGATCGTGTGGTTCCCAGTCAGTTCGACTATCTGGATGAGAATGGCACCGAGATCGGCAAGATCGCCTCGGCGACCGGTTACACGGCTACCGGGAATTCGGATCTCGAGTGGTTGCCTTCCAACAACCTGTACGGAACAACCGGTGACCCGAGAGCGGATCTGGTCGCTCAGGGCAGTTGGGCGGACACGCTCTGGGTGGAGACCAACCTTGGCGACGATGTCGCCATGGCAGATATTCCGCTGATATCCCCGAATGGAAGCGGTGTTTCAGGCCCGTCTTCAGATCTCTATCTGTCCTATCGATACCGTGCCCCCGACAGGCACGTGTATGACTACGACGCCGACTTCAATCGACATCCACTGCGTTCGTATGCGCCGAATACGCACAATTTTCCGCGTTATGAAGCGGATGGTGCGTTTGTCGACGTCAATTATTCCAACCTCGGATCTTCCAGTGCGAACGGACCTGTCGGGTTGCCCAAGCCGTTCGGTGCAGGCGCCTGGGAAAAGGGCATGCCAGGCTTCTTTGCTGCGAACAACTTCTTCGATGCGAGATCCCAGCGTGACCAGGATGGTGATGACAACAGTTCTTCAGTGGATCGCTATGTGACGCACGGTCAGATCGTGGCGCCCTCCAGTTCGATGTACCTCGTGGATTCCTTCGCCGGTGTGACCATCGGTGGCAATCCCAACGATGAGCAGGCAACGGCCCGGGCCTTCGCCATTCAGGATTACGACAACGTGGCCCTGGTCGGTGGCAGTGAGTCGTCCGTGCGACAGCCTGGTGATGCCACGCAGGAAGTGGACCTTCGATACGGGAAAGGGGAGGGCTGCTTGATGCTCTTCCTGGATGGACATGTCGAGATGATCAGCCGGTTCAGCGGTCTCCAGGAGCTCCAATCGCAGGATGGCCGTGGAATCCGGGTCACTGACCTGGACCGTCGCAAGAGCGAGGTCAACACCAGCGGCCCCTGAGATGGGGTCGAAAGCAGCTTTTCAGGGTCCCATATCATTCATGAAGGCCCTGGCAGGCATCTGAAGGCCAATCGACCTTCCAGCACCTTGAAAGGGTCAGCGGGAGCGTTACAATCTCCATTCCGCCTCTCATCCGAGGCGGTTTTTATTCGGTGTCAGAGTGAGCCTCGAAACACCGATGAGGGAATGAATTGCCACCGTAGCTCAGTGGTAGAGCACACCCTTGGTAAGGGTGAGGTCACGGGTTCAAATCCCGTCGGTGGCTTGTGGGACAGATGACACGGACGGTCCGTGGAAGTGTCCAGAAAGGTCGAATTCCACGTTGGAATTCAACCTGCGTGTTCGACGCTCCGAGAGGGCCGTCGTTCAGTTTCGAGAGGGAATACGGTCAGGCAAGTGACCTGGCCGGGACAAAGGCGACAGACGGAGACCACACCGATGGCCAAGGAAACATTTAACCGAACAAAGCCACACGTCAACGTGGGCACCATCGGACACATCGATCACGGCAAGACCACGCTGACGGCAGCCATCACGGCACGACAGTCGGCCAAGAATCTCGGTTCTGCCAAGGCGTTTGATGAGATCGACAATGCCCCCGAGGAAAAGGCGCGTGGTATCACCATCGCCACAAGTCACCAGGAGTATGAGACGGAAAACCGTCACTATGCTCACGTGGACTGCCCGGGTCACGCTGACTATGTGAAGAACATGATTACCGGTGCTGCCCAGATGGACGGCGC
>MDSW01215035.1_pt1 | contig 12261 bp, 10 predicted proteins | sample 811171 | NCBI WGS metagenome assembly MDSW01 (sample SAMN05326641, study PRJNA326480) | marine metagenome | isolation source: seawater | place: Atlantic Ocean: North West | collected 2012
TATATTTGAATTCGAAAATGTACCAGATAATACAGTCAGATTTAGTGCATCAACTCTAGAGGAAGTTTATAAGCAAAATGGATTTAATTTAAATGAAATAAGAAACAACAAAACTGTAAAACCAGTAAAAATAGATTTACTACCTAAAGAAATTAAGCAAATTGAAAATACAAAAAAAAGAAAAGACTTATTTATTCAGATAGTTTTACCACTTATTTTAGAAGAAAATACTAGAATTAAACTTGAACGAAAAAAACTATTTGCTGTATTAAATAAAAATAATAATTCAGAATCTGAAGTTAAGTGGTTAAAAAGAAAATTTAAACAATATGGGGTTGTTAATAGAGATTTAACAACTTTAAAAATCCGAATGGATGAAATTCCAGTCTCATTAGCTATTGCACAAGCAGCAAAAGAAACTGGATGGGGAACTTCTAGGTTTGCGTTAGAAGGAAATGCATTATTTGGACAGTGGACATTTAGTGGTGAAGGAATAAAACCAAAAGGTGCTGAAATTGGGGACACTCATAAAGTGATGAAGTTTAAAGTTTTACAAGCCTCTGTGAGAGCATATCAAAGAAATCTCAATACCCATTCAAGCTATAGAGATTTTAGAAAAATCAGAGCTATACAAAGAGATAATTCAGGTGATTTAAATAGTTTAGAATTAGTAAATTACTTAGATAAGTATGCAGAAACAGGTAAAGAATATACTAAAATTTTAAAGAAAATTATTGAACAAAATAATTTAACTGATTTCGATGATGCTAAACTTCTTCCAAGTAGCAAAAAAATGAAAAAAATAATTTAATTTTCAATAGAAAATTGAATTCCAAGCCATCTCCAACCATCATTATCATTTAGGGAACAGTTTATTCTTCCCCTTCTAAATTTAAATTTATCTACAAAATTAATTTTTAAAATATTTTCCTCAAATTTTATTTGGGATTTTTTCCATTTTTCTCCCTCATCTGAAAAGCAATTAATATTTTGAATATTCTTTTGTTCCTTAAAAAATTCAATATTTAAATTTGGGGGATTATTATCTTTCCTAATATATTTATCTTCAGGTTCAATTTTTTTATATTGCAGCGGAAGTAATTTGATTAAAAACTTAAATCTATCTAAATCACCATATTTTTCGTTAATAGGAAATCTGGGTAGCTCATATTCATTTTTATTATAATCAATAACTCCTGAATGTTGTCCAAATGCGAATTTGAATTTAGAACTAATATAATCCCTTTGTTCTTTGCTATATTCTCCAAATGGATAGGAAAAATATATTGGATTATATCCTAACTTGTCTTTAAAAATCTCAATTGATTTATTAATATCTTTTTTGAAATCTTGAAATTTATAATTAATTAAATATTCATGAGAATGTGAATGATTTCCAATATATCCAATTTCTGAATTTTCTATTTCTATAATTTGATCCCAAGTCATGTACCCATTTTTTCCAACAGGCTCAGTCGATACAAAAAGAATAAAAGGAATTTTATTTTTTTTTAAAAATGGCCAGGCATTATCATAAAAAGAGGAAAAAGCATCATCAATTGTTAATAAAATTTTTTTTTTATTTTTATTTTTTCTGAAATTTTCATTAAACATATCTATATTCTCAAATTTTAAATTTTCAGATTTTATAATATTTATATGTTTTTCAAAAATATCCATCTGAATATTTGTTGATGGATACTTATTTTCATTAAACCTGTGGTACATTAGTGAAATTGTACCTTTGTCTTCAATATAATATTTACTAATATTATCATCTGAAATAGAATTAAAAGAAAAAACAAAAATGATGAAAAATTTGATTATTGATGCTGGAAAAGATAAGATTTTTTTTAGTATCATCTATAATAATAAATCATATACCACTGAATTCATTAACAATAGAAAAAATTTTGATAAACTTGTTATATTATTGTTTGAATTTTTAAACTCCAAAAATATGAAAATTAATGAAATTAGCAACGTTTTTGTTAATCAAGGAATTGGAAAATTTTCTGGTATTAGAGCGTCTTTGGCTGTGGTCAAAGGCCTTGGGTTTGCTAATAACATTAAAATATATGGCTATAATTCTCATCAAATCAGCGATAATAGATTTGAAAAAATTATAGAATTATTTAATAAAGGTTGTCTAAAAAAAAATTTGATTAAACCACACTATTCGAGTTAAAATAAAGTATGTCATCGTCTATTGAAGATAAATGTTTAAAAAAAGGAGTGAAACTAACAGAGCAAAGAAAAATTATTGCTAAAGTTATTTCAGAATCAAAAGAAGTTTATGGAGAGTCAGATCATCCTGATGTTGACGAACTATATAAAAGAGTGACCAAACTTGATCCAAAGATTAGTATAGCAACAGTTTATAGAACTGTTAAATTATTAGAAGAATCAGGCATATTGACTAAACACGATTTTAAAGGCGGAAAAGCTAGATATGAACAGATAAATGAAAGTCACCATGATCATTTAATAGATATAAAAACAGGAGAAATTATTGAATTTGTTGATGAAGAAATAGAAATTTTACAAAAAAAAGTTGCTGATAAATATGGATATAATTTAGTCGACCACAAACTAGAATTATATGGTGTTAAAAAAAAATCTTAAATGATAGAAAAAAAAAATATTTATTAAAACTTTTGGATGTCAAATGAATGAATACGACTCCAATAGAATTTATGACACTGTTAAAAAAATTGGATATTTAAAGACTGATAATAAAGAAAATGTAGATTGTTATATTATTAATACTTGCCACATAAGAGATAAAGCAAAAGAGAAAGTTTATCATGAAGTTGGAAGAATAAGAGAAATCTATAAATCAAAAAATAAGCCAATTACAATTATAACTGGCTGTGTAGCTCAAGCTGAAAATGAGGAAATGTTAAAAAGAGAACCATATATAGATATGGTCGTTGGACCTCAGTCTTATCATAAGCTTAATAGTCTAATAAAAAATTTTGAGATCGGAAAAAAAATTGATGAAACAGAATTTGATGTTGTAAATAAATTTAATTTTTTAGATCAAATTAAAAATAATGATTCAAATATTTCTGCTTATATAACTATTCAAGAGGGTTGTGATAAATTTTGTAATTTTTGTGTAGTTCCTTACACAAGAGGTCCTGAGTATTCAAGGTCTTTCTATAAAATAATTACTGAAGCAGAAGAATTAGTTAAAAATGGAGCTAAAGAAATTATTCTTCTAGGGCAAAATGTAAATGCTTATTCATTTCAGGATCAAAATAAAGAGTATAGGCTTTCAAATTTAATTAATACATTAGAAAAGTTTAGTGAATTAAAAAGAATTAGATATACAACTTCTCATCCTAGAGACATGACAGAAGATCTAATTGATTGTTATTCAAGTAGCAAAAAACTAATGCCTTTTGTACATTTGCCAATTCAAAGTGGTTCAAATAAAATTTTAAAACTTATGAATAGAAAGCATACAGTTGAAAGCTATATTAATACATATGAAAAGCTTAAGAAGATAAATCCTGAAATTGAATTTTCTAGTGATTTTATAATTTCATATCCTGGCGAAACAGAGACTGAATTTAAAAAAACTCTAGAGTTTGTTAAAAATTATAAATTTATTAATTCTTTTTCGTTTATTTTTAGCCCAAGACCTGGGACAAAAGCCTCTAGATTAGAACTTATAGACAGCCAAACTTCAAAGGAAAGATTAATTCAAATTCAGGAGCAACTATTTAATCATCAATTAAATACTAACAAATCTTTAATAAACAAATCTATTGAAGTGCTCGTAGAAAATGAAATAGTTGGTCAAAATAAATTATTTGGAAGAAACAAATATATGAATTCAGTAATATTTAAAGGTAATGATAAAGATATTGGTAAAATTGTTAAAGTAAATGTAGAAAAAGTAAATCAAAATAGTTTATTTGGATCAATCAAAAAACGAGAGCTGCTGAATTGAGTAACTTCGCTCAAAAAAAATTTAAATCTGATTTAAAGTATGTATATGCTGAGAATGATACATTAAGTATAATTTTTCAGAACAATGAAAATTTATTAGGTGTAGTAGGAGAATTCAATAATAATTTAAAAGAATTAGAAAAATTGACTAATACTAGTATTTATTCAAGAGGAAACTCAATTTTAGTTAAAAGCAGTCCAAAAAATAATGAAATTATTAAAAATGCTATTAAATTCTTAAATGATCAATTTATAATAAATGGATCTATTGAAAAAAAAGATATAATTTCATCAATTAATAATTTTATGATTAAAGAAAAAATAAATTCAGAAAAAAATTTAGAATTTATAATTAAAACCCCAAAAAAATCCGTAATTCCAAGATCAGAAAAACAAAAAAAATATGTGAGAGCTTTAAGGGAAAAAGAAATAATTATTTCTTCAGGTCCAGCTGGAACTGGAAAAACATTTTTAGCTGTAGCTGTAGCATTAACAATGTTATTGGAAAAAAAAATAGAAAGAATAATTCTATCTAGACCTGCAGTTGAAGCTGGGGAAAGATTAGGTTTTTTACCTGGTGATATGAGAGATAAGGTAGATCCATATCTTCGGCCATTATACGATTCACTTTACGACCTTTTGGATTTTGAAAAAATACAAAAAAAAATTGAAATCGGAGACATAGAAATTGCTCCTCTCGCTTTCATGAGAGGAAGAACACTAAAAAATTCTTTTGCCATTCTAGACGAGGCTCAAAATGCAACAGATACTCAAATAAAAATGTTTTTGACTCGTATTGGTGAAAATTCAAAAATAGTTATAAACGGTGACCCTTCTCAAATTGATTTACCAAATAAATCATTTTCAGGATTAAATCGTTCAAAACAATTACTTCGTCATCTAAATGAAATTTCTATTGTAGATTTTGATCACATGGATGTAGTCAGACATCCCTTAGTATCTAAAATTGTCAAAGCATATTCAGATCAAAAAAACGATAAATGATAAAAGCTAATGTTATTTTAGACAATAAAAAATGGCAAAAATATATAAAAAATCCATCGATCTATATTAAAAACAAACTTAACAAACTCTCTAAATTTAAGGATTTTAAAAAACAAAAAGAATTTTCTATCATGCTCACTGATAATAAGAATATGAAAAATTTAAATAAAAAATTTAGAAAAAAAAATATGCCAACTGATGTTTTATCGTTTCCAATTAATAATTTACTAAAAAATAAAAAATATATTGGTGATATTGCAATCAGTTTTGAAATAGTAAATAAAAGATCGAAAAATTCTAACTTTTTCATAGAATTTGATAAAATGTGGATACATGGTTATCTTCATTTAATAGGTTATGATCACAAAAGTAACAGTGATTTTTACAAAATGAACAGAAAAGAAGTTTTAATTCTTAATTATTTTAAAAAAAAAGTTTAAATTGATTCTGGAAAATAAATTTTATATATGCTTTATCCCATTAATTCTTGGAATAATTTCTTCTTTTAGTCTTCCACCGTATAGTTTTTTCTTTATAAATTTTATTACTTTCCCTTTACTATTAATTTTTTTTATTTCAAATTATAAAAAAAGTAGATTTATATCTTTTAGTATTGGATGGATATTTGGTTTTGGTTATTTTATTTCTAGTTTATATTGGTTAACACATTCACTAACATTTGATGAAACATTTAAACCCTTAATTCCATTTGCTCTTATTTTGATACCATCTTTCCTAGGGATTTTTTATGGTATTGGAACACTAGTTTGTTCATTATTTAGATTAAATAATAAAATATCTACAATACTAATTTTTTCTTTAATTTTTGGATTAGTTGAATATTTAAGAGGTTTTATTTTAGGTGGTTTTCCATGGAATCTGATAGTATTTTCTTTGACAGAATATTTGCCAATGATTCAAATTCTGTCGTTTATTGGAACCTACTCTTTAAACTTACTTTTAATTAATATTTTTTTAATACCTTCTGTAATTTTTTTTCAATATACTAAAATAAAAAAAATAATTTTAATTTTTTTATCATTAATATTAATTATTTTAAATTTCTTATATGGTTCTTTTGTAATTAAAAAAGATTATTCAATTGATGAAAAAAATTTAGATTATTTAATAAAAATTATCTCACCAAAAATTGAAATTGATAAATTTTTTAAAAACCAAGACTCTCATAAATTGATACAAGAATTAATTGATCTTAGTAGCCCGAACAAATTCGAAAAGACTATTTTTATTTTTCCAGAAGGAACTTTCCCATCGGTATATCTTGAAGATCTTTATCAATATAGTTATTTGTTCTCAAAAAACTTTTCTGACATGCATACATTAATACTAGGTATTAATAGGTCTGAAAATGAAGATGTTTATAATTCTTTAGTAGTAATTGATAAAGATACAAACATTTTAAGCAAATATGATAAAAATAAACTTGTACCATTTGGTGAGTTTTTGCCTTACGAAGGATTTTTAAAAAAATTAGGTTTGAAAAAAATAACTCAAGGATATGGTTCATATTCAAAAGGTAGTAGCAGACAAATTATTGAAATAAATGGTATAAATTTACTCCCACTAATTTGTTATGAAATAATATATTCTGGTAGATTAAATTATTCTAAAATTGATTATGATTTAATTTTGAATATTTCTGAGGACGGTTGGTTTGGAGATTCTATTGGACCATACCAACATTTTTCTCATTTAATATTTAGGTCCATTGAAGAGGGAAAAAACTCAATTCGCTCTGCGAATAATGGTATAACTGCATTTATTAATTATAGAGGAGAAGCAAATTACAAAATTAAATCAACTGAAAGGGGAGTAATTGAGCTAAGAAGTTTTAAATTAATAAAAAAAACGTTTTTTGGTTCCAATGGCAACAAGATCTTCTTTTATTTTTTACTAATTTATACTAGTTTAATTTTTTTTTTAAAATATAGGGAGAATCATGAAAAAAAATTATTTATTTACAAGTGAGTCAGTATCAGAGGGCCATCCAGACAAGGTGTGTGATAGAATTTCAGACATGGTAGTTGATACCTATTTAGGTGCAGAACCTCAGTCAAGAGTTGCATGTGAAACTTTAACAACAACTAATAAAGTAGTTTTAGCTGGAGAAGTAAGAGGACCAGAAATTAAAAAAGATGAATTAATTCAAAAAGTTAGAGATTGTATTAAAGACATTGGTTATGATCAGGACGGTTTCACCTATAAAGAAGCAACAAAAATAGAAAGCCATCTTCACTCTCAGTCAGCAGATATAGCAATGGGAGTAGACTCTTCTGGAAATAAAGATGAAGGAGCTGGAGATCAAGGAATAATGTTTGGTTATGCATGTAATGAAACGGATGTATTAATGCCTGCACCTATCCATTATTCACATAAAATTTTAAGATTAATGGCTGAAGATAGAAAATCTGGAAAGTTAAAAAATATTGAGCCAGACTCTAAAAGTCAAATTACGATTGAGTATAAAGATGGAAAACCAGCTAATGTTAAATCTGTTGTAATATCAACGCAACATTCTGCTGATGTAAATCAATCTCAAGTAAGAGAATTGGTTAAACCATACATTGAAAAATCTATACCGAAAGAACTTTTGACAGGATTAGATGAAAAAGAGATTTATGTAAATCCAACTGGTAATTTTGTAATCGGTGGACCAGATGGTGATAGCGGTTTAACAGGTAGAAAAATTATTGTTGATACCTATGGAGGTGCAGCACCACATGGTGGAGGAGCTTTTTCAGGAAAAGATCCTACTAAAGTTGATAGATCGGCTGCTTATGCATCAAGATATTTAGCAAAAAATGTTGTTGCATCTAAAATTGCTGATAAATGTTTAATTCAACTTGCCTACGCAATTGGAGTGTCAAAACCTTTATCAATTTATGTTGACTTATTTGATAATGATGAGGACAAAAATAGACATGTAGAAAAATTGATTAGTGAAAACTTTGATTTAAGTCCTAGAGGTATTAGAGAAATGCTTGGATTAAATAAACCAATATATGAGCAAACAGCTGCTTATGGTCACTTTGGAAGAGATCATGGTTCTAATGGCTCATTTTCTTGGGAAAAAACTGATAAAGTCAGTGTTTTTAGCAAGTAAATAAAGTTGAAAATTTAATTAAAATACTTATATTCAATTCACATTGTTGAAATTTCAAAATGGGCCTCGGCCCATTTTTTTTTGGATAGAATAAAATGTTAAATAGAAGATCAGACAAACTAGAATTATTAAGGATAGCTGAAGCTGTTGCTTTAGAAAAATCAATAGACAAGGAATTAATTATAGACTCCATGGAAAATGGGATCGCAAAAGCAGCAAAATCAAAATTTGGGTCTGAGAATGAAATCAAAGTTTTAATTGATAGAGAAAATGGAGATATTGGAATATTCAGAAAACTTATTATTGTGGAAAAACCAGAAAATTCTAATGTGGAAATTAGTTTAGAGGAGGCGACTAAAATAAATAGCAATAATAGTGTTAAAAAAATTGGAGATGAAGTTTTACAGCCACTTCCTTCTTTTGATTTTGGAAGAATTGCGGCTCAGACAGCAAAACAGGTAATAAATTTTAATGTAAGAGAAGCTGAAAGAGAGAGACAATATAATGATTTTGTAGACAAAAAGGATACAATTTTAAGTGGTATTGTTAAAAGATTAGAATTTGGAAATGTTATTGTTGATCTTGGAAGAACAGAAGCAATAATTCAAAAGAATGAAATGATCCCAAGAGAAAACATAAAAGCAGGTGATAGGGTAAAAGCATATTGTTTAGATGTAAGAAGGGAACCAAGAGGTCAACAAATATTTTTATCACGAGCACATCCTAAATTTATGGAAAAATTATTTATACAAGAAGTTCCAGAAATATACGATGGATTAATTGAAATTAAATCTTCTGCTAGAGACCCAGGTAGTAGAGCAAAAATATGTGTTAAAGCTATTGATACATCCTTAGATCCTGTAGGGGCGTGTGTCGGTATGAGAGGTAGCAGAGTTCAAGCTGTAGTAAATGAACTGCAAGGAGAAAAAATTGATATAGTTAATTGGTCAGAGGATCCTGCAGTTTTTGTTTCAAATGCACTTTCTCCAGCTATAGTTCAAAGAGTAAATGTAGATAATGAATTTAAGAAACTAGATGTAATATTAACTGAAGAAAATTTAAGTAAAGCAATTGGTAGAAGAGGACAAAATGTAAGACTTGCTACAAAACTTTTAAATTATGAAATAAATATTCTTACAGACCAAGAAGATTCAGAAAGAAGACAAATTGAATTTAAAGAGAAAACTGACAATTTTGTAAAAAATTTAGAATTAGATGAAACTCTCGGTCAACTTCTGGTGGCAGAGGGATTTTCATCAATAGATGATATAAAAGATAGTAAGCCCGAGGCTTTGACAAAAATCGAGGGTATTGAAGATGATACGGCGAAAGAATTAATACAGAGAGCCCAAGAGTTTTATCAAAAGGATCAAGAGGAAATTACAAAAAAAATTAGAGATTTAGGCTTAGAAAATAACCTAATAAATCATGCAGGATTGACACCAGGTATGCTAGTTACTTTAGGTGAACAAAAAATTTTAACCCTTTTGGACTTTGCTGATCTTTCTTCAGACGAATTAACAGGCACATATGATCTTGTTAAAGGTGAAAAAATTAAAATTAAAGGTTATCTAGAGGATTTTGCTTTGTCAAAAAAAGAAGCAGATGATTTGATAATGAGTGCTAGAGAAAAAGCATATAAAGATTGAGAGATGATTAATGGAAAAGAAAAAATTAAAGCTATCTATTTCTGGAAGTTCCAAAAAAACTATAAACAATATTGAATTTGCAAAATCTCATGGGAAAAATTCTGTAATAATAGAAAAAAAACCAAAATTTGGTAGTAAACCTTCTTTTCAAAAAAATCAATCTCAAAAAGAAAATTTTAGACCTAAACAAAATTTTAAGTTTAAAGAGGAAAATTTTATCCCCCCTTCTAAAACAAATGACTTTGAAAAAAGGAAATTAGCAGAACAAAGAGCTACGAAAAGATTAAAGGGTGAGGCAGTTCAAAAAGGAAAATTAGGATCTAAAAGAAGAGAATTAAAACTTACTGTTTCAAGGGCTTTAAGTGAGGAGGATATAGGGTTTAAAGGCAGGAGTCTTGCTTCATATAAAAGAGCCAAACAAAAGGAAAACAAAGAACTCAAGAAAGATGAATTAAAAGACACTTTAAAACCTATCAAAAGAGATGTAAATATTCCTGAGGTAATAACTATAAGAGAGCTAGCCAATAGAATGGCAGAGCAATCAAGTTCCTTAATTAAAAAATTACTTGGCATGGGTGTTACCGCAACTATAAATCATAATATTAATGCTGATATAGCCGAATACTTAGTTCAAGAATTTGGACATAATCCAATTAAAGAGCAAAAAGCAGAGGAAATAATAAAAAAAATTAAAGATATAAAATCTGAAAACCTTAAGAGCCGTCCACCTATTGTTACTGTAATGGGTCATGTTGATCATGGAAAAACATCAGTGTTAGATACATTAAGAAAAACAAATGTAGTATCAGGAGAATTTGGAGGAATTACCCAACATTTAGGAGCCTATCAGATAAAATATAAAAATAATAAAATTACTTTCATAGATACCCCAGGACATGCTGCATTTACTGAGATGAGAGCTAGAGGATCAAAACTTACTGATATAGTTATTTTAGTTATTGCAGCTGATGATGGAGTTAAGCCACAAACAATAGAGTCAATAAAACATGCCAGGGCTGCTAAAGTCCCAATAGTTGTTGCAATTAACAAATGTGATCTTCCAGATGCAGATCCACAAAAAATTAAAAATCAGCTTTTAGAACATGAACTTATCGCTGAGGAACTTTCAGGTGATACCTTAATGGTAGAAATTTCAACTAAGGAAAATAAAAATATTGATAAATTAATAGAGTCAGTTTTGCTTCAGGCTGAAATTTTAGATTTAAAATCAGACTATGATTTAAAGGCAAATGGAATAGTACTGGAATCAAAAATAGATATTGGAAGAGGACCAATTGTAAATATTATTGTTACATCTGGTACACTAAAGAAAGGTGATTATTTTGTAAGTGGCCTTAAATGGGGGAAGGTGAGAGCTTTAATAAATGATAATGGACAAAATGTAATTGATGCAAATCCATCAACACCTGTGGAAGTTTTGGGTATAAGCGGTGCTGCAAAGGCAGGAGATGACTTTGTAGTATTAGAAAATGAAAAAGAAGCAAAATCTTTATGTGAAGCAAGAATAATTGAAACTCAAAAAGGTAAAAATCCACTAACTTTTGTTACACAAGACTCAGCATTTAAGGATAAAATTTCTGAAGAACTAAATATTATAATTAAATCTGATGTTCATGGATCTTCTGAAGCAATAAAGAACGCAATATCTCAAATTAAACATGAAGAGGTAAAACCAAAAATTATATTGTCAGATATTGGAATGATAACAGAAACAGATGTAAGTCTAACTAAAGCGTCAAATGCAATACTTTTAGCTTTTAATGTAAAACCAAACAAAGAAGCAAAAAAGTTAGCTGAAAAAGAAAAAATAAATATTAATTCATTTAACATAATTTATGAATTATTGGACTTTATAAAGAAAAAAATGTCTGGATTGTTAACACCAGATGTACAAGAGAAAATTATTGGATCAGCTGAGGTACTGGAAATATTTAAAGTTTCTAAAGTAGGAAAAGTTGCAGGATCGAAAGTAACTGAAGGTGAAGTAACTCAAGATAGTGATGCTAGAGTAATTAGAGATGGTGCTATTATTTTTACAGGAAAAATTGGCTCACTCTTTAGGGAAAAAAACCAGACTAAACAAGTAGCTGAAGGATTAGAATGTGGTATTACAGTTAAAAATTTCACTGAGTTTCAAAAAAAGGATATAATTGAGGTATTTAACTCAACAGTTATTGAGAGGAAAATTTAAGAAATGAGCAAAATAGGTAAAACAGTATCTCAAAGACAATTAAGAGTGGGAGAAATGGTAAAACAAGCCCTTGGAATGATATTTTTAAGAGGTGAAGCAAAATTACCAAACTTAGAAACAAAAGAGATCACAGTAACCGAGGTTAGAATGAGCCAAGATTTAAAGGTAGCCAAGGCCTTTGTTTTGCCCTTGGGTGGAAAAAATTCTCAAGAAATTGTTGAAAAATTAAAGGAATTTTCATTTGTAATAAGAAAAGTCTTGTCAAAAAAAATAACTATGAAATACCTACCAAAAATTTTATTTGTTAAAGA
>MDSW01047673.1_pt1 | contig 12260 bp, 26 predicted proteins | sample 811171 | NCBI WGS metagenome assembly MDSW01 (sample SAMN05326641, study PRJNA326480) | marine metagenome | isolation source: seawater | place: Atlantic Ocean: North West | collected 2012
GGTTTGGTTGTGAAATTTGTAGGTACCCCCCTTTTAGTTAACAATAATTTAACTTTATAAAGTTGTTAGGGGGTATGGGTTTGTAGTATTCTTAATAACTTATGGATTATTTTTTAGGATTTATATTTGGATACTTTGTCAAAGAAGTATTTGCGTTGCTCAAAAAACTAAGTGATTGGGATTATGATAATAGACAAGGGTATATTTTTGATTTAGAGCCACTTACTGAGGACGACTTACCTTAATTTTTCTCTGTGGTAAGTAAGTAATTCATTAGCAAAAATCAAATTTCTTCGTGCATTTTTTATATATTCACGATTTCTTATAGTCTTTTTTTCTTTACTAAGTGCCCACATTGACCAAAAGAAAGTCCAGAATATTGTTTGTGGTTGCAGTAACTCCTGAGGTAAATCTAAATTTCTTATGTATCCATCTACTTCTGTGTTATAAAAATACATTGAATAAAAGTTAGATATATCAGATAGGTGTGGTGCCATACCACTAAATTCAAAATCAATAAGTTGACCTGTTACAGTAAAGTTAGTTACATCAGGATCGTTATGGCTTGGCTCTAATTTTTCTGATTGTAGGACTTGTCTATTGTAATAATCAATTAACCACTCCATATTATTCTTTGAAGTAAGTTCTTTAGTTCTAAACATTGCAAGTGCGTCATTGTAATCAAAAGCTTCTTGCAAAACTAAGCCTGATCCATTGAATCTATTCATAGTTTGTATGACACTATCTGTTGTGTCAAAATTTAAAAACTTTTTTTCATAATATATTTCTGGCGAAGTATATCTATTTACCATGACACCAGTTTCTACATTAAAATACAAAGGTTCATTTGTCATTTCTAACTGCTTAGAAGTTTCTTTCATATTGGATATTTCAGCACTTCTGTTAAAAAATCTTTGTATTGAGGGTTCAGGAAGTCTTACAACATAGTTAAACATTTTAAAATTTGTATTGGTAATACTGTTTAGTCGTGTAGTGTTTACTACTATTTCTAATTTCTGTTCTTTCTCGAACAAATGTTCTACTTCGAAAAAAACTTCTTTTAACTTTTTTAGATCTTCACTGTCTAGCATTATATCTTTCATTTTCTTTTGTAACTAGATATTTAGTGAAGGAAGCAACAGGGTGCCTAATGGTTAGGAAAATGTTAGTAAACCTAACCATCAGACTATCTCCCATCGTGTTAAATTTGCCCTGTAAAGTAATAACCTTCTTCATCTTTATAATTAAAGATGTCAGCCACTTCATCCCAGTTTGTATCTGGGACAGAATAGTTTTCCCATGTTCCAGGGTAAATGTTCCACGCAAGTAATCTAAAAACTGATCTAGGTGGTTTTTTACCTCTTCTAGTATATTTTTCACACTCATCAATAATCTTCTCTAAGTGTAGTAAAGTATTGTAACCAACTCTACCTGTTCTCCTATTTTTTTGATTTATCTCTTTTTCTTCAGTATAAGTATTCAGATCAGACCTATTTTGTTCTGTAAGCCAATACTTATCTCTTTGTGCTGCGTATTCTCCACCATTTTCAGGAACAACTGAAAACAAATCGTGAGTAAGCTTTACTTCTATTGTTTCTTCTGTAGCTTTAAATGAAACCCAAACTGGTGTTCCATTTTCATTAACACCTAAGAATCTTTTGCCACCATAATATCCATACTTGTCAACGAGTTCTTGTGCGTTATCTTTCTTCATTTGTCTAGCTTCTCTTTTTCTTGAGTTAGCTACTTCGTATAATTTACTACCTTGGTAAACAATATGTGCGTTACCACTAGGTTTTGTTTTGTTATTTTGCATATTTCTCCTTTGTAATTTTCATAACAAACTTATTTTTGTTTCTTTCTTTTACTAGCTCATAACCTCTTACTCTCCAGTAAAAGTAATGTCTAGTAATAATCTCTATCTCTTCAGCTCCTAAAGTAAAAAAAGCATAATCTTGTGCTAATTTTAAAGCTTCAGAGCCATAACCTTTGTTTCTATAATCGGAACAAACATAATGAGACTTCATTCTTACTTTAGATCCACTAAGTATAAGCAAACCTAAACAGCCTTGAGCTTGGTTTTTTTGGTCAAATAAACCCCACCAGACTGTATTTTTGCTAGGTTTTACTGTATTTTTGGTAGATTTTGCTACTTTTTCTAAGTGCGAAATGCTATCCCAATCAGTTATCTTCCAATCCATACACTTATTTGACTACATTAGTTACAAAAAGGTTACAGGTTTTCTTTTTTTTCTTCCATAAAAGACATTAAATCTTCAGTAGAATATCCATATTCAAGCATTGCCTTTTTCACAGATTTCATTTGTGTTTCTAATATAGACCTTTTGTTTTCCCACTCTAAATAGCTTGCATTATTTTGTGCAAGTTTATTGGGCTTATATAAATCATGTTGAAACATCATAGTTTCTAACTGTCTACCTTGATCTAACAATATTAGTTTTATATCTTCTTCTGTTAAAAAATTATATTTATCCATTGTTACCTCCTAAATGGGTGTTCTTCTGGCAGTAAATCATAGTCTAAATGGCTTTGATTATCTGTCATGTCTACTTTAATACTATTCTCTCGTATTATCCTAAAATACTTTTTTAATCTCCAAACTTGGTTATCTAATACATCTTTAAATCTAATTTCATCTATGTGAGCTTGCTTAACCCAATCCTCAGCACGATCAATAATCTTCATAACATTTTTCATGTCAACTTGTTTTGCTTTACCAAATCTTTTGTTGTGATAATAAAGTCTTGCTAAAGACCAAGAGTAAATATTATTTGGACGCTTTGCCATACTTTTTCCCATCTTCTACTGGATACCAGGCTTTGTTGTACTTCCAATCTTTTGAATTTCTTGCAGTTAAAACTGAATCACTCAATAAAAGATCAACTTCAGTACTAGACATACCTAGTTCATATTCTAATTCCTCTTTGGTCATGTTGTAGTCTTTAACTAAAATTTTAGCTACCGACTGCATACCATTAGAAGAGTGGACACCTTTGGCTCTGTTCATGCGTATTGTAAAAATCATTGCTTGTTTGTCTATAACATCAAGCATTACTACAGGAACTTTGTTTTCATACTTGTCTTTAATAAAATCGTTTTCTATTGATATTCTCCACCTATGAAAACCATCTATGATTACATAATTAGTGTTTATCAATATTGGTTGCACCCAACCAAGTTGTTGTATGTTGTAAACTAAAAGTTCGTGTTCTGCTTTTAATATTCTATTTGGGTTCCAATGATTAGCTTTTAACTTAGAATTATCTACCCACTGAACATTATCTATCGGCTCAATCCCCATCATATTTAAATACTTCCTCTGTTCTTTGATTCTGTGCTTCTTGATCTAAAGCTTGAATAAGTTTTGGTAAGTGTATCGCTATAGGTGTATTTTCTCCACTGTCCCAAGGTTCAATCAACTCTGCAGTTCTTTTGTTACCTTCTATAAAAGCTAACCTATACATTGCTTTTTGTAAGTCATTTACTTTTACTTTCCCATCTAAATCTTTTAAAGTCTTGTTGATCCACTTCTCATCATTCATAAATACATCTTCTGAAACTATTCCTTCAAGTACATTTATGTCGTAACAGGCAACCCATTTGTTGTTTTTTAAAGCAAAGCCTAAGTAGGCTCGTGTATATTCTGTGTAAACAACAGCATTGGGATTTAAGTCAGCTAAATCCCAATACAGGTCATCATTAAAATCAGGTTCTTCCATCTATATTTGCCATTATACTAACAATCTGATCGTTCTTACAGCTATCGCACAAAATTTCTTGTTCTTGCTGCGAAAACAATTCGTTACATAAATGACAATGTGTTGCTCCTATTATTTCTTTAGAAACAACACGACCTTTGTCATCATAAGTAAATTCGTATTCAATCACTAGGTTTACTCATTCTTCCTATTTGTGTTTGTCGGTTCTTGTCTAATCCAAGATACCTTCCACCTTTTTTAGATTTCTTTGCTCTTCTCTGTTGTCTATTCATTAAAATGGTTTCCAATCTGGATCTACAGGTGCAGGAGTAGTATATTCATCAATATCTTTCTCTCTTACTCTGATAGCCATTTGAAAATCAAAAGCTTCAATACCTTTTTCTTTTAACTTCCTATCAATCTTTTGCATAACAATCTTACGATTAACACTCTCTTTGTTAGGTGCCTCGTGATCCTCAGCCATAAGATTTACAACATATTCTCCTGTAATGGAGAAGTTTGCCTTTATCTCTCTCATTTGTCTCCTTCTATAAACCAATCCCCATTTTCGACATAATCGTCAAACTCAGCGATAGTCATACCGAACTCCTCTTGGAACTCTTCGTCTGTCATTTTTCTCCTTTATTACTTAGACTACACAACCTGTAAAAAGGTTACATAGAAAAGTAAGAAAGCCCAGGTGTCGTACATATACTATCATTATCTAAATAACGAATTTTCTCCTAGGCTTTCTAGTGGACCTGGAGGGAATCGAACCCTCGTTTACTTACCACAACAGGGTATGAAATAGTAAGTACTAAACCTTTCAAGCCCATTAATTAGACTAACATATTACAAAAAGGTTACATAATATTTTGAAAATCTTGAGATAATTTAATTACCTTAACTCCTGGAACATATTTCATTGGTAATTTAAGTATTGATTTTGTTTCTCTATCAAGCCATTGTTCCCATACTTTTTTCTGTTTCAAGTTATAAAGTATGTGGTGTTTAAGAGTGGCACCTTCCCAATATATAAGTCTCCCTTTATCTTCAAACGAAAACTGAAAACCAAAGTCATAATCGTTCATTACATGATCTACTGGAATATTCACTGTATGATTATTTTCTGCTTCTTGATAATAAACATAATAAAGCTGTGCTTCGTCAGTAGTTACTTTCATATTTACATGCAACAAATCTCTATCGGTATTTACAGTAGCAATACAGAAACCTCTAACTACTTCAAAATATTGTGTTATAACTCCCTCTAGCTCATAGCCGACCTGTAGTGGTTTATAAACTCTGTTACGCAAAACATTTTTTATTGTGTACGCAAGTTTGTCTGTAGGATTTAAAGTTGGCTTTCCTCCTGGAAAATCTATTTTGATAGTGTTTTTATTTCCAAACTTTTCTTCAGGAGAAAATGGTCTACCTTCTAGTGCTTCTGTAATCTGCATTGTAAAATATTTTTGTTGTTTTACATTTATGCCAAGCACTATTGTTCTGTCAGTCTTGCTTTTCATTTTAAGATTTTTTAATTTGTAATCTCTTAAATCAAAATAGCCTTCCTCTTCCCAGAAGCTGTCATAATTTTTAGTTGGGAAGTTAGCGATAACCTCTACCCATAGCTTGTATCCATTTTGTTTTACTAATAGATCTGGTTCTCCACTAGCTAAATGACCTTTAAGTAATTTTCTGCCACTATCGTTACCAGTTCTTTGTATATCCAATCCTTGTTTTTTTAAATGAAAATATACAAAGTCTTCAAGCAACCAACCAATAATTAAATTTCTTGCAAATTCTAAATCATTCCTAAAATCTTTATGGTGTTCATTTCCTTGTAATTTTTCTGATAGCTCTTTATGGTCTTCTTCAGTCATAGGCTCTACAGTGAAGCCTAAGACTTTGTTAATCATTTCTTTATCTTCATAAGTTGCAATTAACTTATGTATATTGATTTCGTGTTCGTTTAGTAAAGCAATTACTAAATCTAATTTAAAATTGTGTCTCTCCATTGTTTGGCAAGTCTAGTCGAGATACAAAATCTTGCCAAGCTTCATCATCAGAAAAAGGATATTCATATTCTTCCCAAAGAACAAACTCTTTTTCGTAAAGAGTAGGGTTTTTGTAGTAGTCCATTACTTCAGTAGGAGTTTGTACAATACCTAATTCATAAAGAACTTCTACAAACTCTGTAATAACACTCCAGTTGTTAAAAACTTCTTCCATTTTCTGCAGTGTGGTTTTATTTGCCCAATCTTTTTGTGCTTTGATTACTTGATCCGCAGCCATCATTAATTGTTTACCAACATCTTTTGCATAATCTTCTTCTGAACGATAGTCGTCATACATGTGCGTCCAAAGACTAATGGCACCTTCGTGAACAGATACCATATTGGAGGGACAAGAACTTAGGTGGCTTCCTTCGTAAACTCTGCCACAAAAAAGACAGTCGTCAGTCTCAGGTGCTACACCTATCCATATCCAATCGTCTTGATTAAATTGTTCCATATTCTATTTTACCAATATTATTTTCTGTATTTAGATTTGGCATATTATTCTTAATGTGTAATAATACATTACAAAGATAAAGGAGAACAATGACACTAGAAAAAGTAGGCGATTCTTTGCCTCAGATTAGTCGTGATGGTTCTGGTCGTAAGAGCGAGTTCTTTACAGAAGAAGTACTCGAAATGCTAAGAACAAATAAGGGAGAGTGGTACAAAGTAGGCATTAGTCCATGGATAACCATATTCCCTGATTCTGAATACGATCAAAAACAACACTTAAAGCAAACTAGATTGCAATACTATATGAGAGGTAGATATATTTCTCAAAAGGAAGATGATATAGAAACTTCAGTTCGCACTGAAAAAGGACTTCCTGACGAGAATAAAAGAATTGTTTTATATGCGAGATCTGTATGAAAAGCCATAGAGAAAGAGCATTAGAACTAGAAAAGATAGTAGAAGAACAAATACAATCTTTTGGCACTGAAGAAGACATAGTGCTAGAGGATATGGAAGATTATACTAACCAAGATTTGTATGAGCTTATTAAGGGTGTCGATAGTGTTACTTCAAATATGCGTAAATTAAAAAAGGCATTGGGGAACGCACTATCTGGCAACCTTTATAACTCTGCAAAGAGAATTGGGGATGATATAATAATCGGCAAGCCAAAATTTACTTGGAAGCCATACGACAAGAAAAAAGTTATTGACTACTTAGGAGATGACTGGGAGCTTGTCGTAAATCCTAGCTTTAGAGTTACAGGTATAAAAGCCTTAGCACAGAAGAGAGGACAAGATCCTTGGGTAATACTTGAATCATTGTTTGAACAAGTAGAAACTCCTGGGGTAAATATTCTTCCTGCTTTTAAAGCACCGAAGTATATGCAGGAGCTTGAGGATGGAGAAGTAATAGACTTATCAAACAAAGGAGAACAAACTGATGAGTGAGAAAAGAACTCAAATCTTAAGATTGGCTAAAAAGTTTCCTAGTCAATTAATTAAGACAATTAAAAAAGGAAACAGAGAAGAAGATTATATTAATCACGCAGTCATAAATCAAAGATTACTGCAAGTGCTTGGTGCTTCTGGTTGGGATTTTGAACCTATATTTGAAGAGGGGAAAATCGTAGCAGTACATGGTAAACTTACTTGTACAGTAGATGGGAAAGAAGTTACAGTTTCAGGTGTAGGAACTGAAACATTTTCAGGAGACGCTACTGGAGAAAAGCTCAAGAAGATGGAATCAGACGCTTTTAAAAGATGTGCTTCTAAACTAGGTGTAGGCTTACACTTGTGGGCACAAGACCAGTACTTCTTAGATGTACAATTAGCAAAAGATTTAGGCGAAGACCTGCAGGAGATTGCATAAATGACCGAAGAAAAATTTAGTATAGAACAACCAACTAAATTTTCTATGATACCAGAGTGGCTCTTGGATATAGATTTAACTCCAGGAGCCTATATGGTATATGGTACTTTGGCTAAGTACGCAAATAACCAAACCAAAGAAACATTTATATCACACACTACTATTGCAGAAAGACTTGGTATAACAAGAGCTACTGTCATTAGAAGGATGACTGAACTAGAACAAAAGGGCTGTATTGTAGTTCAGAGACGCTATGAAGATGGGCATCAGAAGAGTAACAACTATATTCTTCAGTGGACACCTCCAAGCTATTATGTAAACAATACAATCAGTCAAGAAATAGAAGTTGAAAAATCTTTTGAGGACAACTCTTTTTCACTAGATGTTGATATAAAGAAAAAGAAAACTACAGTTGTAGAACCTTTATGGAGACCTATGATAGAAATTTGTGGTTATGATCCGACAGAGAATCAAGAAATGATTGGTGCTTGGAGAGTTGGTATTAAGCAACTTAATGATAAGAAAGCAACTCCTGAACAGTTATGGGAGAAAGCAAAGGCTTATAAAATTAGATTTCCTAATGCAGAACTTACCCCTAAAGCTTTAGCTAAATGGTGGGAAGCACTTGATAGTCAACAACCTAACTCTACTGCTTATGCTGTTACTGAACTAGAAAAAAGAAAGCAACAGATTAGAGCTAAGAACAAGACAAACTCTTAATTATCCTGTAATATAAGATTACTATGGCAGGATATATTCAGAAACCAAGCAATGAAAAGACAACTTGGGATGTAGAAAACGAAACCTACGAAGAATTTAAAGCTAGAAGAGATTATGGTACAAAAAGTATATCGCAGCCTAATAGTGTAAAAAGGCAACAAGGCGATTGTAAAGTTACAGGAGTTCCTAAAAGAAAATGTGAGTGTAGAACTTGTATTAACAGAAGGAACAGGTCAAAAGGTAGAACCAAGCAAAATACTGTTAGAAAAAAGCTAAAGATACCTTCAAGAAAGTTTCATGGTGCAGACGCACACGAAGAGAACTGGGATAGTTCTGTGAGAATAGAGGTAAAGAGTGGTAAACAAGTTGGACCTATCTACACCAGATTTCAGAAAGCAGAAGCTCAGTCTTGGGAAAATGTGAAAGATTCTATCGGTGGTAACAAGTCAAAGCCATTTATGATGGTGGCAATGCCTGAGGGAACTAGCGATGGGATATGCTTAATTAGATTAAGCGAATTAGAAAAAGTAATAGATGCGATACAAGATAATTGGGATCGCTTTGACGAGGAGAAATAATGGCAGTTACGCAAGGAACCTTTATGGGTAACTTAACTAATGTTGAATTGAAGTATTCTAACAATGGCAACGCATATTGCAGAGCCAGGTTAGCTGTTTCTAAAGGACCTGATGAAGAATCAATGTGGTTTGACCTAGTTGCGTTTGGCGATTTAGCACAAAACATTGACGAGACATTTAAATCAGCAGGTGGAGGAAAGTCTTTTAGAGCTGTTGTTACTGGTAAAGTTGAGATAAACTCTTACGAAAGTGGAACAGATAGTAGTGGACAAGCTATAAAAAGATATTCTACACAAATAGTTGCTGAAGATGTTGGTGTATCCTTAAAGTATGCACAAGTTGGTGCAGTAGATAGAGGATATTCTTCTGACAGTAATGATACAGTTTCAGTTTCAACACCAGTAAACAATCAAGTAGAAGAGCCTGTTGCTAGACCACTTGAAGATCTTACTGAAAATGACGCTCCATTTTAATAATGGAAAATATTATATCTACAACTGAGGTTGCAGAGTTGTTAGCTGTGAAGCCTAATCTAATATCAGTGTGGCTTCACAGAAAGCAAATGCCTGTGCCTGTTAAGTATCTTAACAATAATAAAACACCTCTTTGGTATAAAGAGGACATATTGAAATGGGCAAAAGCCACTGGTAAAATGCCTATTACAACATTTAGATAAGGAGAAGTAATGGCAAAACCATGTACTTGTGGGAGAAGCGATACAGGTTGGTGTCAAGGATTACACAATAAACCTGATTGGAAACCTGAGGAGGAAGAATAATGCCTTACAGAATAGTTAAGGATAAAGAAGAATACTGTGTACAAAAAACAACTGACGAACAAATTATGGGTTGTCATGGTACAGAAGACGAGGCTATTGCACAAATGAGGGCGTTATATGCAGCCGAAGATCAAGAAACTTAAAGTATTAAAGCTAGAATCTATAATTGATGTTGGCAATTCTTTACTAGAAGAAGAACTATACATTAGCCATAATAAAGAAATAGGTAGGCTTCCTGCTTCAAAGTTGTATCATTTAACTCGTGGTAGTACTGAAAATCCAAATATTTCTAGTGTAATTGAGTTAACTAAAGCATTAGAGCCAGTTGTTTTAAATAGATACCCACATTTAACTTACAAACTAAAGTACATTAACTTGTTTGATCCTGACGATTGGTATAAAGTATGGGAATATTATGGCTGTGAATTTACAGAGTTCCAGGAATTTGTCAAAGATTATGACTTTAAAGCTTCTACAGTTTATAACTTTGTTACAGCCAAACAAATGAAACACCCACCAAGATTGCAAACTATTATGTTAGTATCTGCTTACTTTTTATTTGTAGAGAAAAGCCAAATAGAAAGAACGAAGTATAGAGTGTTAAAACCTGTAAACTTTAATACACAAGGTGCAAAGCTACAGTTAAAAGAACTTAGAGCACAAAAATTTTGGAAGGATAAAAATGGAGCCTAAAATAAAATACTTTAGACTAGACGAAATAATTGGTGCAGATCTAAATCCAAAAGACCACGATATTGGTATGATAATACAATCAATTAAAAGATTTGGGTTTACTTCTCCACTGCTTAGAAATGAGAAAACAGAAAAATTAGTTGCAGGTCATGGAAGGCTTGAAGCACTAATAAATATGTTTAAGAATAAATACTCAGCTCCAAAAGGAATACTTGTTGATACCGAAGATAACATGTGGTTAGTTCCAATATTGACTGGATTAGAGTTTGAGAACGAAGAAGAAGCTCTTACATATTTAATAGCTGACAATAAACTAACAGAGCTAGGTGGTTGGAACGAGCACAATCTATTAGCTTCCTTATCTACAATAGACAGAATGTTAGAAGGTGTAGGATTTGATGAAAGCGATATACAAGCATTGTTTGAAAGAGTTAACAATGATTGGGAAGAAGACAATTCAGACAGAGGACTTGGAGATCCAAGAATAAAATTTAGATTAATATTTGATGACGACAAACAGCAACATAACTTTTTTAAATTTTTAGAGTATCTAAATAAAAATTCTGACATTGAAAATGTGGCAGGTAGATTGACCGAGCATTGTAAGGGGTATTTAAATGAGTGAGATAAGTATTGAATGGGTAAAGTTGAGTGAATTAAATATAGAACCAACTAATCCAAAAGAGCACGATGTAGAAAAGATTATGTTGTCTATAGAAAGATTTGGTTTTATAAATCCATTTATTAGAAATATGGAAACAGGAAAGCTTTTAGCAGGACATGGGAGAAAAAAAGCACTAGAACTTATGCGTAGAAAAGAACTTACAATACCAGATAGATTGAAAGAAGAAGATGGGGATTGGCTAGTGCCTGTAGTTTCTGGAGTACAGTTTGAGACAGAAGAAGAAGCTATGGCTTATATTATTGCAGACAATAGGTTGGTTGAGTTAGGTGGTTGGAATACACCAGAATTATTAGAAGCCATTGCTGAAATACAAGAAGCGTCTCCTGATCTTGACGATATAGGTTTTAACGAAAGAGAATTAGATTTGTTATATGAGGAAACTGAAGGACCTATAGACTTTGATACTGGAGAACCAGAACCAACTGTTGAATTTGAGGAAAATAAATACTTTGACATAATGTTTGAAGAAGAATACCAACAGCAAGTTTTCTATCAATTCCTAGACTTTGTTAAAAGAAAGTATCCAGGAGAGACTATTGCTGCCAAACTAAACAATCATATATTAGATTTATTGAGCGATGGCTAGGCAAAGAAAGTTTATAGACGCAAATGTTTATGAAGAAGCCAAAAAGAGAATACACCATATTTATGACTTGCATGATAATGTTGTTTGCTCTTTTTCAGGTGGCAAAGATTCTGGGGTACTTATAAACATAGCTTGGGAAGTTGCCCAGGAGCGTGGACTAGACAAAGTAGATGTTATCTTTAGAGACGAAGAGTTAGTACCACAAGCAGTACTAGATAATGTTTTTTACTACAGACAACAACCTTGGACTAACTTTATCTGGTATGCAGTCCCACTTAGAAGTAATAAATACATACTTGGAGAAACCTCGACAATAGTATTCTGGGATCCGAGTGGCGATAGACAATGGCTAAGACCTAAACCAGAGTGGGCAGAAACGCTTGAAGACACAAAAGATATACTTACTCAATACACAATGGACAATGTAATAGCTAAAAATTATAAAGGTTCGGTAGCGATAATGACTGGAGTTAGGGCTTCTGAGAGCCTTGTTAGGTATAGATCAGTAGTAAATGCTTTGTATGACAACTATATTTCTCAAAGTCCTGCCAATACAAGAGTTAAATTATGTAAACCAATTTATGACTGGGAAGTTGATGATGTATTTAAATACTTCA
>MDSW01201234.1_pt1 | contig 12258 bp, 12 predicted proteins | sample 811171 | NCBI WGS metagenome assembly MDSW01 (sample SAMN05326641, study PRJNA326480) | marine metagenome | isolation source: seawater | place: Atlantic Ocean: North West | collected 2012
GATAAGGTAGGTTACCAGGATGCAAGTTATTTCACCGGCGTATTTAAGAAACTAAATGCAGTTACACCAAATGAATATCGAAGGTTAGTTAGAAATAAGCTTTTTATTGCGGAGACCAACCAGCAGTCAATCCGCTAAGGAATTGACTACTTTTGCATCTGTTGAGGTCTATAAATTAATTGGATTGTTGCTTGAACTTTTCCAGTTGCTCGCTGCTCGCTTCTTGTTGGAATTTAGCTTTCCATTCTGAATAAGGCATACCATAGACAATTTCACGTGCACGGTCATAATCCACTTCATGGCCCCGAGTTTTAGCTTCTGCCCGATACCATTTTGACAAACAATTCCTACAGAAGTTTGCGAGGTTCATAAGTTCGATATTTTGTACTTCTTTGTGATTGTCTAAATGGCTTACTAGTCGTCGAAATGTAGCCGCTTCAATCTCAATACGTTCATTTTTATCCATTATAATACTTCCTAGGCCGCCTCATCATTGAAAGCAGTTACAATCTTATGAGGAGGTAAAGTTCGGTGCTTTTTGTCAATGGATTTTAATTGACGCTCTGCTGCATTGAAAGCATCTCTAATCGCGACATAGAGGTCTTCATGCGCATGATTATCATGCTGCTCCTGATTTACACGAACCTCTTTAGATGGGGTATGAATTTCTATTCCAACAAAGTAGACTTTTCCCTTGTAATGATTATTATGAGGCGAATCCAACACAACTCGACCAGCAATTATTTGATTGCAATAGCGCTCTAGCTTATTAATTCGCTTTTGGACTGCATCATTAATAGCACTTGTTTGATCAATGTTGTGAAAAACAACTTGGAATTCATTAGTCATATATTACTATCTCCAGATTACTTTCGAATAATAGATTAGTCAGTGTAATGCTTCTTAACAATGCCTCCTTAGTGATTAGCAAAGCTTGATTGCTGCCTTGGTGCAAATAGATTCAACCCACTCTTTAATAGCCATTTCAGGTCTGGGCACCGACTTGAAGGCCATATCTTTTTATAGGCAAAAACCAACTTTGCAAACTGGAACAAGCACCAAAGTGCCGAACAAAATAAAATTACTAACCAACAATCTCTCCGCACCCATTGAAAAAGCGGTGACAGTCTGGAAATGTACTTTGGGCTTATTGGAAAATAGGTTTGAGTTGAGGGGCTAAATACTGAAGTACTTAGAACTAGCGGAGATAAATTTGAAATCTGCACTGAGAGTTTGTAGCGCATTCCCCTTCCTTTTAGTACCTTAGGAACAGATTACCCCTTTCAGATTCATTTGTCTAAAAATAAAAAATATACTATTTATCATCCCTGCAGAAGCACCAATGCCAGGGTTCATAGTCAATTTCAAATTTATTACCTCTTGGGTAGCTCATAAAAAATCCATGTTTGTTCCCATTAACTTGAAGCCATTGGAAGGCATTAGTTTGTTCAAAAGCCTCTACTAGGGCGTCACAACCAAGGGTGCCAATATCGACTGCTCGCCCAGTGTGATGCTCACTAAATCCAGGCGCCGCATTAACAGAAAGTATAGATTCCAGACTACTACCTTGATTCAATTTTTTAGCTATTAGATCGTGTTGGTGCTGAATATCTCGAAATGCCGAAATAAGGAAAATGGTAACCCCATCTTGCTGTGCCGCACTTTTCATTTCACTCCAAGCAGCAAAGGCTTCAGGAATTAATCGTTGCGGGCGGTTATAAAAGTCTAGTTCCGTAGCGATTAATTCTTCGGGCTCTGCACAAAGAGGCAAGTTACATGAATCCAAAAAGCTCTCAGGGATGCCGAGCGCTTTATGTAACACGCTTAATTTTGCACGGTAGGAATCTGAAATAGTCACAATACACTGCAGAAATTATTGGGGCGCTTTAAAGCGGGCTATAATTTAAAACGAAACATGATGCTTATCTAGGATAGCTATTGAATACGGTTTGAATCCAAGCTTCCTCGTTAATAAACCCCTGCCCCCAAGATTCATAATCTGGGCTTAGTCCTTCTTCAACAATGTCTTCAATGCTCATGCGCTGTGATTTCTTAATTCGAATCTCGAGAGAGGTATCACTAACAACATTATAAAAGCTCATTAGATCACTCTTACTTGCTAAAGAACCATGACCCGGAATAACTGCAGTATCGCCATCAATCCAAGACAATACTTTTTCAAGATTATTCAAATAGCCCTGAACTGTTCCCCCATTTACTAAATCGACAAAGGGGAATCCGCCATTGAAAAAGTGATCTCCCATATGAATTACATTTGACTCTTCAAAATAGACGACACTATCGGTATCCGTGTGGCCTCTGGGCATATGAATTAGCGTGATTGACTCACCATTAAAATGGATGGATATATCATCGTCATAAGTCACTACCGGCAGCGCAACTGCTGGCTGCTCTCCAGCAACCATTCGTAGACGAACATTTTCATGAGCGACAATGACACTATCAGCTCCAAAATCTGCGTTGCCGCCTGTGTGATCTCCATGAAAATGAGTATTTAATAAAAATTTCGGAGTGTTAGAACCAAGCTCCATAATAGCGGCCTTAATTCGACCGGCAAGCGGAGCAAACTGATCATCGATTATCAATATGCCATCGCTACCAGCTGAAACACCTATGTTTCCGCCTTGACCTACCAGCATAGAAATATTGCCAACAACCGGAATAGTTTCAATGGTGACGTTGGCAAAGCGGTCCTGTCCGTTGGCTGCGAATGAAAACAAACAAAGATAACTGGTCGCGAGCGCAATGACTGCGTTAAACCTTATCATGTGACCTCCCATCCCCAAAATTGGAGATTCATAGGACATGCTATGTGCCCACCTGATTTTATGCAAGCCCACCCTGCACCACTTCTGGATGCCAATAACCATTAAACTTGTGGCCGATATAACGTATTTTATGGCTAAAATTACATATTTAATTAAAGGTATGGACTCTATAGTCCAAGCCTCTAGCCCGATAACATTAAGAGAATTAACCAAAGGGTAAAACATGACCAGATTACCAATTATTGCTGGCTTTGGCGGCATAAATACCGCGGGCCGCAGTTCCGGCCACCATGGTTATCGACGCATGGTTATAGAAGCATTGAGTAAAGAAAAAGCGCTAGAGACTCGTGCAGCAATTGCCGCTCTCACTGGAAAACTAAAGCGGAAGAATGAGGGCTGGGTGGATAATGAAGGCAATGCCGTTGATTTAGCTTCTTATATAAATGCGATAAGCGGAGAGCTTGATCAAAATACTTTGATCAGAGAACTGGAAGATAATCTATTCGATCCTAATCAACTTAACTATCACTGCCGAGCTAATCTCGCCAGCACTAACGGCAGAGGGATTGAATTCGAACTAAAAAAGAAACAACTCCCGACACCGCTACCTGCTGGATGGTCTATTAAATCTGACACACCTGACGATCCAAATAAAGTGCGAGTAAATATCGAACAAAGTTTTGAAGTCTTGCTCGAATGTTTCCGTAAAACTGACGTAAATTCTGCGGGTCAACTACCAACAGGATTCAAACCTGAATTATTATATCAAGCACGCAACCATCCTCGAGCGCTACAACTGACGGTTTATGCCGCATCAGATGCGATAAATTCTTTAGGAATGGATTGGGAAATTATTCGGCAACATGTTCCGCCCGACCAGATTGGGGTATATGCAGGCAGCGCAATGGGCCAGCTGGATTACAACGGTTTTGGTGGACTATTGCAGGCACGATTACTCGGTAAAAAAGTAACTTCTAAACAAATGCCGCTCGGTTATGCAGAAATGCCTGCTGATTTTATAAACGCTTATTTGTTAGGGAATCTTGGAACTAATGGCACTAACGTCGCTGCCTGCGCAACATTCCTCTATAACTTACGCCAGGCTGTGAAAGATATTCAATCCGGTTCTCACAGAGTAGTCCTTGTTGGCACTACTGAAACACCTATATTTCCCGAATCTATCGATGGGTTTAATACCATGAATGCCTTAGCAGACGATGCGTCGCTGCGAAAACTTGATGGTTTAGCTTCAAACCAACGCCCGAATTATCGTCGAGCATGTCGACCTTTTGCTAACAATTCAGGCTTCACTCTAGCGGAATCTGCACAATTTGTAGTTTTGTTTGATGACGAGCTAGCATTAAAGCTCGGCGCCAATATTCTGGGCGCAGCTAATGAAGTTTATATCGCTGCAGATGGGCACAAGAAATCTATTACTGGCCCAGGACTAGGAAATTACCTTTCTATGGCGAAAGCAGTTGCTGCTACTAAAAATGTCATCGGGAAGGAAGCGCTAAAAAATCATACTTTTGTGCAAGCCCACGGCACCGGTACCCCGCAAAATAGAACTACAGAATCCCATATTCTCAGCCAGATTGCGGGTATATTCGGCATAGAGAATTGGCCAATTGCGGCAGTGAAGTCTTATCTGGGCCACTCAATTGCATCATCTGCAGGTGATCAACTCGCAGCCACTCTGGGTTCGTTTGCCCATGGCATATTGCCTGGCATTTTAACCATTGATGAGATTGCGCAAGATGTAACCCAGGAAAATTTGGACTTTTTACTTGCGCACAGAGAATTGCCGTTGAACAGCATAGACGCAACAATTATTAATTCCAAAGGATTCGGAGGAAACAATGCAAGTGCTTCGATTCTTGCCCCGCACATAGTCGAGAAAATGCTAGAAAAGCGACACGGTGCAACCGCTTTAAAGGATTACAAGAAACGCAATCAACAAGTCGCCGACAAAACGGCAGCCTACGATCAAGCTATGATTGAAGGCAGAAATAACACTATCTACAAATTTGATCACAATGTTTTGGACAATGAATCCTTAGAGATGAATGAATCGAAAATCAGCATCAATGAAATAGAACCGTCAATCTCTTTAGAATTCGAGAGTAGCTACGCTGATATGTGCAAGTAAATTCATCGCTTCCACCAAATTCAAGCTTAGATGATTAGGTAACTTCGATCGCGTGCTCTTCTGCTATCTTCGCTTTCCAAATTGCAGGCCCAGTTTGATGAACTGAAGTTCCATTTACATCAACCGCAACAGTTACTGGCATTTCTTCAACTTCAAATTCATGAATTGCCTCCATGCCTAGGTCTTCGAAGGCAACAATTCGAGATTTGCGAATAGCTTTTGAAACTAGATAGGCAGCACCACCTACTGCCATTAAGTAGACCGCTCGATGTTTTTTAATTGCTTCGATACCTGCAGCACCCCTTTCCGCTTTCCCAATCATGCCTATAAGGCCAGTTTTTGCTAATAGCTCATCGGTAAATTTATCCATTCTAGTTGCCGTCGTAGGACCGGCAGGGCCGATCACTTCATCTCTCACTGGATCCACCGGGCCTACGTAATAGATAAATTTATTATCGAAATTGACTCCCTCTGGTAAGGATTGCCCATCACTCAGCATGCTCAACAGACGCTTATGAGCAGCATCTCGGCCTGTAAGCATTGTGCCGGTCAGCAATAAAGTTTCACCTGGTTGCCAATCAACGATATCTGCAGCAGTAATCTCATCGAGATTAACTTTTCTTGCTCTCGGACCGACATCCCAGCTAATTTCAGGCCATTCATCTAGGCTCGGTGGCGTCAGCTCAGCACTTCCACTTCCATCTAGAGTGAAGTGCGCATGCCGTGTAGCTGCGCAATTTGGAATCATCGCTATTGGCAATGAGGCCGCATGAGTTGGGTAATCCATTATTTTAACGTCTAAAACTGTCGTTAGTCCGCCTAATCCCTGAGCACCAATACCCAAAGCATTAACACGATCCATAATCTCTAATCTCAATTCTTCAATTCGGTTACTGGGGCCCCTCTCCCTTAATTCATGAATATCAATTGGCTCCATTAGAGATTCCTTAGCCAGTACAGCTGCTTTTTCAGCAGTCCCACCAACGCCTATCCCCAGCATGCCTGGAGGACACCAACCTGCGCCCATTGTCGGCAAGGTTTTTTCAATCCAATCCACAATGCTATCGCTAGGATTCAACATCACCATCTTGGCTTTATTTTCAGAGCCCCCACCTTTTGCCGCCAATTTCACATCAATGGTGTTGCCTTTAACAATTTCTGTATGTATGACAGCCGGAGTATTGTCCTGAGTATTTTTTCGGGCCCCTGCCGGATCTGAAAGTATTGAAGCCCGCAATACATTTTCAGGTAATAGATACGCTCTGCGAACACCTTCATTAACCATATCTGCGATTGATAAGTCACCTTCCCAATTTACTCCCATTCCGATTTTCAAAAACACAGTAACAATTCCCGTATCTTGACAAATCGGTCTTTTCCCCTCAGCACAAAGTCTTGAGTTAATTAGAATTTGAGCCATAGCATCTTTTGCTGCAGGGGACTCTTCTTTCTCATAGGCCTCATTGACAGCACTTACGAAATCTAGCGGATGGTAATAGGAAATATACTGCAATGCATCAGTGATGCTTTGAATTAAATCTTCATTACGGATAAGGGTCATGAGTTAATCGTCCTCGAAAAAGCTCTTGCACTAGATCATTCTAACACTTTAGAGGGCATCATTAAGCTTCAGTTTATCTAGCGTTAATTTTGCGAAAATTCGGGAGCGTTTGCTTGAATTTGGCCTGTATCGTCTTCCTGAGCCTGACTTCTTCTGTTAAATACTCGGCCGAGCGCCATACCTGTCCCTGCCCAAATTGCTGCTATGCCTGCTCCTATTGCAGCCATTGCCCCAATGCCAAGACCGATCCCATCAGTCAAGACGGCAAATGCTGATGACCACAAGGCGTCGCCACCTCGGTAAATAGCCACATCAACCACCGGTTTTGCCTTAAATCGAGTTTCTCGAGAAACCGAGGTAAATAGCATTTCTCTGGCGGGTCTCGTAATTCCGTAGTTGCCGGATTGTCTCGCAACTTGTAAGGCCAGCAAAACAGTTAATATTGGCGCGAATGCTAAGACTAACAGGGCAGCGCACATAAATAGCGGAACTACAGCTAAAGTAGCAGGCATTCCTAAACGTGTAGTCAATCTACTAGTCGCAAAAAATCCAAGAACGAAAGTTAGAATATTTACCACTAGCGCCAGAATAGCAAGAATTGCCGTTCGCTCATCTCGGCTATACCCTCGCAAGAGATTTGCCTGTTCAAAATAGGCAAAAGAACCAATCGCAGTGTACAGGAGAATGAAAGCTGCTATCCCTATCAAATAGGGGCTGGAAAAAAACTGTCTGAACCCTGCCAAAGAGTTTCCACCAATTTTGACATGAGATAGATCAACTTTGACTCGTTCATTATGTAAAACTGTGACTTTTAGACGTTGCAGATAGAAAATAATAGGCAGTGGCAACAGCATCATGAATGATGCACACAGCATAAGCACATCAGAGCCAGCGATATTTACAGCCAAGGCAGCGAATAATGGGCCAACAATAGCACCAGCGCTTGCACCAACCGCTATAAAACCAAAAAGCCTTCTCGATTGCTCTTTATCGTAAAGATCTGCCATCAAGCTCCAAAAAACGGACACATGAAAAAGTGAAAACAGGCTTACCCACAGATAAAAGGCTTTATCCAATAACACTTGACTAGAAACCAAACCGGAACTTAAATAAAAACAAAGAAAGCTTAAGGCGAAGAAACCATAAACTGTGGGAACGAGAAATCTAAAACTGATTCGGGAAACTGATGCCCCATAAATCGCAACAAATGTAAGGCTCAGAAAAAACTGTATATTCCATAGAATACTAATTTCGGTATTAGACCAATCACTGGCCATTGCGTCACGCACCGGTCGCAACATGTAATAAGCCGCCATCAAGATAAAGACCAACGCAAAAGACACTAAAACAGCCCTCTGCTCATTGCGCTCAATCAATGTCGCTGATTTAAAGATTTCTCCGATTTTAGTTATCACAGCTTAAATTCTACAAATTGATTTATAAAACTGACCACGGGTCAAAATCCAGGAAAACACCCAATGCTTTTTACTCTACTTCGATAAGTTTATCCACTAGAATGAAGAGAGGTGCCTAAAAGTCACTGGAAGTTGTCAAACAGAAACTAGGAAAAAATAATGATTGATTCTCAAGATCTCAACATTAGATACAGTATTGATGGCAAAGTTTTTGTTATTCAAATTCATAGACCAGAAAAAAAGAATGCACTACTTCCATCTATGTATCGCGCCTTAGGAGATGGATTAAAGCAAGCGGATGCAGACACATCGGTCAACGTGATCTTAATCAAGGGGCTCGAAGATTGTTTTACCAGTGGCAATGATGTCAGCGGATTTGTAAGTGATAGCGAATCCACTACAACAAGCGAAAGACCTTCTGCCTATTTCATGCGCGCACTGGTAGACACTCGAAAACCAATTATTGCTGCTGTAAGCGGTTTAGCTATCGGAATTGGTACAACAATGTTATTTCACTGCGATCTGATTTACGCATCGGAGGAATGCTATCTGCAAATGCCATTTACCAAACTTGGCGTCAGCCCTGAAGCTGGCTCTAGCTATTTACTGCCTCGACAGATTGGCTATCAACGAGCTGCTGAATTAATTCTTTTAGGTGATCGTTTCAGTTCTGCCAAAGCACTAGAATATGGAATAGTTACAGAACTTTTACCGCAAGATAAATTTCAGGACTATGCTCTAGAAAAATCTCGTGAGCTAGCCAATCTCCCTCCACAAGCAGTACAAGATAGTAAACAGCTTTTGAAACAAGGATTGGAAAAAATACTACCCGAAACAATCAATCTAGAATTAGAAGTATTCGGTAAGCTAGTGCAATCGCCAGAATCACAAGCAATTGTAAAAGCATTCTTGGACAGAAAAAAAACGCACTAGTTTATTGCAGCTCGTCTAAAAGATAGTCCTTAGCTGCGTTTATTTTCTTTGCAAGGTAATCAGAACCACCTCTGTCGGGATGCAACTTTTGCATGAGTTGTCGGTGAGCTTTAGTCACTTCTTCTTTACTCGTCAGCTCTACCAAACCCAATATTTCCATAGCCAATGAGCGGTTCATTATACTTTCATCAACCGTTTGAGAGTGCCCGCTATGGGTGTCAGTATGTTCGGCATGCTCACGCCAATCCGCATGTTGCCTCTCAATATAAGCTTCTAGGACTTGACGAGAATCATTATCCACGACGCATTCAATGTGTAACTTCAATAGTTGTTCCAGCGACAAACTTGAAAGTAAGCTATCGCTATATGCTCCTTTCAATACCTTGCCGTCCATATCACCTGAATCATGCTCAAGTTCCATTTCAAGGTATTCGGTACGTATTGTTGAGGTCTGACCTTGTTGCTTAGGCCTCGCAGAGACAGTGCGGCTTCTAAATAATTGCCACATGGGTAATAGACGAAGCAGAGTGGGTAGAAATCTGAGGACAAAAGCAAAGGCCGCCCCCAATGGCGCAAAAATAAACCCAACCGGCAATCGCCCAAGCAATATAAGTACCGCTATGACTAGCAATGCTGCAACAATAAAAAATAAAATACGAGATTGGCGCGTTGTAAAATTATAGCGCGCACTAATTGATTTAACTGCGAAGTAAGCAAGAACAGGCAAAACCAGCAGTGCTAAAAGGCGGGAGATCATTCGCTTAGTTTAGCAACAAGGAGTTTGCCATAAAATAGTAGCTGAAATTTTTTTGTTAAGATTTTAACTGTTGTTCCAGTAATTTTACGTTCTTCGAAGAAGATTTACTAAAATCTTTTAAGGCTTTCAGGCCTCCAGCAGTGTAAATAGCAACTGCTTTTAATAAGTCTTTCAATTGTTCTGCGCTAGCTCTATCGAACTGAAAATACGCGCCTCCCGAAAGTCTACTTAGTTCTATAAAAGCATTTCTCGCAACAGGGTCTCCCCTTTCTTGAAACATAAATACTGGAATTTTCAAGAGACCAAGCTTACCAGCTAATTGTGCAAGCATATCGATATTCTCTTCCATCGCGTCACCGATATACACAACACACTTTATTGTTTTTACTTCATTTTCCTGAATAGCATGCCTGAGAACACGCTCAATCTGGGTAGCACCAGCCTGACAGTGAATACGGGACATGATTCGAACCAGCTCATCAGCATTGGTTTGCCAATCGCTGCTAAAAAATTCACCAAACCCGCGAAAATAACAAAGTTGTACATTTAACCCTCCCAACGCCTGACTGCTCAGAAACATTTCAGCCTGAAGCTGACTGGCTACATCCCAAGTTGCTTCCCGACTCGCAGTGGCATCAAGGGAAAATAATAGCCGAGCATCTCCTCCGGTTTGAGGTATCGCTGCCACCTTGGAAAGAAAATTCTGTACATCATTTTCACTCGATACTTTCTCCAAGCTAGTTTTCTTGCGCAATTGTGTTTTATCGCGACTCTGCTTACCCAGCTGCTTAAAGAGATCTTTCATTAAACCAGGATAACGTAGTTCGAGAATGATGAGCAACCATGCCAAACCCTCCGGGGTCGTGGAACGGATCTTATTAATGTCTAAATCTTTTTTACTGCCCTAACTGCTCAATCACTTCACTTACTACATCTGATTGAAGAAATTTTAGTTTTAATTCTTGATCATCCAAAATCATATAAGCGCTTTCCATCCAATCATAGTGAATAAGTTCATTCTTCTTTGTTTTAAATGTCCCTTTATTAAAATAGCTAATATGTGCAGATTTGTTATCTATAGAAACTATGAAGTTAGATAAATCCCAACTGGTCTCATTAAGTGTCTCAGAAGCTCCATCAATAAAACTGGCAAATGATTCTAGATTGAAATCATTGCCCACCTCAAAGATGCGAAAATCCGGAGTAACGATTTTAGATAGGTTTTCTTTGTCATAAACTTGGATATCCAGCAACCCAAAAAAATCGTGTAGCTTTCTAATGACTTGCTCATTTGTAATCGGTGATTCTGCAGCATTTACACCAAAAGCTAATACAAAAGACATGGCAGCCATTGATAATAGTTTTTTCATAACCTAATCCCCGTTCTCTGGAGCGTGTATCCCTTTTTGTAATGTCCATGAGTATTTCTTTTGCCATGGAAATATGGACTTGTTACCAGTGAGAATAAACTGAATAGACCAAGCCAATGCTGCTATCAACAATAATGAATAAAACTCTGTATTGGCAAGTGATTGAAGAATCACTCCAAAGAAAGCGGCGAACGATAGGCAAATAAATCCTACCCAGTGAAGCACTAAAGCTAGTCTTTCAATCATCGGTTTACCCTCTATTATTAACTTCTAGGAAAAACTTCAAGCCAGGCACTAAAGTCATGCGACTGCTGCAATAATTAGTATAACTAACGAATAATTTCTATCCAATTATCGACTAAGATAAATGCAGTGTCATCTGCAGCTTCAAGTTTTATCATTAAAAATCGCTGATCATCGGGGAATATGTCATAAGCTTGATGTTGAGAGCTGCTTCTATAATCTGCCGTGGAAAAAAGCATATTTTGATCATCCCAAGCAAAAGCATCACCGTCACTTAATTGAACAACAATTAACTCCTCGTCTGAGCTTTTATAGAATAGCTCTTTACCGCTGTGAGACCACAATGGCTCGGATCCTCCGTCACTTGAAATTTGCCAACGACCTGAATCGGTATCCGGGAATGGGCGGACATAAACTTCTTCTCGCCCCGATTCTCCAGAAACATAAGCCAACCACCTACTGTCGGGCGAGAGCACGGGGGAATGGTTATAAAAATCATTTACGACCAAAGGGATTGGTTCACTTTCCTTGCTGATGTCGAGAGCGTACAAACTTCCGCTACGAAAATTAGTAGTCTCTGCTCTCTCTCGATACACCAGCCACTTTCCATCGCGCGAAAAATCCGATTCATCGATATAGAAACCCGTCCGCTCCATTAGGGTTTCAATGCCTCCACTACCATCAGCACGTTTACTATGAAGTACGCGATTGTTGCCAATCCTCCCCCCTATAAAGCCTAATGAATTTCCATCAGCAGACCAAGTTGGATGATAATTACCTTCGCCAGTAAAGGTTATTCGAGAGAGGGGCCCAGTATCTAATCGTTTAACCCATAAATCACTATTTTGACCCCCAGTAGATATAGAAATAGCAAGCCGACCTCCATCCGGAGAAATTGCTAAACTTGAGGAAGTGAAATCGGTAGGAACAATCCATCCTGGGTCAATTTCCCTTGCTATTCCTTCACGGTTTACCGACATAGGAGTTCCAGGACGACCCACATTGCTGCCTAGTCGATAAATTAGCCGACCTGAATTCGAC
>MDSW01041308.1_pt1 | contig 12257 bp, 20 predicted proteins | sample 811171 | NCBI WGS metagenome assembly MDSW01 (sample SAMN05326641, study PRJNA326480) | marine metagenome | isolation source: seawater | place: Atlantic Ocean: North West | collected 2012
CTCGCATTGCCAAGTTTTCGCGCCTGCTGCACCCCGTAGGGTCTGGATTCGTGTCTCAGAATCCATCTCCGGGCTATGTCTCCCAACACCCGTACGCGTTGATGGCTAGAGGGTACGTTACACCCCCTACAACCTGATACGCCGCAGGCCCATCCTATGCCGCCGGGGCTTTGATCCACCAACCGTTCCAGGCATGGTGGACTATGGGGTATTATTCTCAGTTTCCCGAGGTTATCCCCCAGCATAGGGCAGGTTACCCACGTGTTACTGAGCGGTGCGCCGAGTCCCTAAGACTCTCGACTCGCATGGCTTAATCGAACTCCAATAGCGGTAGCCTCCGGCAGGATCAACCGGATTTCGCGTGAGCGGAATCACGATCCTATCGAAGTCAAGTTTGTCACAAGTTTTACTTATTGGTTTTTGGCGCAGGTGCACTTCATTTCGTTTCATGAAATACCCTGCTCTTGCACCCCCTATCGGGGGTCAAGTCATAATTGTGGTTAACCTCCTAAACCACGAAAAGTCTCGTGGCCGCACTTCCTCGGCATCGCCGAGCCTGATGGAAGACGTCATAGCACCAGGTGCTCAATCTCCAACGCCAGCTCAACGTAGCGTCTCGCCGACTTTCATACCGTATAAGAACGTGACGAGAGATGATATCTAGCTGCAGCGACTCTAGTCTGCTCCGAAGAACTCCCTTAATACGGGATGCATCTCCATCGCTTGTTCCTTCTGAATCTGCTCATAGGTCCTCAAAATTATCCCTACGGCGAGCAAGAGTCCGGTCCCTGTGGCATTACCTACCGTACCAAGGAGATCCGCCCCAGCTGCGAGTAGCCCAACGAATGCACCCGAGAATAGTGTCACCGGAGGGATGTATCGCTCCAAAATCCTCTCAAGCACCACGGGGTTCTTCCTGAAACCAGGTATCTGCATTCCAGTCCTCTCAATCTGTTTAGCAACATCCTTAGCCCCCATATTGGTTGTTTCTATCCAGAACTTCGCAAACACTGTAGAGCCTGCTGTCATGAAGAACACGTAGACGAACACATGAGTCATGATCTGCCCGAGGGAGTGACCATGCGCGTCACCTGTCTGATTTAGTAACGGGATTAGCCAATCCCCTACCCCATTTACCATAGAGCTGTACCATGCGAATCCATCGTGAGGGGTTGTCGCCCCTTCATAGTATGATCCAAACCATTCTGATCTGCTCCAGGCGCCGTTAGACCCCAATACCGGAACTGTGGATAGTGTTGGATGGCTATGGAATAGGAGCGTGAACATGTTGATGTTCGCCAGAAGTGCTGCCATCAAAATAACGGGAATGTTGCTTGCGTAAACCAGTCTTATGGGGTACTGTCCCCTGTGACCCCTAACCTTACCGTGAGTCAGTGGGAGCTCGAGTTTACTGGACTCGGCATAAGCAACTACAAGGAATACAATGATTGACGAGATTAGGGCAACTATTGGATTAGCATGTTCCAGAAGCATCATCTCAAATCCATTTTCTGATACCAATTGCTGATTACTTGCTGTCCTAAGAGTGTAGAAAATCATCGGCAATGTTCCTGAGGGAGGGTTGTCGAATGACATTGGTGCTCCTTCAACAGTTGCCAGAGGAGAAAGGGTCCCTACGAAGGTTGACTGGGCCACGCCTGCCGCGATGAACAGTGAGATTCCACTACCTATGCCCCACTTGCTAACCAGCTCATCTAGCAGGAAAACTAGCAGTGAGCCCAAGAATAGTTGTGAAACTATGATTGCTCCTGCCCAGCCCTCTCCATACTCCAGGATAAGGGTCGGAGATGGGTCCAGGAATCCATACACCTGAGGGATTGATTCAATTGGTATCATAATCAGTACCAAAATCTTCTGTACGCCCTGATAGAGCTGTTTGTCCGCTGAGTCTTGGAGGTCTAATTGGATGATCTTAGCTCCTGAGAAAAGCTGCATTATAATCGAGCCAGTTACTATAGGGCCTATGCCCAAGTGCATTATGGATCCGGAAGCACCGGCCATGATTGCCCTGAAGGAAGAGAAGACGTCAAGAGTGGTATCGGATAATCCGTAAATCATGACATTTGTCATCATGAAGTAGATAATTAGGACCAATGTAGTTGTCCATAATTTTTGGTTGAACCTAACGTGTCCCTCTGGTTTTGAAATACTGGGATAAACATCTACCAACCTCTTAAGGCCGTAGAGCCTACTACCCTCCTCACCAGTGTAGACCAAGCAGGAGAGAGCTAATCCTGTACCTAAACCAAAAAGTGCGACCCCGACAAGTAGGAACCCAAAGGCTGCTTTGTCGACCCAGCCCCAATAACTGAGTGCAATTACAATGGCAAGCCAAATGTAAGCTTTAGCGTATTTTCCTACTATTGGAATCTCTGCTATCTGTTCGGGCAAATCTGTCATTGTGCCCCACATTACGTAGGCCACGTATGGAAATGAAGTCGCAAGTAGTACTAGTGCTCTGCTTTGATCGTCTCCTCCTGCTGATATTTCGTCTCTCAACCAGTAGTAAAGTGCGCCCCAGTAAATAGCGCTCATTGCCGCGACGCCAAACCAGTTGGGATCCCTCTTCACCATAATTTAGCCTCCTTTTGCGGGAAGCTCACTCCTCTTCCCACTCTCCCCAATCACCGTCTTCTCCGGCCTCTACACTCCCTCCGGCCGCTTCGACCTTCTGTATTGCCTTCGCGCTAGCTTCGGAGACAGTGATTTTGAGGGCCCTTTCAATTGAGCCTCTACCCAGTAGCTTATCATAGCCCATCTCTGTTAGATTTACAGAGTCTCCATCTGCAATCTCGGACACTCTTCCGAGATTAATTGAAGCGTTGACGACCCTCAGACCTGGATGCCTGTTGAACCCGTGCATGCCCCAATGGCCGGGCATGTACTTGATTCGAGTCATCACCTTGTGTTTGTTTAGGCCGGCATTGCCCCTTCCTCCTCTTTTTCCTGCCCCTCTTCCTGCCTTCTTTCCTCGGCCGTGATATCGGCTCCTGCCTCTGAATTTGTTTGTTCTCGAAACCATATTATTACCTCAAAACATCCTAGTTGCCAAGTCGCCGATCTCCTCTCCTCTGAATCCCAGAGCCCCTCCGACTGAGTATGCCCTCTTGATGCCCCCCCATCCCTTAGATCCTCTAGGAGGGTGCAGCCTGAAGACGGGTTTCATGCCCTCAACATCTTTGGTTGTGGCATCTCCAGAGGCTATAGCCTTCGAAAGTGATTTGATAGTTGAGTGTGAGCTAAATTCTTTGATATCCGAGTCAGTGACTGACCTTCCACCCGACATCTTACCCCTTTCCTTGATTAGAGACTCGATTGTTGACTCTTCTACTACTCCCCACGTCACGTAATCTTTTACCTTCTGGAGCATACCCTCGTAAGGTGCTGTTTTAGGAATAAGTACGGCATGGTTGACTTTAGTCAAGTTCAACATGGACATTGTATCCTTAATTTTCTTGGTCACACCTCGATCGCTTCTTACTCTAATTACCAAGTATGTCATGAGATTCTCCTCCCTACGGTGATGTGAAGCCTATCTCGGATCTCATCGCTTAGCTTTGCTCTGCTTAGCTCCTCAAGAGCGTTATATGTAGCCCTAGCAAAATTGATCGTGGACCTAGTCTGGCCAGATGAGCGTGACCAGACATCGGCCACTCCCGCAAGCTTCAGAACCCTCCTACCATAATCACCAATCACTAGGCCTTTTCCTGAAGGTGCTGGGAGAAGTGTCACCCTAGTAGACCCAGACCTCCCAGTTGCTTTGAATGGAATACTGTTCCCGGGGCCCTCTGCAGACTCCCATGACCCGTTTCCCCTGAAAACGGGTATTAGGTTCAATTTGGCCTGAGTTATGGCCTTCTGAATCGTGCTCGCTACCTCCTTTCCTTTGCACACTGATAGGCCGACGTATCCATCACCGTTTCCAACGGCGCATAAAACATTGAACCTGACTCTTCTCCCAGAATCAGTCATTCTCTGAATCATATTCACACTAAGTACATCATCCTCTACATCAGGAAGGAGGGCGTCTACTATCTCCACCTCCCGGATTGGGAAACCTGTTGCTAAGGCCTGTTCATAAGATAGTACCTCTCCATTCAGAACCATCCTTCCTAATCTTGTCCTAGGCTGCCAGACTCTGAGAGCTGCCAATGGGTCTGGACCCCTTCTTCTATGTCCTTCATCCGTACTCTCCTCTGGAGAATGGGCCAATGCTAGGCCTGGTGCGATTGGTGAGCTTTCTTCAATTTGATTTTCCTCCTCTGACATTATTTACCCCCCTCCATGGATTTCTTGGATACGGCTACCGCCTTCTGAATTTCGTCGCCGATATGCTCGCCGTTGATTCTCTCTTCAGAAGGAAGAATATTTTGAGAATGGGGTATGTCTAGTCCCGCGTCAACCATTCCCTTCAGAGCTGCATATGCTCTGTTTCCCTTAGAAGAGGCAGCGAGCCCTATGTCCAATATGGCCGATTCAAATCCTCTCGATACAGCGGATTTCGCTAGAGCGTATCCTGCTAGATAGCATGCTGGAACTGACTTTCTAGATGCCTCCTTTGGCCACTTGTAGGATTCGACGAGGGATTTTCCGGTTACCGTTGATATGACCCTGTCTCCATCTTTTTCGTAGGCAACCAACTGGCAGGTTACCTGTTTGTTGGAGACTCTTACTACGGCCCTTGGGGTTCCGCCCCTCAGCATCTTGAATCTCCTGTGATAGTCGGTTTCAGCGTTTCTTCGTCTCTTGAATCTGAGTCTCTGGTTCCTTCCATTTGCCATCATTCGTCACCTCCAACTATAATTCCATCTAGCTCAATATTGCTCTTCATGTGTGAGATGGATCTGTATGATCCTCCCTTGGCTTTTAGATAGAAGTGTCTGTACTGGGACGGGGTTATTGAGCCATCTTCTCTCATTTCCTTGAGAGTTCTTCTCTGGGATCTGATCTTCGACATCCATCTCTGCTTCCTAGGGCTCCTTGAGTTCGCGCTTCCGCTTCTAGAACCCTGGCCCTTCCTCCTTCCCTTGGATTTCTGGAATGCTGCCTTCCTTGCTCTGGATCTGCTGGTACCCTTGATTGGCTTTGACTTGATAATGCCATCTTCAATCAACATCCTAACATCGTCCTTTTGAACCGCATCTGCCACTTCAGTGAGGTAATTTGGGTCTACCCATACCCTGTGGATCCCGACTTTCTTTCCCTCCTTGCGGGAGAAAATCTCTGCAGCCATTCTCTTCTGGTTGGTGATCATCATCCTAGATTCCTCCCTTTCTCTCTATTTGGCGCCTATTCAGAACCCTGAGTCCGAGCTCATCGGCCCTTTCGTGGATTCTGGACCTCTTGCGGTTGCCTACTGAGGACCCGATCCTTACTGCCTGTTTCTCTGGATCCAAACCGTCGAGCTGATCGGCCTTGTGGACCATCACTTCCTCGAATCCGGAAGGGTGCAGGCCCCTAGCAGTGGAGACTTTGCCATACCCTACCCTTGCCATAGGTGACCGATATTTCAGGTTCTTCCTCATCTTTGAGTCCTTTCCTTTTGGTTTTCTGTAGCCGGTTTTGGAAAGTCTCCTGTACCTAAACCACTCTTGTCTCCTGAATTTAGGTTGTTTCTTCTTTTGTTCGGCCCTCATACTAAGAGCGGCCTCCATTGAATCATCGAGCACCGGTTTCTGTCTTGCAGTGTGAAAGTCATCCCATTCCTCGAAGTCCCCTTCCCCTCCGAAGAATTCTCCTTCATCTTGGTAGTCTCCCTCTGTGTCCTCATCTTCCTGGGTTGTCTTTTCTTGTAATTCCTCATCTTCTTTGATTTCTTCCGGAGCAGCTTCCGCATCTTCTTGGACTTCTTGCTTAGCAGCTCCCGCATCATTTAGTCGTGATACGAGATCGGCCTTCTTCCCTGAAAGCGGGAGCCCCTGATCCCTGAGGAGGTCCTTCAACTCGGCCACAGTCATTTCTTCATACCCCAAATTTATGCCCCCTTGGAAGTTATGAATACGCCATCCTGAAACACTCTAGGATCTCTTTTTTTGACTTTGCAGGCCTTTTCAATGTTAGCGGCCGTTTGTCCGACTTTTTCTCTATCGGCACCAGTAACTATGATATCCGTCTTATTCTCTATCTTAACTTGGACCTCGCTCGGAGTCCATGGCATCTTTGCTACTCTTGGGACCTTTTCCCCAAGCATGTTTGTGATTCTAAATTTGTCACCATCTACCTTTAGGGACATGGGGAAGTGGCTGAAAACTGCCTTAAGCCTGTACTCGAATCCTTGGTCCACGCCCTTCACCATGTTTCTCAAATGGGCAGCCCATGTTCCCGCTAGAGCCTTTTCTGATCTCCTAGGAAGAGAGCATCTTACTTCTAGACCGCTGCCTGAACTAAGCACCTCGACCCTGTTGTGTTCAAAGTCTCTTGACAAGGAGTTTCCTTCTTTGGTTATAGTTACGGTGTTTCCGTCAATATTGGAGCTTACGCCATCGGGAATCAGAATCTCATGGGAAATTAGAGCTACTCTCGGCATTATACATCCCTCCTAGAAAACGTACGCGAGCAATCTGCCGCCCACTCTCTCCTTCTTTGCTTCAAAATGATCCATGATTCCCTGATTGGTTGTAAGGATTAGTAGTCCGAAGTCCCTTGCTGGAAGGTATCTTGATTCCCATTTATCGAAATCTGATCTCTTGACAGAGTGCCTTGGCTTGATGACTCCGCACCTGTTTATTGCTCCAATTAGGGAGATCTTGTACGAGCCACCCCTTCCATCTTCAAGCTTCTCGAACTCCCCCACGTATCCAGAGGTCTTCATTATGGAGAGCATGCTCCCTAGTAGATTACTGGCGGGACTTACTGTGACTTCGTACTTACCAGCGCTTTCGGCATTATATATCGTCGTGAATGCGTCGTTTAATGGATCGAATTGCATTTTTTCACCTCATGAATATTTCTTGAACCCTATGTCGGGAGCTACGTCTCGGAAGCACTGCCTGCATAATCTAAGACCGTGCCTTCTTATCATACCCCTCTTCCTTCCACATCGCCTGCAACCAAGACTTCTTCCAATCCGCTCTCCATGATCTCTTGCCATCTAGTATTCCTCCACGATGTTTAGCTCGAATTTTTCACTGAACCATTCTTTAGACTCTTCTCTCTCTATCCTGTGGTGACGGGAGACTCTTGACTTCCTCCTCCTTCTCCTCGATATTCTGTGGCCTGGCCTCTCAAGAACAACGTTGACATCCATCCCAAATATTCCTATGTCTGGGTCATACTTCTGATCCGGGAAGTCGGTGTAGTCGGAAATGCCGAATGAGAGGTTCCCCTGTGAGTCGAAGTTGTATGACGGAAGAGTTTGATCTCTGACCCAGAATGCGTCCTTAAGGAAAGATTCCGCTTTCTTGGAGTCCCTGATTGTCACCTTGCAACCTATTGGGGCGCCCTTCCTAGTGCCCAGATCTCTGTTCGTCTTAGTTGATAGTGTCCTTGAAGGCTTCATACCGGTCAATACCTCCAGAACTTTTTCTGCCAATTGCAGTCTTCTCCCACCTTCTCCAACTCCAATATTCACTGTGACTTTGGTTATTGTTGGCGCCAACATCGGATTGTTGTATTCGCTCATGACTCATCCTCCGGAGGTATGTCACTTTCTTTGGATATGATGAAGACATAATCAGTAATGGTTCCAAAGTCATCAAATGACGTCTCATTTGGCTTGGATGACCTCTTGACGTCCTGGCCGCTTACTACCGCAGTCTCACCTATGTGACTTCCGCCCGTTAGGTAAGCCAAAGCACCTTTCTTCATCTGAATATGAGTAGTGACTTCCTGATTGGGGAGAGATATTACCAGGGAGTCCCCTGTTTTGTAATCTGATTCATTGTCCGTAACAATGTTCCTACCGTCATGAAGATGGATTTGAGTAGAGCCACCCTTGATCGTATTCTTGCCCATTACCCTGCATATCTTAGACTTGGCAGACTTTTTGGTTATTGGCCTATATCGTAGTTTACCATTTGTATCTAGAACACACCTGAAGTTATCTTCTCCAACGGTCAATACGTCCATTAGTCCAACACCCCTAGATCGATCAGTCTCAATTTTACCATCGACCAATACCTTCCTAGAATGGAGTATTCTCTTTGCCTCCCGAATATTGTGGGCCACCCTAAGAACATCTCTGAGTACTACCCCTAACGGCATGCACATCTCTGTACTATGGCCTCCTGGATTTGGCTTTTGGACCCAAATATTGGTCTTCCTAGTCAATGGCCAAGTTCTAGGCATAACCAGTCTCTTGTGATGGCTTCGGCTCATTGTGTGTCACCTCTGGAAGATCTTTGAACGATCCTCTTTATTCTCTCTGGATCGCCCTCGAATAGTTTGGTCACAATTAGGTTGGAGGCGTTCACTGGAACTGGTTCTTCCTTACCGTCGGCAGTGGTTTGGGAAAGGCCGTCAACAAAGATGCAACCATTCTTCGTGTCTACTGAAGATACCTTGGCTTTGACTCCAGCTCGACCTCGGGGTTGTCCTAGCCTCTTACCCCGGGTGTCGGCTTTTGCACTGTTAGGGTGACTGAAGTCACCCCTTGTTACCTCTACCTCGTCACCAACTCGAACAGTCACTGAACGAATGTTTCTCAAATCTTGATCGTCTGTGATTAGTCTAGCCCTGAGTCTTTTTCTCCGAATGTGTATGGGGGCCTCTTTCTGAGATGTTCTCTGCTTTCCTGCTTTCTTACTGCTCATTTTTCCACCTCATACTATCTGTTTGGCCGTTGCAGCAATTCTAGGCCACCTTTCCGCTGCTTCTCGACTAACGGGTCCCTTGATGTCTGATCCCTGAACCTCGCCTCTTTCGTTAGTTATTACGCACGCATTGTCCTCGAATTGGACCCATGTTCCGTCAACCCTTCTGAAGGGCCTAGATTGCCTGACGACAACCGCGTTGAATATCTGCCTTCTAGTCTCCGGAGTTCCCCTCCTCACTGTGACACGAATCATGTCACCGACGCCAGCGGAAGGGTATCTTCTGGCCACCCCTCCCTTCTTTAGAACCGTGATTAGCTGGACAACCTTTGCACCCGTATTGTCTACACAGTCCAAGCGAGCTTGAGTCGGCAGACCCGCAGTCACCCTTCCAGGAATTCCCTTCATTCAGAATCACCCTTCTCAATTACGCAAAACTTCACAGTCTTGGACAGTGGTCTGCATTCCATAATTCGTACCTCAACACCGGGGTCTAATTCCCCAATGCAACTAGGAACGTGGGCCGGATATCTTCTGGTCCTTTTCTCGTACCTCTCGAATTTCTTCATGTAGCGAGTTGTCTGCCTCTCCACTACCACCGTATCTTTCATTCCCTTAGAAGACACAACGCCAGAAATGATCTGGCCCCTTACTCTTAATGAGCCGAAAAAGGGGCAGTTGTCATTTCCATCCCATTCCCCCTCGGGCTTTTTCACATCAATTCCTATATCCCTCAATTCAAGCCCTCCTGTATCTCTTTGCAATCCTTTCCTCGGGCCTCTGACCAACGTATTGGCCTTTGATTTCCTCTCCTCCTATTCGGAAGTTGATAGTGTCCTTTGCTAAAGTTAACACACCTTTAGGGGTTCTAACCGCGATGGTTCTCCTAGTCTCATCAACCACTCTGCCCGTGATTCCTACCAATGTAGGATCAGTGGAACCAAACACCTCTATTTCTTGCGATATCCAAGGCATGTTAATTATAGATCTCATTTAGCGTACCTCCACCTGGTATCCATTTTGTTCGAGCACCTTAGCAGCTTTCTTTTTATGATCGCCCTGCAGTTCTATTGTCCTACCCTTGACCGTGCCACCACTAGCGCACGCACCCTTGAGTATCTTCGCAAGCTGACCGATATCGATGGCAGTGTCCTCAATTCCCTCCACCATTGTAACCATCTTACCATACCTCCTCCTAACCACTGAGATCACCGCTTTCTGTTGTTCTTTGGCTATCTCCTGACAAATACATAGGTCATCCGGAAGCGCACACATGTTGCATATTCCAGCCAAATCACTCCTCCTTTTCCTGATTCATTTTCGTTAGTAGCCTCGCTATGCTTCTTCGAGTCTGCTTGTAAGCACCGGAGTTGGAAGCTGACCCTCCCAAAGCCTGTTGAGACCTCAGCTGGAGCATCTCATCCCTCAATTCCTCCAGAGTTTCTTCTCGTTGTTCAGTGGACATATCATCTATTTCCTTGGAACTGACGTGGGACATTTTCACTCCTCCTCCCTTGAGGCTCTTTCTAATGCCTCTTCTAGGTCGAGGGGCACGAATCCAGATGCTTCAACTAGCTCTGGGAGTCCTGATTCGCTTCTATCTTGAATTTCAATCTCGTGAGGAAGTTTGGTTCCTGGCCTCATGATCCTGACTGTGCAACCAACTGTTCCAAGTTTCTTCACTGCAGTTGAGAATCCAACATCCATCAACTGAAGTGCGGTCTCTCCGCAGTACTTAATGTGACCTTTCTGAAACTTCTCCACTCTGTGTCTAGCACCTGTAATCTTACCACTTAGAATAACGATGCAACCTCTTGCACCTGCATCCATTATGTTTTGGACGGTTGAATGGCCGGCTCTTCTGAAGAACCAGCCCCTTTCCAAAGAGCTGGCCAGTCTACTGGCCATGACCTGTGCGTTGATTCTGGATTCCTCTATCTCTTCTACCTCTAATTGAGGATTTGAGAGGTTGAAGTCCTCCTGAAGACGTCTTTGTAGGTCGTGGATTACCTTTCCTCTCCTTCCAATTATTCTCCCAACCTGCTCTGCCCTCAAAGTTACCTTAGTCCCTTCAGGAGTTCTATTGAATGTAAGGCCCCCGAAACCTGCTCTTTCGGTTTCCTTTAGCAGATATTCTCGAACTAATTGTCTCTCAACATTCCGATTAATTATTTTATGAATTGTATTTTCCTTCATTAAAACACCTCAGAAATCCTCATCTTCCTGTTCAAGAACCTCATCCTCATCGAAGTATTCGAGAAATATCTCAAGATTTACTTGGTAGTGGTTGCTTGGGGTTGCTCTTCCCCGGGCCCTTGGCCTCATGTTAGTTGCAACCTGACCTCTGTGCGCAGCGACATGAGTGATGACCATGTCCTCGGCATCAATATCATCAAATCTTTGCCTAGCGTTATCCATAGCGCTGTTGATTAACTTGATGAACTCCAAAGACGCCTTGTGAGGGAATTTACCGGGCCCCAACTTACCTTTCCTGTGTCCCGCCATGGTGTTGCCCCCTCTTCCTTTCCTTGATCTCCTTTGGTATGGAATTGCTTTCTTTTTTGAAACCACATCCTCCAGGTAATCCTTTGCGTCTTCGGCGTTCATACCTCGAATCGCCTTCGCGATGTGATAGCAGTGTTTGTGATGACAGTTCAGATTAACTGCCCTAGCGGAGACTAGGTTTGATCCCTCTAGAAGCTGGGAATAACCGCTCTGTGATTTGCCTTGTCTTCTGCTCATTTTTCCTACCTCACTTTAGTGCCACATGCTGAGATGACCTAGTTGCTCCGACGCCGGGTCCTGTGTGCGTAACTGATTTCCTTGTCTTGGCAAACTCTCCAAGAGAGTGACCAATCATCGGCGGAGTGATTTCCAAACTAACGAATTTCTGACCATCATGAACGCCGATTGTTTTGCCGACCATCTCGGGCAGAATGTACATACCGCGGCAATGAGTCCTCACAGTCTTGCCATTACTCCCCCTCAATCTCTCAAGGAGCTTTTCGCACTCTAGGCTTAGCCCCCTGGAGAGAGATCTCTTGACCCTAGATGGCATCAAGCCGGCAATGGATAGTGCATCTGGATCATAGTCATCGTTCTCTGGGTCCATACCATTACCCCATGGGTAAAGTGGGATATCCTTTAGCTCATCCATTGAGTAGCCCCTCCAAAGAAACTCTTTCTTCCTTCTCTCCGATATCTTTGATCTCCTCTTCCTGGCCTGACGTCTGGCCATCTTTGCTGATCTGAACTGCTTTCTCTTTCTGGCCATACTATCTACTCCTTCTTCGATCTTCCACGACCTGTTCTTCTAGGTGCGATATTGCCAACTTTCTTTCCAGGGGGGGCGTTTCTGCTGACAGAGTTGGGCCCATGCACAGCTTGATGATTTCCACCCCCATGAGGATGGTCAACAGGGTTCATTGCGACTCCGCTAACTGTAGGGTAAAGCTTGCCTCTTGCCTTAGCTCTGTGGTGGGCTGC
>MDSW01050552.1_pt1 | contig 12257 bp, 4 predicted proteins | sample 811171 | NCBI WGS metagenome assembly MDSW01 (sample SAMN05326641, study PRJNA326480) | marine metagenome | isolation source: seawater | place: Atlantic Ocean: North West | collected 2012
CCCCCCCCCCGCGTCGTCCCCCCCCGCCTCCCGGGGGGTGACCGCGGCGGAGGTCCGCGCGTGCCCCCTCGCGCGCCTCCCCGACTTCATCGCCGCGCGCGCGGACGCGTTCGACGCCCCCGCCGTCGCGGTGGCCGCCGCGAGGCTTTTTCCCGGCGACGACGAGCGCGCCCGAAACCGCCCCGCTTCCGTCTGGACCAAGGGCGACGCGCTGGACGCCGCCGCGGCCTCCCCCGCGACGCGTCGCTCCCTCGGCGCGGCGGTGGGCGCGCTCGCGACCGCGTTCGCGCGCGCGTGCCCGCGCATGCCCCCGCGCGAACTCGTCGCGACCCTCGAGGCGTTCGGTCGCGCCGCCGACGGATCCCGCGAAGGAGGCGGACGCGTCCACGTCCCCGCCTCCGCCTCCGCGGCGGCGGCGGCGACTCGCGCGCTCGCGAACGAATCGCTCGTCGCCGCCGCGGAGGCGCGCATGCTCGCGATCCTCGAGGCGCGGCCGCGCGCCTCCCCCCCCGCGGGCCACGGGTCCGCGCTTCGCCTGACGCGCGCGTGGGCGGACGCGTTCGGCGGCGGGCGGAGGCTTCCGATTCGCCGCCGCCGCGCGATGGACCCTTCGCTTCTGGCGGCGGCGACGCGCGACGTGCATCGCGCGACGCCGCTCTTGACCCCGGCGCAGATCGCGAAGACGCTCGCTCTGTTCGCGGCGCTCGGGCGGGAGAACGCGCCCGCGACGCCGCGCTCGTTCGTGAGGCTCAAGCGCGCCGCCGCGAGGGCGAGGGCCGCGGAGGGGTACGACCCGGCGACGCTCGCCGAGATGCTCTCTTCCTGCGCGCGGCTGTTTCAAACGACGCGGCGTCGCGCGCGTTCGCGTTCGACGAACGCGAATGTCCTCGATACCAGTACGGCGCCCGAGTCACCGGAAGGGGCGACGCATCGGAAACCCGTGACGTTCAGCCCCGACCGCGAGCTCGTCGCGAGGTTCGCGCGGGACCTCGCGCGGCTCTGCGACGAGGCGCGGCGGCGCGACGAACGCGGAGGCGGCGAAGATTTCGAAGATTTCTCCCCTTCGTCGTTCGAAAGAATAACCGCCGCCGCGACGGCCGGAGCGCCTCCGGCGGCCCCGCTGACCCCCTCCGCCGCGGCTCACATGCTCGCGGACCTCGGGCGCGTCGCCAACTGGGGCCGGAACAGCACGACGTGGCTGTGGACGGATTCCCTCGACGCCGTCGCGCCGACGTGTCGCTTCCTCGCGGCGGGCGGAAACGCGGAGACGCTGAGCGAACGCGCCGCGACGGACGCGCTCGACGCGCTGGGCGGCGTCTTCGCGTCCCTCGACGCCATCGCGCGGAGGAACCCGAACGACCCGAACGACCCGTCTGATATATATGAGGCTTCCGAAACGAACCCGAACGGTTCGAACGGTTCGAACGGTTCGAACCCGAACCATAACCCGGGTCGGTTCCTGAGCCTCGCCTTCGAGGACGTCGCGAAAGCGGCGGACGCGCTCGCGAGGCGCGTCGAGGCCGTCCACGAGATCGCCGCGGACGGCCGCGAAGACGACCAATACGACGAAGACGACGAGAGAAGAGAAACGGAATTCACAACCACCGTTTCCGAAGCGATACCGGTCTTCGGGACGACTTCGGAGTCTGCGGCGAGCGCCTCGCGTTTGTCCGCGCGGGCGCTCGAGGCGCTCGCCGACGCCGCCGACGCCGGTTTGGTCCCCGAGGGCGTCCTCGAGCGCCACCCGGCGACGCTCGCGGCGGCGGCGCGGCGCCTCGCCCGCGAAGGCGCGAGCGCGCCGCACCACGCCGCCCGCGCGCTCGCGGCGACCGCGCGCCTCGTCGGAAGAGGGTCTGGAAGAGGCGGCGACGGCGTCGAACCCAGAGAGGCGGGCGGAGCGCGCGTCGCGTCGAACGCGCGTTCTCGTTCTTTCCTCCCCGCGGCGCTCGTCGACGCCTTCGCCGAGCGCGGCGAGGCGGCGCTCGTCGACGGCGGCGAATTCACCGGAGACGCGACTTTAGACGCGGGCGCTCGTCTCCGTTCTCTCGCGGCGCTCTGGCGCGACTCGGCGACGCTGGTCGCGGCGACGCGCGGCGACGACGAAGCGGGCGAAGAAGCGGGCGGAGGTGAAGCGGGCGGAGGTTCCGCGAGTCGTACCGCCGCCTCCGCGCGTCGGCGCCTCGCGGCGGTTTCGGCGCGGGCGGGCGCGGAGGCGATGCGTCTCGCGGCGGAGGACCCGACGCGCGCGCGGCCGGTGGACGCCGCGATCATCGCTCGGCGCGTCGCCGCCGCCGTCGCCGAAGCCGCCGAGGCGGGGGAATCCTCGGCGGATGACATAGAGGCCGTTTTCGTCGACGGCGACGACTCTCGTTCTCCGCGGGACCCGTTTCGCGACGACGCGTCGGCGGCGTTGGGTCTCGTCGCCGCGTGCGGGGCGCTCTGGTCGGCGTCGGCGACGGCGGACGCGGCGCCCGCCGTCGCCGCGCTCGTGTCGCTGGTCGCCGCCGAACCCGCGAGTGGGAGCGCGAAGAACCCACTCGATTCGGAGGGAGCGAGCGAACACGAATACGAACGATCGGCGGATTCGGCGGCGCGCGATTTTCGCGGGATTCGAATCGACGCGGCGCGTCGCGCGACGTCGGCGCTGTGCTCGGCGATCTTCGGCGGGGAGGGCGCGGAGGCGGCGGCGGCGGTCGTCGCGGGGGGGCGGCGGAGGTTGGGGCGGGGGGGTGGGGCGGCGGCGCGGCTGAACGCTCGCGAGCTCGCGGTCGCATCTAGGGCGGTCGCGGACGCCGTCGACGCCGTCGACGCGGCGGCGGACGGGGGAGGCGACGACGGGGACGGGGCGCTCGGCGTTCTTCTTCTTCATCCGACGCGGGGGGCGGTCGAGGGCGCGGCGGCGGCGCTTCGCGCGGCGGCGGCGCGGACGCGCGCGATGGGGACGCGCGAGGAGGAGATGGCGACGGCGACGGCGATCGCGAGGCTGGAGGCGGCGGTCGCGAGGAGGGACGAGCGCGAAGGCGAGGTGAAGAGCGACCGTGACGACGCGTGAGGAAAAAAAACGTGAGGAAGACGAACCGTCGTTGCAGCTGGATTCTGAACGTAACTGTTCGGGACAAGTTCAACGACAGTGTCGTTGAGTCCAGGTCATCGGTCGACCGTTAATTTAAAGAACGAGGCGTTCCGCGCCGACCGTTTGCGTCGTCTCGGCGGGGCGGACCGCGCGCGCGTCAAGGACGCGCGCGACTCGCGCCCGCGCGCCGCACGGAACCCCCCCGCGGCCCTCGTCGGCGCCCCCCGCGCCTTCCCCGCGCCCCCCGCTCCGCCCGCGCCGCGCGCCCCCCGCGCCGCGTCCCGACCTTTCTCCGGGTCTTCCGAGACTTGATCGCCTCTCCCTCGCGCGTCGTCGCCTCCGAGATGGCCTCCTCCGCCCCCCGCGCGGCGTTCGAGCGGGCCCCGATCGCGTCCCCGCGCAACCCCGGGATGGAGAGCCCCCTCCTCCGCGCGAGGCGCAGGGCGGAGGCGGCGGCGCGCGACCCGAACGCCGGGTTCGCGTCCGCCCTCTCCCACCTCGCGGAGGAGGAGGCGCGCATCGAAGCCAAAGCCGCGGAGACGGTCGCCGCCGTAGACCGAGCCGTGCGCCGAGCCAACGCGTCGGTCACCGCCCCCGAGGAGTATTCCACGCGCTCGGAACACACCTCGCTCGTCGACGACGACACCCCGGACGACCCCTCGTCGGAACTCGCGCGCCGCCGCGAGGAGGCCCCCGTGCCGCTCGGATCCCCCGCGTCGGCGAACGATCCCGACGCCGCGCTCTTCGTCGCCGCCGTCATTGCCGCCGCCGAGGTCACCGCCGACGCGCGCGAGGATCATCGAGGAACCACCGCCGCCCCGGACGAAGGCGGCGACGACGCGTCCGCGCCGCGCGGCGGCGGCACCCTCCACGGCGGCACCCCGGACGGCACCCCGGAAGGCACCCCGGACGGCGCCCCGAGGCGCGCGCCGTCGTCGTCGAGACCCGGCGGCCCGTCCCCGCTCGCGCTGGCGGCGCTCCTCGTCGCCTCGCTGTCGGCGGCGTGGGCGCGAACGACCTCGAACAGCCGCGTGGCGGGGGCGCGCCGCGTGGCGCTTCGTACCCTGCGGCGCGCGAAACGCGTCGTCGCCGTGAGGGCCGAGGCGGCGAGGCGCGGAGGCCTTCGGAGGCTTCGCGCGCGGTTCGGAGGCTTACCGGACCCGCCGCCCGAAGCGGAGGCGGCGGCGTCGGCGGAGTCGGAGGCTCCCGAAGAAGACGCCGTCGGCGACGCGCCGACGAAAAACGGCGCCGCCGACCTCCTCGCCGGGTCGGACCCGGAGGACCCCGACGAGGCGGTTCTGGAGGAGGCGTCGAAGATCGGGCGCGACCTCATCCGCGGGTTGCTCCCGACGCCGCTCGCGCTCGGGGGCAAGTCGAGGCCGAGGTGGGCCGAGGGCGACCTCTCCCCCGCCGTCGCCGCGCCGGAGGAGGCGGCGGCGGACGAGTCGGCGGCGTCGGCGGCGGCGCTCGGGCTCGGGCTCGACCTCGGGCTCGGCCTAGACGACGCGGGTGATGACGGCTCAGCGGGTGATGATGATGATTCCGCGGGGGACTCGGCGTACTCGGACGATGACCGCGCGGGATCGGAAGATTCGGACGCTGAGCGCGAGTCGGACGACGCGGAGTCGGACGCGTACGGCGACGACGATGCGACGGAGTCGTCGCCGCAGATTTCGGGCGTCGGGCCCGGCATGCGCTTCGCGCCGCCGGCGCCCGAGTCCTCGCCGCGCGTCTCCGGCGTCGGGCCGGGGATGCGGGCGTACGCCTCGCCCGCCGTGGCGGCGCCCGCGCCGTTCGCCCCCGCGACGGAGCAGGAGGCGGCGGCGCTTCGCCAGTACCAGGAGTTTCTTCAGTTTCAGCAGTTCCAGCAGTTCCAGGCGATGCGGCGGATGCAGGAGGAACAGCGCGCGCGCGACGAGGCGCACGCGGCGGCGGCGAACGCGGCGGCGGGGATGAACCCTCCTCCCTCGGCGGCGAGCGCGGGTCCCGTCGCGCGCGCGGATCGGTCTCGGCGGGCGTCGAGGGGCGCTCCGTCCGGGGGGTCGGCGTCCCGGGCGGCGTCCGGGGGATCTTCGGCGGCGGCGGCGGCGTCGCGGGAATCGCGGCGGTCGCGGCGAAGCGCGCACGGCGAGCGCGTCCTCCGCGAGCGGCGCGCGGAGGAGGAGGAGTTCACGTCGAGGACGCCCCGCTCGGAGGAAAAGTCGAAGGTCAAGGCGGAGGTGCGAAGGATCGAGAGGCGGCGGGAGATGCGCTGAAGCCGAGGCGGTGGTTTATTTTTATTGAAATCGAGGCGAGCGCGTAACGAAAGAGCGTACTACATACGCACGTGTTCGTCGAGACTCGCGTCGCGCGCTTCGACGTGTCCCTCCGAACGCACTCCACTCAACACAACTCGTCACCTGCCGCTCGAGAAGGCGACGTCCCTCAACTTCGCGGCGTTCCTGTCCGAGTTTTCCTTTTTGACCTTGGCGCGCACGCGCGCTTTTTCGATTTTCCTCTCCCTCGCGTCGAGCTTCTCTCGGTCCGCTCGCTTGGGCCTGACGAGATCCCCCAGCTCGCTCGGGTCGACGACGACGCCTCGGTCGATGAGCATGCGGAAGAACCGGTCCTGGACCTCCGGGACGGATATTTTCCCCTCGCGCCTGTTGTACTTGAGGTTCAGCGTGCACAGCCTCGCGTGTCCCTGGTCGACGGTGGCCTCCACACTCACCGGGCACCCGTCGAACACATCCCCCGTCTCCACCCACGCCACCTTGTACATGTTGTTCCCCTCCACGTCCGTGTCCGCCTCCTCGCTGAACAGCGTGCGCTCGTTCAAAATCTCGCGCATCTTCGCGATGGAGATTCTGACGTGCAGCGAGTACCGCACGTTCATGTCCGCGCTCGCCTGCTTCAGCATGAGGCGCATGGTGAAGTGGAGCCCGGTGACGATGACGGTGAAGGCGAGGAGGCTCAGGCAGAACCACACCCCGGGGGGCTCGATGTACGTCTCGTAAAACATCTGCCCCCAGCTCGTGTCCATGACCGTCCACTCCCCGGTCACGCGGTCCATCATCGAGAACGCCAGCGTGCCCCCCAAGACGAGCTGCATGATCTGCAGCGAGCTGCTCGCGCTCTCGTTGCTTCGGAACAGCGACTCCAGGTTCCGCGTGTTGCTCTGTAGAGACTCCTGGAGCTTGAACATCTGGAGCTCGCTGATGACGTTCGTGTTATCGTGGAGGGAATCGAGGCCGAGCCGGGCGCACTTGAGGAGACTCTTGAGGTCCTCGAGCCGCGTGATGAGCTCCTCGCGGTAGTCGTGCGTGTGGAGCGTCGCCAGCATCACCGCGTACGCGGGGTCGTCCCTCCCCTTCGCCTCCGTCTCCGGGGCGACGCCGGGGAGGTGCTCCCCGCCGCTCGTCGCCATCGCCTGGGTCAGGAGCGAGTCCAACAGACTCGCCTGCTTGCACGCCTCCATCACGCGACGCCGAATCTCCGCGAGGTTACTCGGCTTGCCGATGTGCGTGTGGATCATGAGCGAGATGCTGTCGATCTCAGCCTCCATCTCGAAGAGCCTGTGAAAAAAACTCGAGACGAAGATGCGCCGCGCCATCACCGAACAGTGCGCGACGATGAGCTGCTCGAACTTGCGACCCGCCGGCCCGGAGACGATCACGCCCTTCTCCCCGGAGATGATCACCCCGCCCCCGGGCAGATCCGCCGCGTCCGAAACCCGCCCCACGATCTGCGCGATGTCGTTCTCGGCGTCCTCGCCGTCGAGAAGCACCTGCTCCACCGGCCCGCTCGGGGTGACGCTCTCGCACAAAAAAGCCGTGTACATGTTGAACGCGTACTGGGCCTGCGTCATGCTGCTCTGCACGGACGTCCGACGAGCCTCCTCCATCTGCGCCTGCGCGACGCTGTCGTGCCTCTCGTTGTCGCGAAGCGTGTGCGCGCGATCGAGGCCACGGGAAGCGCGCGAAGAAGGCGAGAGGTGATGGAGCTGCTGAGCGCCGCCCGGGCCGCGCCCAGCCTCCGGGCCCCCCGGCTTCAGCGCCAGACCGCTTCTCCGCGTCACCGCCGCCAACGCGCCCCGGCCGACTCCCAGCGCGCCCCGGCCGACGGTGCTCAGCCCCTGGAGCACCTTCCGGCCGCTGTCCGCGCCGAGCCCCCCGAGGCCCGCGCGGCGGTTCGCGGCGTGGTGGCCGAGATCCTCCGCGGCGGTGCTTCTTCGCGCGAGCGCGCCGGGATTCCCGGCTTGTTCGCGCTGCCTCTGGCGCACCTGTTCGCTTCCTCGGAGGCTCGCCATCATCAGCCTCTGGTGCGAGCTCGAGATGCTCTCCAGGGTCGCCGCGGAGTCCTCGTGGAGGTCGAAGACGAGTCGCGAGATGAGGTCCACCGGGATGTCGTCCCTGATCTTATCCATCACGCCCTCGACCTTGACCCCGAAGATCACCTCGCCGTTGGAGTGCACGTGGATGCCGAAGTTCTCCAGCTGCACCACCCCCGGGTCCTCGGGCAGGTACACCTTCGACTCGAAGTTGGCGAGCTTCGAGCGCACGTAGTCCATGGGGAAGATGGCGCACATGCCGGACATGCTCACGTCGAACGTCGTGCTCGCGGGGGAGTTATCGACGTGCGCGGAGACGAGGCCCGCCTGGCCGTCCCGAAGCTCCTCGCGGCTCGCGTGCAGGTTGAGCTTCTCGTTGAGCGCGTTCACCTCGTTCGGGCCGTTGACGAGGTACTGCGAACTCAACACCCGCAAATCGCTCATGCGCACCGTGTGCGTCTGCTCCTCGCGGAGCGTGTCCGCGCCGAGGCGGCACAGGTGCGCCAGGTGCGAAAAGTCGGAAAACTCGCGACGCGTCGTCTCGGGCGTCGAGGATCCTCTCGGTCTTTCGGAGGAGGAGGGACCGGGGGATCCTCCTCCTCTCTCCGTGACCTCCGCCCCGGGGCCCTTCCTCCGTTTGTCGGCGTTCGTGTTCCCCCAATCGCAGTACCCCTCCCCGCCCGGCCGGACGCTCGAGGGGAGGTACGGCGAGCACACGTACGACACGTCCTCGAAATCCGTCACGGAGGAGACGCGCTCCGCCCCGTCGTGGCCCGTCAGCTCGAACTCCCCCGTCTCGGGAACGAACGCCACCTCGAACGGCCGCCCGAGCGGCGGCGCGCCGCTCCCCCGCGCGGCCCGCCGCCTCGCGCCCCGCTCCCGCGCCGCCGTCCGAAGCGCCGCGGGGCGCTCCGTGCTCACCCCGCGCTCCAAGAACTCGTCCACCAGGTCCTTATCGCTCTGCTTCATCGAGCGCAGAGCCGCGACGCCCGCGGGCAAGACCTGGTACGAGGTGGTCGTGTAATGCTCCTTCGTCGCGAGCTTCAGGCGGAGAATGAGCCCCATCTCCTGCAAATCGCTCAGATCGTCCACGCCCTCGGACGACACGTTCATGTTGATCGCGCCCTTCCCCGCGAGCTCGTTCGAGGGGCTGAAGTCGTAATCGAACACCTGGAGCAGGATGCCCTCGTAGATGTACACCAAAAGCGGCGTGCGGTGAACCCACCGCGTCGAGTGCTGCGTCTCGTCTGCGTCGAGCCCCCCGCCCGTCCCTAAACCCTCCCCCTCCCCCTCCCCCTCGTCGAGTGGTCCAACCGGCGCGCTCTTATACGCGCGCTGAAGGTTGAACCCCTCCCTGAGGTCCTTGATGGCGGCGTGCGCGGCCCTCTGCCACAGCAGCGCGCTCCTGAAGCTCGACTCTTTTCCGAGCGTGACGGATCGCGCCAGCCGGGACGTCTTGGCCACCGTCGCCGCCGCCGACGTCGGACCCGCCGGGGGGTCGTGCGGCGCCGGGGAGACGCGGTTCGAACCGTCGCGCGGGCTGCGAGAGGAGGCGACCATAGACTTCGAGCGTTGCGGTTGTGCGTTCGGGGGACGTTCGGGTTCGGCGGCGTTCGCGGGGTCTCCGCCCGCGAACGTCCGAAGCGCGGCGTCGTCCAGGCTGGTTCGCCGGCTCGACGCGTTCGCGTCGAGTCGGACGTTCTGGAGGCGGGAGATGAGGTACATGAGGCGGTACTGGTCGACGGTCGGGTCGAGGGGTTTGTCGCGGTTGTGCGCGGCGTTGACGCGCGCGGTGTTCGCGCCGCCGCCCGCGAGCGCGACGCCGAGGCGGAGGTTGCCCTTCTCGTCCCAGAGCTCGTCCACGAGCGAGCTCCCCTCCGAACCCTCCGCGCGCCGGAGCGACGAATGCGACGAGTGCGTTCGCGCGGGGGAGGGAGGCGGGGGGGCGTCGCGCGGGGAGCGCTCCGCGGGGACGCCCGTGGGGATGCGCTCGGTGATTTCGATCGCGCGGGGCGTCGCCGCCGCGGGCGAGGTCGCGTCGTCCGCGAAGGTGACGGACTCGCGCGTCGCGCCCCGAACCGCCGCCCTGGTGGTGTCCTCGCGGGGCGCCGAGAGCGCGTCCGCCGGCGACGACGATTCGTCGGCGCCGCCGGGCGCGGTCGCCGACGGCGAGCGTTCGCCCGCGCCCGCGCCGCCCGCCCGAGGCTTCTTCTTCCCGGACGACCCCCGCTTCATCGCCCCGATCGCGACCGCCGACGCGCGCGAGACCTTCTTCTTCGCCGAGGAGGACCTGGGCGTCGTCGCGGACGACATCGCGCGACGACGAGATCACAAAAGCCTCGCGCGATTCAGCCGACGGCGATTCCTCCCCCGTGGCGGAGCCCGCGAACCCCGCGCGCGAACGGCGACCGGGACGCGCCGACGTCAACGAACCCAACGCCGAGACGGAGAAGACCGCGGGCGGGGCGGACGCGCGCGCCGCCTGGATGAGCGCAGGGGACGCGCGGAACAAGACCCCAACCGCCGGGGGAGCGCGTCGTCAAACCAACTCGGCGTCGCGCCGGGCGCGCGCAGATCATTCGCCCGCAGCGCTGATCTGTCCGACGCGGCGGTTCTCAAACCAGAGAAGGCCGCCGTCGAAGCTTCGGGCGGATGACGAAAAGCGACCTGAAAATGAAAATCTCACCGGGCGCTTTTCGTGTTTTTAGATGTTTTTTGTTTCCTCTCGCGACGCTCCAGCATCGCGACGACTCAGTAGTAGTAGTGTCTCCCGGTCTCCCCCGGTCTCCCCTCCTCTCATTCCCTTTCGACCTTATACACGTCCGGGCTCAGCGCCTCCGCGATCCGATCGAGCGCCTCGTTGAGGACGTCGTCCGCGGCGGCGTACGAGATCCTGACGCACTCGGGCGCGCCGAACGCGCTTCCGGGCACGAGCGCCACCTGCGCCTTCTCGAGCAGATACCGACACAGCGCGTCCGCGTCCGGCACCGGACCGAACCCCTCCGCCTCGCACCCGTCGCCGACCAACCCGGAGACGTCCGGGAAGACGTAAAACGCCCCCGTGGGATCGTTGAGGACAATCTCTCGGCGCGTCTCGCGAATTCTCGCGCAGACGAGATCGCGCCGCCGCCTGAACGCCTCCACCATCGCTCGCACCGGCTCGCCGCCCCTCGGCCCGAGCACCTTCAGCGCCGCGAGCCCCGCCTCCTGAGAGATGCTGCTCGGGCCACTCGTCGTCTGGCTCTGGATCGAGGCGGCGGCCTTCGCGAAGTGCGCGGGCGCGGCTAAGTACCCCAGCCTCCACCCCGTCATCGCGAACGCCTTGCTGAATCCGTTGACGACGAGCGTTCGCTCGCGCATCCCGGGGAAAGATGCGATCGACGCGTGCTCGGTCTCGTACGTGATGTGCTCGTAGATCTCGTCGCTCAGGACCAGGAGCCGCGGGTGTTTCGCGCACACCTCCGCGAGCTTCGCGAGGTGTTCGCGCGGGTACACCGCGCCGGAGGGGTTGGACGGGGAGCAGAGGATGAGGAGTCGCGATTTCGGCGTCAGCGCCGCCTCGAGCTTCTCGGGCGTCAGCAAGAAGCCCTCCGACGCGGCGGTGGGGAGGACGACGGGATCGGCGCCGGCGAGGCGGCACATCTCGGGGTAGGAGACCCAGTACGGGGCGGGGATGAGGACCTCGTCGCCGGGGCCGCACGTCGCCATCACGCCCTGGGCGACCGACTGCTTCGCGCTGGTATAGGTTTAGAAGGGAGGGGACGTGCGGATCGAGGAATGAAGCGCGTCAGCTGACTTTGGCGAGCGCGGCGCGCGTTCGACGGATGGATGGCGGCTCTCGTTCGTTCGGGGGCGCGCTCGACGCTTCTGGACGTGGATCGCGCTCGCGTCCGATGGGATCTCCTCGCGTCTTCGTCGCGTACCCGTTGCTGAGGACGATCTCGTTCGGGGCGTACTCGAGTCCGTTCTCGATGCGGAGCTTCTCGCACACCGCCTCGCGCAGGGCGGCGGTGCCGGTGTTTGGGGAGTAGCGCGTGCACCCGCGCCGGATGGCGTCGCACCCGGCCTCGACGATCGCGTCGGGGGTGTCGAAGTCGGGCTCGCCCGCGGCGAGGCCGATGACCGGGAGGCCGCTCTCCTTCATCGACCGCGCCAGGTCCGTCAGGGCCATCGTCTTGGACTCGCGGAGGCTCGCCACGCGCGGGTTCAGCCCCTGGTCCACCTCCGCGCGGACGATCGCGCGGCGACGACGAGGGTTGGCGAGCCTCCGCCGCGATCCGGCGCGCGAGGGCGCGGGCGCGCCGAGCCCGCGCGAGGAGGCGGCGCCGCGCGAGGCCGAGGCGAGGGAGAGCATCGTGAGCGAGACGCCTCCCGCGAAAGCGGCGAAGAACGCGGAGGGGTGTGGCGAGGAGGCGGGGGCGAGGGCGGGGGGCAGGCGCCGAGAGAACCCCGGAACCCCGAAACCGATCGTCATCGATAGATAGGTTCACCCGTCCGCGAAGAAACGCCGAAAACGACGCGCTTTCAGTCAGATCGTCTCGCGCCGAGCCGGGCGCCGATCCGAACTCCGATCGGCTGCGCGCTTCATCATTTGCGTCGTCGTCCGCCCCAGCGCTCAGCGGTCCTCTCCGTCGTCACGATTCGCTCTCGGACGGGCCGCACTCCTTCGCGCGGCGCGCGCCTCCCGGACCCGCTCCGCGCTCGCGATGCCTCGCTCGGCGGCGGGCAAGGCGGCGCGCGAGCAGAAGAAGCTCACCGCGGCGGCGGCGTGGAAGAACGGCCACGTGGGCGGCCGCGGCGGGGCGCGCTGGCGAAACGGCGGCGGTCGCGGCGGTCGCGGCGGTCGCGGCGGCGGCCGATGGGCGCCCCCCCCCG
>MDSW01146467.1_pt1 | contig 12257 bp, 12 predicted proteins | sample 811171 | NCBI WGS metagenome assembly MDSW01 (sample SAMN05326641, study PRJNA326480) | marine metagenome | isolation source: seawater | place: Atlantic Ocean: North West | collected 2012
ATGAAAGATTTCAAAGCAATCTCACATACTGTAGGAAATGAAATTAAGCAAAAAATATTTGGTAAATCAGATTATGGTAATGATGATTGGAAAAAAGCTAATTTTGAGTGGTATGAAAAAATTCATAATGAAAATAGTTCATTACATGATGCATTCATGAAATATTTTGATGAGAAAAAGAATTCCATTGAAACAGTTTTAGAAGTAGGTTGTGGTGCAGGAGTATATCCAATAAAATATAAAAAAATTTTTAGAGGATTGCAGTATACAGGAGTGGATTTTTCAAAAACTAATATTGAGTATTGTAGAAAACAATCAGAGTTTGATTTTATTGCAGGGGATTTTATTAAGATGGATCTTACTCAAAAATATGATTTAGTTTATTCTCACGCAGTTATTGATCATGTATATGATATTGATATTTTCTTACGTAATTTATTGAGATCATGTAAGAAATTTGCATACATTAATGCATATAGAGGATTTTTCCCAGAATTAGAAAAACATGAAATGAAATGGAGAGATGATGATAATTGTTATTACAATAAAGTTTCCATCAATAGAATAAAAGATGTTTTAGATAGAGAGAAAATATCAGAAAAACAACTCAAAATTTATGCTCATAATAATTTAGAAAAAGAAGTAAGTATAGAAAATCAATTAGTTATAGAAATCAATAAAACAATTTAATGATAATTCAGTATTAATTCTAAATAAGATTTATCAAGTAGATTACTAAGCGTTTGATGAGGATATTATTGAAAGTGGTAATTTTAGCAGGAGGTTATGGAACTAGAATTTCCCAAGAGTCTAATCTTAGACCAAAACCAATGATAGAGATTGGAGGGAAACCAATTTTATGGCATATTATGAAGATATATTCAACATATGGAATTAATGATTTCGTAATATGTTGTGGATACAAAGCCAATATAATACAGAAATATTTCAGTGAAAATAATACAGAATCATGGGATGTTAAAACTGTAGATACAGGTTTAGACACAATGACTGGTGGAAGAATAAAGAGAATTGAAAAATTTGTTGATGGGAAGAGATTTTATCTTTCGTATGGAGATGATCTAAAAAAAGTAAACATTTCAGAGTTATTTAGATTTCATGAAAAACAAAAGAAAATGGTTACAATGACAATAACAAAACCAGAACCAAGATATGGTGTGGTAAAGACAGATAATGATTTGATTGTAAGCATGAAAGAGAAATCCAGAGAACATGAAAATTGGATTAATGGAGGATATTTTGTTCTAGAGCCAGAGATATTTGATCAGATTGATGGAGATAAATCACAATTTGAAAATGATGTTTTAACAAAATTGACTATAAATGAACAAGTTTCAGGATTCAAATATTTGGATGATTATTATCCTCTAGACACATCATATGACAAAACTCGTTTAGAGAAATTATGGAATGATAATAAAGCTTATTGGAAAATTTGGGAGTAGATTATGAAATGTAGGTTTTGTGATAATCAATTAGAAGATATTTTTCTTGATTTAGGATATACGCCATTAGCAAATTCTTATCTAAAAAAAACAGAGATAGGAAAACCAGAAATGAGTTTTCCTTTATGTGCATATGTTTGTAAGAAATGTTTTTTGGTACAAATTGGAGAAGAGGAAAAACCAGAAAATATTTTTACAGATTACGCTTATTTTTCGTCATATTCTAAGACATGGTTAGAACATATCAAGGAATTCTCTGAAGAAATAATTGATAGATTTCAATTAGATAGAAAAAGTAAGGTTGTTGAAATCGCAAGTAATGACGGGTATCTACTAAAAAATTTTAAGAAAAAAAATATTCCAATTTTAGGCATAGAACCAGCATCTAATGTAGCAAAATTTGCAAGAAAGAAAGGAATTCCAACTATGGAGAGATTCTTTTCTTACAAGACAGCAACAGAATTAGTAAGAAAGGATCAATTAGCAGATATCCTAATAGCAATAAATGTTCTTCCACATGTTCCAAACTTAAATGATTTTTTGAGAGGTATTAAGAAAGTTCTAAAATCAAACGGTACAGTGATTATACAATTTTCTGCATATCTATTAAAATTAATTTCACAGAGAGAATTTGATACTATTTATCATGAACACTATTCATATTTCTCACTCTTCACATTGAATAAGATTTTTTCTAAACATGGATTAAAGATATTTGATGTCAAAGAATTATCTATTCATGGTGGTTCATTACGTATCTATGCAGCACATAAAGAACAGAAATTAATCCCTTCGAAAAAAATTCAAAAATTAATTGAGAAAGAAAGAAAATTTGGATTAAGAAATATATCAACATATACAAATTTTAATGAGAAAGTAATTTCATTGAAGTTAGATTTATGGAAGTTTCTGATTAATGCACGAAAACAAGGTAAAAAAGTTGTATGTTATGGTGCACCCGCAAAAGGAAATACATTATTGAATTACTGTGGAATAAAAAATGACTTGATAGAATTTACTGTGGATATTAGTCCTCATAAACAAGGACTATATCTTCCAGGAACACATATTCCAATTCATGAACCAAAAGCTATTAGAAAAATTAAACCAGATTATGTCGTTATACTTGCATGGAATCTTAAAGATGAAATTATAGAACAAATGAATTTCATTCGTGAATGGGGAGGGAAATTTGTTATTCCAGTACCAAATGTTAGGGTGATAGAATGAAATTAACAAAAATGAGATTAGAAGGAGCATATATCATAGATGTTGAAAAAATCGAAGATGATAGAGGATTTTTTGCAAGAATGTTTGATAAAGATATTTTTAGAGAGTTAAATTTGGATTCAAATATTATTCAGGGTAACATATCATATAATAAAACAAAGGGTACAGTAAGAGGATTACATTTTCAACGGAAGCCATATCAAGAAGGAAAAATTGTAAGATGTACAAAAGGTAAGGTATACGAAGTTATTCTAGATATTAGAAAAGAATCGAAAACTTATTTGGAATGGGAAAGTATTGAATTAGATCTGGAAAATCATAAGTCATTATTTGTACCGAAAGGATTTGCATTAGGTTTTCAGACTTTAGAAGATGATACAGAAATTTATTACTTGATGACAGAGAAATACAAACCAGAATACTCAGATGGAATTCGTTGGAACGATCCAAAATTAAACATTAGATGGCCAGTACAATTAACAAATATCTCTAAAAAAGATAAAGCATGGAAACTACTTTAAGATATAATTTTTTTATCAAAGATAAAATTTTTAGTAATCATTATTTTTTACAAAATCTCTCCAATACTCAAGAGTATCTTCAAGAATCTTATCAACAGAGATCTCAGGTTTCCAACCAGTTAATTTTCTAAATTTAGTGGTATCACCAATCAATCTTGGAACAGAAGTTGGTCTAGTGTATTCTGGAACTTGTTTTACCGAGATATTATCAACCGAAGACATTGAAATTAGTTTATCAATAAGTTCACGATATGTGTAGATTTTTTCTGTTTCATCTGAGCCAATAAGATATAATTCGCCTGGATTACATTTTTCCATTGCAATCCAGTACGCTTCAACCAAATCTTGAATATGTGTGAAATTTCTTTTATCTCCAGTATGGCCAGTTTTAATTTCAGGTTCTTGTAAACCCTCTTCAATTTTTGCAATTTGATATGCATACCAAGGAATCCCAAAAACATTATCTCTACGCGGACCTTCATGGTTAAATGAGCGAACTCTAATAACATTGATTCCATACGATACATGATAAACATTAGCAATTAGATCTTGAGCAATTTTTGTAACTGCATATGGGTTTACAGGTCGGAGTATAGAATCTTCTGTAATAGGTAACTCATTCTCATGAATTTCGCCATATTCCTCACCAGAACCTGGAATTAGGATTTTTGATTTGAGTTCCAGTTCACGCATTGAATCAAGAATATTTACTGTTCCTTTGTAATTTACATCGATATAATGCGAAGGATGATTCCAGGAAGGACTAACAAAGCTTTCAGCTGCAAGATGAAATATCTTATCAGGTTGAGATGTTTTTAATGCATTTCGGACAGATACAGGATCTGTTATATCACAATCAATCCATTTTATTTTATCAGAAATATGACGTACATTTCTCATTTTAGATAAATGCCAACGTTTTAGACCATATACAGTGAAACCTTTTTTCAAGATTAGGTCTGCTAGATGCGATCCTACAAATCCAGTGATTCCAGTAATCAGAATATTAGTCAAGTAAAATTATTGATTGACATTTGAATTAAAGTCTTATTAATAATTTGGAAGTATTATTTGTTAATAATTTTCTCAAGTTCTTCAACAGCATGTAATAAATTATGTTTATTCGTAATTTTCACTGTTTTGCAACCAGCTGATTTTCCAGCAATAATATCAGAATCACTATCTCCAAAAAGCCAACTAGAATCTAGTCTTATGTTCAGATCATCACTAGCTCGTAAAATCAATTCAGGCTTTGGTTTTCGGCAAGAGCATAATTCATCTGGAGTATGTGGACAATAATAAAATGCATCGATTTTTGTTTTAGATGAGATTAGATTTTCTTGAATGGCATTATGAATTATTTCTAATTGATTATGAGTCATTAATCCACGATTAATTGCAGATTGATTTGTAATCACGATTACTACAAACCCTAAGTCATGTAATTTTTTTATTGATTTTGCAGCATAAGAAAATATTTTTAGTTCAGACACAGATTTTACATAATCATCTCTTTTTTCATTGATCACACCATCTCGATCTAAAAAGATTGCATTTTGAAATTTATTCATATTTGAACAATGGACTTCCACTTTTCCTAATAGATTCAATTAGACAATGACAAATTGCAAGATGGATAGATTCTATAATCAGCATATTGTTTGATGGAACAGTTATACATAAATCACACATATTTTTTAATTTTCCACCATCCATACCAGTAAATCCAACACACATTGCATTATTTTGTTTAGCATATTCAATTGCATTAATAACATTTTTTGAATTACCACTTCCACTGAAGACAAATAGAAGATCGTCAGATTTTAAAAAATTTTTTAATTGCTCAACAAATATGGATTCAAAAGATTGATCATTAGACCATGCCAAGTTAACTGGAATATTGTCAACAAGAGATATTGCAGCAAATCTTTTTTCATCTTTTGTAATAGCAGTTTTTAGTAGATCTGAGACAAAATGGGATGCTGTAGAACCTGAACCACCATTACCAATGGTAAATATGGTATTACCATTTGTTTGTACCTTTTTCAGAAGATTAATTATTTCTTCTATAGTATCAAATTGCTCATTTAGATCTTTCATAGAACGTATGTGATTATCAAAAAAAGTTGGAATGTGTTCTTTCATTTTTGTTCTTTTTGAATTTCATCATATAAGTTTAGAACTTTAGGACCATGATTGTAAAATTTGAAAGGTATATGTCTTAAGCCTAAGGATATCATCTTTTCTTTTAGATTTTGGTGATTTTTAGGCTCACAGTAAAATAGAATATGTCCACCACCACCTGCACCTGTAATTTTCCCACCTATAGCGCCAGAATCAATTCCAGTTGAATATATTTTATCAATTTTAGTATTAGTTACCCCATGTGCAAATTTCTTTTTTGCAAGCCATCCTTTATGCATCATTTCAGCTACTTTAGTAATGTCATTTTTCTTTAATGAATCATATAATTCCATGGTAAGTTCTTTCACAGAATGTAATGGAATCATAGTTTTTTGATTATTTTTTTTAATTAATTCAAGTTGATGTTTTAAGACATCACTACTTTTTCTTGTTGTGCCTAAAAAGAAAAGTATCAAATTGTTTTGAAATTCATCTTTAGTTGATGTAGAAAGAGAGATTGGAATAATGTCGATATTAGTCTTTTCAAATTTTATTAGATTTAGGCCTCCAAATGATGCAATGTAGTCATCTTGTTTACCAATTGGATGTCCAAGTTTGTTACGCTCTATATCAAATGATTTTTCTGCAATTTCTTTTTTACTCAAATTTTTATTCATTAGTTTTTGAATTATATTTACACAGTTAACAGTCAATGAACTTGAACCACCTAGACCAGAGCCTGGTGCAACATCACTAGATAAAAAATAGTCTGCTCCATTTTTATAATTCATGTTTTTTACAACAGAGACTGCTATTTCAGTACCAGGTAAAAATTGAAGTTTATCAAAACTACTAGTTTTATGATGTAATTCATAATCAGAGATGAAGGCTTGAAATGATTCATCACGACGATTATTAAGAACAACATTAGTGAACAAGTTAATTGTTGACGAGATTACCTCACCTCCATATTTTTCAAAATATTCAGGCATGTCTGTTCCACCTCCTGCAAAACTAATTCTTAATGGAGTAATTCCTATATGCATTTATTTAAAAAAAATAATTGTTTCATTTAACTCTTTGAGAGAAATACTACGAATCATAATTCACAGAATTTCCAACAGAAAATAGAAATTAAAATTTAATTTCATATTTTTGTATAATAAGATTATTAACCATCGATCAGAGTCTTAATTCATGAAAATTTTGATTACGGGTTCAGAGAGTTTTATTGGGAAAGTATTGATAAAGCAATGTAAAAAAGAAGGAATTAGTGTTTTAGGTATAGATCTTATTGATAAAAATAATACAGAATATGAATATCATAAAGCAGATATCTGTTCATCAGAATTAGTAAAGATTATTCCTGAAGATGTAGACGCAGTGATTCATCTTGCAGCATTATCAAAAGATAAAGACTGTAAAGGTAGAGCATACGATTGTTTTAATGTAAATGTAATGGGTACGTTGAATTTGATGAACATTATAAAAATGAAGAAAATAAAGCAGTTTGTTTTTGCATCTAGTGAGTGGGTCTATGATAAATTTGAAAATTATGAAGAAAAAGATGAGAATTCACTAATAGATATTTTTAATCATAAATCAGAATATGCGCTTTCAAAATTAGTCAGTGAATCAAACCTAAGACAGCAATATCTTCATGATGAATTGAATATTACAATTCTCAGATTTGGAATAATTTATGGTCCAAGAGAAATAGGATGGTCTGCAGTTGAAGAAATTTCAAATAAAATAAAAAATGGAAAAGAAATTAGTGTTGGTTCATTAAAAACAGGAAGAAGATTTGTACATGTAGAAGATATAGTAAGAGGAATTATTTTGTCACTTGGATTAACTGGTTTGCATACAATTAATCTAACTGGAGATAAAATTACTACATTAGAGGATATAATAAAAATTAGTGAAAGTATATTCAATAAAAAATCAATTGTAAAAGAAATGGATCCATACAATATCAGTATTCGTAATCCTTCAAATAAGAGAGCTAAAGAGATTATTAATTGGAAACCACTAATTAGTATAGAAGAAGGAATTAAAACACTCGATAAAATTATTTAGATAAAGATGAATTATTCCGATAATGATATTTTTGAACAGATTCTTGAAGTGAGAATTGCACAAATATTACTTAATGAAGAATACAAAGCAGGTAGATTTAAGATTCCAATTCATTTAGCTTTTGGTCATGAATCTATCAGTACCGCAGTTTCTAGAATAATGAAAGATGAGGACAAACTTATTTTGACTCATAGAAATGTAGCTTATAATTTAGCCAGGATTAGAAAATTAAAACCAATATTAGATGAATATCTATTAAGACCCGAAGGACTAAACGAAGGAAAGATTGGTTCAATGAATCTCATAAATCCAGAATTAGGGATAATCTATTCTTCTAGTATTTTAGGAAATAATTTTGGTGTTTCAGTAGGAGTAGCAATGGCAGAAAAAATTTCTTCAAGTTCTAGTGTCACTATTGTTTTGGCAGGAGATGGTGCAATTGAGGAAGGAAGTTTTCATGAAAGTTTACTGATGCTTAAAAGTTTAGAATTAAGTTCCTTAGTTATAATTGAGAATAATGAATGGAGTATGTCTACACGTATTAGTGAGAGAAGACACGCTATAGATTTAGAAAAATTTGCAGATTCAATTAACGTGAAATACCACAGATTATCAGGTAATGATCCTATTGAATATATTCAAAAGCTAAATGTGTTAAGAGCAGAATCTATTGAGAGAAAAACACCCATACTTATTGAAGTAGATGTAATAACTCTAGGAGAATGGGTATTAAAAAATGAAGAAAATCCTAATGGGAAGAAAATCAATTATCATGCAGGACCAACACCAGGTGTTAATTTAGATAATGGAAATATAATTATCGATAATACTGTTAATGATCCAGTTCATGTGATTAATAAAATGAGCAAAACAGATATTCAAAATCTTACAAAATCGATTTTAAATAAATTTAGGAATGAGATGAAATGAAATATCTTGATATCATTAATGAGCAAATTCGTTCTGTTGTAGAAAAAACAGACAATTTAGTTTTATTCGGACAGAATATTAGTGCAGGTTCATGTTTAGGAGGTTTAACAAAAAATCTTTGTGTGAAAACCAGCAGCAAGATAATTAATTCTACAAATTCTGAAAATTCTCTTTGTGGATTTGGTTTTGGAATGATGATGAATAATGTTTCATCAGTTTTTTTTATGAAACAATTAGATTTTTTGTTATTAGGTATAGACCATCTTGTGAATACGTATAACATAATACGCAATATGAAAAAAGATCTTCAATCATCGTTTACCATTATACCTATAATTGTAGATAATGGTTTTCAAGGTCCACAATCTAGTTTTAATAATTTTGGAGATATTTGTTCTATGGCCAGAATTGAAGGTCGTACAATATCAACAAAGTTTGAAGCAGAAAAAATAATTTCAGAAAATATCTGTGCACCAGGTTTTCGTATAATTGGAGTAAGTCAGAGAATGTTCAAGGATGATATAATTGAACTTAACCCGTTAACAACTAATAGTGATTATTCATTAATAAGATACACAAAAGGAGAAAATGCAACGATAGTTTGTTTCAATTTTTCATTAAAGTTAGGTTTAGAATTATTGGAGAAATGTAAAAAAGAAGGTATCTCATGTAGTGTATTTAATGTAACTTCAGTTACGCCTATAGAATGGAACGAGATATTGGATGATGTAAAGAAAACAAAAAACCTAATAATCATAGATGATAGTAAAAGTGAAAATTTGTCATGTGATAATCTTTCATCATATATTACACATCAAATATCAGTAAATACAATTTTTGTAAAAAAACAAATTAAAGAAAATTGGCTCGATACAAATTCTGATGAAATGAAATTAAATTTTTCAGAGATTATAGGTCAGATAAAAAATTAAGATGTCAATCCAATATTTGTTTTATTCCATATGGTATATCAGAAAATTTTATTTTTGTTACACTTTCCAATTTACTAGAGTCTAAACAAGTGGATAATGGTCTAGGCGCCAATTGTTTTTTATCATTTTTAGTTACAGGTTTGATTAATTCAGGATTTAAATTTGAATATTTTGCAAGCGATAATGCAAAATCATAACGATTCAAACAAGTAGGACCAGCTGCATGGAATAAACCATGTATGTTTTCATCAATGACTTTTATCAATATTTTTGCGATGTCATCTACTAGTGTGGGAGTGTTAAATTGATCAATAAATGGATCCACCATTTGATTATTTTTTAATGATGATAAAATCCAATTTGTGAATCTGGATCTAGGATGTTTTCCATATATTACCGCAGTACGCAATACAGTATTGTTTTGTGAATGGTTCAGAATTAATTTTTCAGCATTTAATTTTGTTTTTCCATAATAATTTACAGGAGAAGTGATATCATCTTCAGTATATTTTTTATTTAATTCTCCTGGAAAAACAGCATCAGTTGAAAAATATATCATTTTACTGCCAATTTCAGAGGAAAAATCCAAAATTTGTTTGGGCAAATCAACATGTAAGAAATCTGCGTCATTTTGATTAGTTTCACAAAGATCTACGCTTGAATATGCAATTGTATTGATGATGACGTCAGGGGAAATATCTAAGATTAATTCTTTCAATTCAGGAATTTGAGTGATAATATTGATTTTTGTTGAATCTATATCTTGATTAATTATTTGATTTTCATTGAACGTTAAGTGTAAATCATAATACGACTTTGCATATGTGGCAAAAACACTACCTACTAATCCGCTACCACCTAAAATTAGAATTTTTTTCATATTCAAATATGTCAGTTAACAAGTATAAATTTCTCCATGGATTAAAATACTTAAAAAAAATCATCTGTTTGTGAAAAATGAGCCCGTAGTAACAATTGGAATTCCAGTATATAATGGAGAGAAAGTTATTGGTGAACGTATAAAACATATACTTAATCAAACATTTCAAAATTTTATTATTATTATTTCAGACAATAATTCTAGTGATAATACAAGCCAAATATGTAGAGATGCATCTGTAAATGATAAGCGTATAGTATTTTTTCAACAAGAAAAGAATAAAGGACCATATTGGAATACAAACTTCGTTTTATCAAAAGCAAAAACTAAATATTTTGTTTGGGCATTTGCGGATGATCTATGGGAAGAAAATTTTTTAGAAGAAAATATCAAGATATTGGAAGATGAACCTAAAATTGTTGGAAGTATAGGAGATGTAACAGAATTCAATAGGAAAATTGATGAAAATAGTGGAGAAGTAAAAATAAAAATTATAAAAAATTTAAAAAAATTTCAATATGTACATCCTATTTCAGGTTCAATAGAAAACAAAATAAAATTTTATTTGAATTTTAATTATTCTACAGCGATTTATGCGGTATTCAGAACAGATGTATTGAAACGTGTTAATGTATTTGAAGAATTCATGAATCCGCTTAGATGGAGAGCAGATTTTGCATATGTTCTTAATATAATTAAAGAAGGAGATTTTCATGTAACAACCAATAATACAGTATACAAAGAAGTTGCAAATACCTCAACTTCCATAATACAATATTTAAGAAAATCAGGATATGCGTATTTTGATATTTTATTATATAATTTTCCATTTACAATTTGGTGTCTTAAAAATTTTGGAGGTAAGATTTTTTTGAAAAATCTGAATTATTTTATTAGATTAAATGTTGTTTCATCTTTTGGATTAAGTGCAGAGATAATAAGGATGATTAAAAGAATTTTATCTGGTAAGGAGAAGTATTGGTAGTTATGAATAAAATTATCGAGGATAAAGAAAATATAAAAAAATATGATTTTGATTTCTACACATTAATTAAAATAGTTGCAATTATACAATGTTGTATTTTTTTATTTATCAATACTAGTTTTGCTGAAGACGATTTTACAGATACGCCACGAATAATAGAAAATGAAAAAAATATAGCATTGGTTGGGAATTTTTTTGCTAACACAGAAGGATTACAAGTTTTAGAAAATATTGAAAAAAATGATCCAGATTTGATATTTTTTCTAGGTGATTTAGGATATGAGGGTCCAGAAAGTTGGTTCACATTTGTTGATAAACTTGGAAAAGAGAAAATATCTATAGTTATTGGAAATCATGATAAAGATGATGCAAATGAATTTTTGGCACACTACGGGTTAGATAGAGAGTTTTATTCTATTGATTATGAGAATATTCATTTCATAATTTTATCATCAGACCTAGATTATACAAAAGATTCAGAGCAAAGGAAGTTTTTAGAAAATGATCTTAAAATGGCAAATAACAATCCCGATATAAAATGGAAAATAGTATTAATACACAAACCAATGATCTTCAAGGATTATTACGTAAAAAATGATCCTAGTTTAACCAATGGAATTACATTAGCTGAAGGTCTTCAACCAATTCTTGATGCATATAATGTTGATATGGTCATATCGGGGCATGTTCATTTGTATGAAAGATCGTTTCCACTAAAATTCAATAATGTGATAACAAGTAATGAGAAGACTTCCTACATTGAACCAAATGGTACAATACATGTCATAGTTGGCACAGCAGGTGCAGATAAACATCATAATCAATACCCACAAACGTTTGAAAATTGGGCAGTGGTAAAAAATCCAGATGTTTATGGTTTTTTTAATTTAAGAATTCCAGAAGATAAAGATAAGCTCATTTTTGAGTTTATAACTAATGAAGGGTATGTTTTGGATAGATTTCAAATTTTTGAGTCAAATGATTCTGTTAAAAATAAATTGAGTATTTTGTCTAATGCGGATTTATCTGGTGCAGACCTAAGTAATGCGGATTTATCTGGTGCAGACCTAAGTAATGCGGATTTATCTGGTGCAGACCTAAGTAATG
>MDSW01108721.1_pt1 | contig 12256 bp, 12 predicted proteins | sample 811171 | NCBI WGS metagenome assembly MDSW01 (sample SAMN05326641, study PRJNA326480) | marine metagenome | isolation source: seawater | place: Atlantic Ocean: North West | collected 2012
GCAATCACACCAGCTAGTGTTACTAGAATTAGTGATGGTGCAAGCAAATACTTAATGTTTGCAAATATTGTTGACATAATTGCCTCCTTTGTCCGCATTTTGTCAATTAATTTAGTAGATTAGAGTATTAATATATAAGTTTTGTCTAATATATTCATACCTTGTCTACTTTCTGTCCATAACAATATGACAGGAATGGGGGTCTGTCAACAAATATTTGAAAAAATTTTCAGGAATTTTAGAAGGTTATTTTTTAGCGTATTTTTTCTTGAATTTAGCTACACGACCTTCTTTCGTCTCAATACGCCCCTTGCCGGTGTAGAAAGGGTGTGACTCAGAGGATGTCTCGATCTTATATACTGGATATTCATTCCCATCCTCATATTTCATGGTTTCATTAGTCTTTATAGTTGATGACAGCAGAAAACTTTTATTGCATGTCACATCATGAAAAATTACAGGTTTGTAGTCTGGATGAATATCTTTCTTCATAGTGATGCGTAATATATCATATTTTATGAAAATTTTAATCTTTTAGTGCTATAAAATTAATATGGATCTAATACAAATAACTGATCTTCACGTATCTAAAGACAAAGAGGCAGACAAGCATGATTGTAAGCCTTATGAGAGATTGGCTGCTGTTCTAGAGCAAATAAAAGAAAAATATTCAGAAAAATGTAACTTAGTTATTACTGGTGATTTATCAAGTGATTTTACACAAAAATCATACGAAAATATCAGAGATCTACTTAAACAATTCGCATTCAACGTAAGTATCTTACCTGGCAATCATGATGATCTGAAAATGATGGAAAAAATTTGTGATGATCAAATAACGCTTAATCCCTTTATATGTAATGAGGAGCCTTTTTTAATATTTAATTTTGATACTCATATTCAAGATACTGTAAAAGGAAATTTGAATGAAAGAGAAATACAGAATTTCGGAGATTCCTTATTAAGGAATAAATCAAAAATTATTATTTTTACACATCATCCAATAATAAAAGTTAACTCGCAATGGATTGATATGAATATTACTGAGAACAATAACATTCTCATACAACTGATGCTTGGGCACTATGATACATCGTTTTATATATTCTCAGGGCATGTCCATCAAGAGTTTTACAGAAGAATTGGTAACATTGAATTTTATACGTCACCATCAACATGTTATCAATTTAGAGCAAACTCTAAAGAATTTCACATAGATAATGAACTCGGAAATGGTTACCGCGTAATATCTTTACGCGGTAATTCATTAAAGACCAATATCGTTAGACTATGATCTAGTTGTAGCTTGATTCTCCATGGGAAGATATATCAACACCCGTCTCTTCGTCTTCATTAGTAACCCTCAAATTACCAGTAAAGATTTCAGTAACTTTTATAGCCACTAGGGTTAAAATTGTGCACCATATAATGGTAAATACTACACCAAATAATTGAATCAAAAATTGATCAGATATTGAATTCTCTAGTCCTAGACCTCCATATTGTGATGATGCGAAAATGGCCGTTAATAGTGTACCAAGTACCCCACCTACCCCATGAACAGGAAATACATCCAGTGAGTCATCGATATTAATTTTGTTTTTAATATACTGAGTCGCTTCATAACAAATCAAACCAGCCAGTGTTCCTATCACAATAGCCCCCATAGGACCAACAAAGCCTGATGCAGGAGTAATAGTTCCCAATCCTGCGACCATTCCTGTAACAATACCTAAAACACTTGGTTTGCCAGATTTTGACCATTCTCTAAACATCCATGCAAGTGAACCTGTCGCTGCACCTATGTGGGTAACCAACATTGCCATACCTGCAGATTGATCTGCAGCTAACGCAGAACCAGCATTGAAACCGAACCAGCCTACCCAGAGCATGGATGCTCCAGCAACTGTCATACTCAAGTTATGCGGCGGCATGGGAATTGACTGAAATCCTGTTCTGTTTCCAAGGTAGATTGCAAGAACTAGCGCTGCTACGCCAGCATTTATGTGTACTACTGTTCCTCCAGCGAAATCCATAAGTCCCATTTCACCAAGGAATCCACCTCCCCATACCATATGGCATATTGGAGCATAGACAAGAATCATCCAAATTAGACTGAATAAAAACATCGAAGAAAATTTCATTCTCTCTGCAAATCCACCAACAATTAATGCTGGTGTGATGATTGCAAAAGTTAGCTGGAACATAACGAATACTGTTTCAGGTATGTCGCCAGATAACGAACTTACAGATAAACCTGCCAAAAACGCGTTATCCAAATCGCCAATATAAGCATTTAATGAGCCTCCATCACCAAATGCTAAACTATATAAAAATACAACCCACATAACACTCACAAGACATGCAAGACTAAAACATTGCATTAAGACAGATAAAACATTCTTACTTCTGACAAGACCACCATAAAAAAATGCTAGTCCTGGTAGAGTCATAAAAAGGACAAGAGCAGTTGAAGTTAAAATCCATGCCGTATTAGCATTAGAAAGCTCTCCTTCAGCTGCGTTAGCTAATTCAATATTAATTAAAGATAGGAGTATAGCTACTACTCCAGTAATAACGTATTTAATAATCATAATATTTCCTCATTCAATACATATATTAGTGCAAATAATGTGCCAAAATAGTGCGAAATTAAATTAGTAAAAATATTTGAAATATCAACGCATCTGGCTTATTTTTAGTTAGGTTAGTAGTAATTTCTTTTGATCGAACGCTACTAAATAGAGCATAAAGCACTAAAAATGAACATAGAAAATGAAATTGTAATAGTCGGAGCAGGACCATCAGGTTGTATGGCTGCCAGTATTCTCTTAGATGCAGGAAAAAAAGTTACAATCATAGATAAACATGATTTTCCTCGTCACAAATCATGTGCAGGAGGTTTAACCCCAAAAACTATTGCAGAATTACCGTTTGATATTGGATGTCTGAGTCAACATAACTCTGAAAAAATGCTGTTCAAATTCACGAACGGCAAAACTGTAGACTTAAACAACAGTTTAGGTGCCTGCAAAATGGTTATAAGAGAAGATTTTGATAATTATTTTTTTAATTATGTAGCTAAAAAAGGTGCTAATTTTCTCAAATCAAAAGTTAAAAAAATTACTGAGAACAAACAGGGGGTCATTGTCCAAACAGATGATGCAGTAATTAACTGCAAATTTCTCATAGGAGCTGACGGTGCAAACAGTATCACAAGAAGACTAACCACAAAATTAAAATTCAAAAACCCTGTTTTTGCTTTTGAGGGACTAGTTAGCAGGAATAACTCGAAAAAAAATGTCCCAACAAAATTTGTTTTCAATACACTTGGTTATAGCTGGATATTTCCAAAAAAAGATCATTATAACGTTGGTATAGGTAACTTAATATATGAACCATCTCATCCTAAACCCAAGAAGAAAGACCTTTATGAATTTGTTCAAAAAGAGCTAGATACGAATGATTTAGATTCCATTACTGGATTCCCTATTGGTACAGAAGGTGATTCATATAACCAAGAGTCTAGGAGAATATTCTTAGTAGGTGATGCAGCTGGTTTTGCAGAGACGCTTTTGGGAGAAGGGATTTACAATGCGGTTATCTCAGGAAAATATATTGGTAATGCACTCAAAGATACAGATGATCCTGAAATAGTCTGCAGAGAATATAATAAATTCCTTCACGGTATGAAAAAAGAACTATCACTATATAATCGCGGAGCAAAAATCTTATATAAGAAGCAAAGGATGAGCTATTGGATGTTGAAATTGTTTATTGGTAGAAAATTTATGAATGGTTATTCAAACGGTGAAACTCTCACTGAGATCGTTAAAGGCAGATACCCCTTCCCTGTTATCTAGCCCTTGTACAGCAAAAGTTGGTCAAGTCAATCAAGCTTTGACGTTTGTCGCTCTCAATGTCATGAAGAGCATTGATAGCATTTTTCGTGTACTTTTCTATTTCCCTTAATGTATACTCACCTGACGAATTCCTATCAAAAATGTCTTTTAACTTATATACATCAGAAACCATTTTATTATTAAAAATATCTCTGATAAGTGATTTGTCTCTTTCATCTGAGTGGATGTAACTGTGTATCAGGGGTAAAGTAGATTTTCCCTCTGACAAATCCTCTGCTATATTTTTACCGGTTTGGTCGTTTTGGCCGAAATAATCCAAATAATCGTTTCTAAGTTGATAAGCTATCCCAAAGTTCTTTCCAAAATCTTTAGCCCATTCTATTTTTGGTTCATCTGCTATGTCCATTGCTACTGTTGCTGAAGCTTCGAATAATTTTCCTGTTTTCAAATAAACAATATCTATGTACTTCTCTATATCTTCTATAATTTTATCTTTATGCATCAGTTGCATTACTTCTCCTTGAGATATTTTATTTGTTGTCTCTGCAAGTATTTTGTAAACTTTTTCTCTATTGATATGTACTATAAGTTCAAATGCCCTGGAGTATAAAAAATCACCCACCAAAACTGCGCTATCATTACCCCATAATTTATTTGCTGTATTGATGTTATGCCTCAAATCTGATTGATCTACAACATCGTCATGTAAAAGAGTAGCGGCATGAATGAGTTCAATAATAGCTGCAGATTCAATAACTTTATTCTCGTTATTCATGATTTTAGAAATTAAAAATACGATAAGTGGTCTAATTCTTTTTCCACCACTATCTATCATATGGCTAGAAAGAGTATTAATTAGGGGAATATCTGTAGTAGTTACCTTTTTGAGAAAGCCATTGAGACTATTAATCTCAGTAGATAATTGATCATAAATTTCTTGTAAGTTCGACATACCCAGAAAAATATATCATATTTAGAGCGGCAAAAATGGGATAAAGTAGTTTATTATTTGAAAAAATCAGGGTAGAATCACACAACTTATACCATTATGAACGCTATTATAAAACAAGGTGGACATCAATATAATATAACTGAAGGTGATGTGATCAGAGTTGATTTAATTTCACAGCCTGAGGGCAGTAAGATTGAATTGGATAATGTGATTATGGCATTTAAAGATAATGACACAGTTGTTGATAAGAAGTCCTTATCAGCGATTAAAGTCAAGGCTACTATCCAAAAACATGGTAGATATCCAAAGATAAGAATAGTAAAATTTAAGAGAAGAAAACACTACATGAGGACTCAAGGTCATAAACAGAGTTTCTCAGAAATTAAAATAGAGTCAATTAAATAAAATGGCACACAAGAAAGCAGGTGGAAGTACAAAAAACGGAAGAGACTCAGAGTCAAAAAGGCTGGGGGTTAAAAAGTACGGCAGTGAATTCGTTCATGCTGGTAACATCATCCTAAGACAAAGAGGCACCCCTGTGAAACCAGGTGAAAATGTTGGCTGTGGCAGAGACCACACGTTATTTGCTACAAGTGACGGTTATGTCCATTTTCATAAAAAAGGACCTAAGAATCATAAGTTTGTTAGCGTTCTGCCCACAAAACACTGATATAAACCCAAACAATCATGAAATTTATAGATGAAACTGTGATAACGGTTAGAGCAGGTAATGGTGGTTCTGGATGCATGAGCTTCAGAAGAGAGAAATATATACCTCTTGGTGGACCTGATGGTGGTGATGGTGGTGATGGTGGTTCGGTGATTGTTAGAGCAACTGATAGCTTAAATACCCTCGCTGATTTTAAAAATAAAAGTTTATTTAAAGCTGAAAACGGAAAAGCTGGAGGCAGCAGAAATAAAAACGGTAAAAACGGTGAAGATTTAGTAATTAATTTACCACTAGGATGTGTAATTTATGATAATGAGACTGGGGAGGAATTATATGATTTAGACCATTCCAACAAATCATACATACTAGTAAAAGGCGGTGAACATGGTTTTGGTAATGTCCGTTTTAAAACCTCAACTAATAGGGCACCACGCAAGAAGACGAACGGGAAAGAAGGCGGAATAAAGGAAATCAGAGTTGTATTAAAAGTTTTAGCTGATGTTGGGTTAGTAGGTCTTCCCAATGCAGGCAAAAGTTCATTTTTACAAGCTGTGAGTATGGCAAGGCCTAAAGTAGCCGACTACGAATTTACAACTTTAACACCCCATTTAGGTGTAGTTCTATACTCTGATTATGAGAAGTTTGTCATAGCTGACATTCCTGGAATAATAGAGGGGGCTTCTGAAGGGGTTGGTCTTGGCACAAGGTTTTTAAGACACATAAGTAGGACAAAAATGCTTTTGAACGTAATAGATTCCTCGAATAAGACTTATGAAGACATTATGGAAGAGGTAAGTAGAATTAGATATGAATTGCAGTCTTATGATGAAGAACTTATTAAAAAAGACATCTGGATAGTAATAAATAAAATAGATTTATTGCATAATAACGAAATAACTGAATTAAAAGAATTATTTGATAAAGAGAAGTTCAAAGTATATTTTATATCCTCTATTAAAAAAGTTGGTGTTAAAGAATTAACTAATGATATCTATGAGTTTTTAAAGTATGAGAACAGAATTAAGTAAAACAAAAAAAATAATTATAAAAGTTGGCAGCTCTATCATAGATGCTAAAGACGGTGCCATTATATCAAGAGTATGCAAGGATATATGTAAATTACTAGATGATAAGATGGAGATTATTCTTGTGACTTCAGGCGCTATATCACAAGGAATGAAATTAATGGGCCTTTCAGAGAGACCCAGAGATACGAAGAAACTCCAGTCATTAGCTGCTGTTGGTCAACAGAAACTCATGCTTATGTATGAAAAAATATTCTCTTTACATAATCATTACACAGCACAAGTACTTATAACGCACAATGACATCAATGACAGAGTTAAGTACTTAAATATAAAAGGCACATTAGAAGAACTACTAGGTAATGATATTATTCCAATAATCAATGAAAATGATGTTGTCTCAACTGAAGAAATAAAGCTTGGAGACAATGATAATCTTGCGTCAATGATAGCGAACTTAGTCAATGCAGATTTAATGATTATCTTGACCGATCAGAAAGGAATGTATGATAAAAATCCGGATAATAATAAAGATGCTAAACTTATACACACTATTAATGTAGATGATGTAAATACTTTAAATACAGACTTTCACACACTAAGTGAAACAGGAATAGGAGGATTCATTACCAAAATACAAGCTGTTAGAAGAGCGTCGCTCTCAAATACATACACGGTTATTGCTAGTGGATTTGAAGATAACATCCTAAAAGATATTTTCGAAAAAGATGATATAGGAACATTATTTATTCCAAGCAAAAAAAAAGTAAGTGCAAGAAAGCAGTGGCTAGATACAATCGACAACCGAGGTTCAGTTATTATAGACGATGGAGCTTGTAACGCTCTCATCGGTAAAAAGAGTCTCTTATTTGTAGGTGTAATTGACCTTGAAGGGAGCTTTCAAAAAGGTGATGTAATACAGTGTAAGAATGAAGATCGAGTATGTATTGCAAAAGGAATAATAAACTATGACTCAAATACAGTTATACAAATGAAAGGGAAATCTATGAAAGAACTTAAAGATAAGTATGGCAATGAGTTTTCTAAAGAGCTCATGCATATAGATAATTTGATTGTTATAGAGACTTAATTTTATTATTAAGTCTGGACTTGTGTCTTGCAGCTTTATTCTTATGAATAATTCCTTTTGCTGCTAATTTATCGATACATGAAACAGCTATGATGAAATTCTTTTTAGATTGTTCTGCATTTTTATCAGATATGGATTTTAATACATTTTTTATGCTTGTTCTAAACTGAGATTTTTTAGCAGCGTTGGCAGTTCGTGCTTTGATTGCTTGACGGACCCTTTTTCGTGCTTGTGCTGTATTTGCCAATGTAATTCTCTCCAATAATAGGTAAAATAAGTCAAGATTATCTCAGTCTAGTTAACTGGTGTCAATATATTACTTGCTTTATGACAGAAGAATCAAAGAAAACATCAAACTCAATTATTAAGTCCTCAAGCCATTTTGGTATTACAACACTTATTTCTAGAATAACAGGGTTTTTGCGTGATGTTCTGTTTGCTAACTATTTTGGAGCAAGCGCCAGTACGGATGCTTTTTTTATTGCTTTTAAGATACCAAACTTTTTTAGGAGGCTTTTCGGAGAAGGTTCGTTCACACAAGCTTTCATTCCTGTACTTCAGGAATATAAAATTAATAAGGCGAATGAGTTGTCAGAATTTGTGCAAAGTATTTTTGGTAATCTATTTTTCATTTTATTACTCATTACTGCAGTTGGGATGATTTTCTCAAAAGAATTAATTTATTTATTCGCACCGGGATTTATAAATAATCCTGAATTAACATCTTTAGCATCTCAGATGCTTTTTATAACATTCCCATATTTGCTTTTCATATCTTTAACTGCAATGTGCTCAGGCATATTCAATAGCTATAACAGATTTATATTATCAGGAATAACTCCTGTTTTTCTTAATTTAACGCTAATCCTATTTACAATATTCTCATCATTATTTGTAATACCCATTGTTTCGCTTTCATATGGAGTTTTAGTAGCTGGTGTAATTCAGTTATTGATACAGTTTCCACTAATGTATAAGCTAGGTTTTCTGAAATTTCCGAAAATAAACTTTTCTAATAATGGATCCGTGAAGGTAATTAAATTAATGGGTCCTGCAATTCTTGGGACAGCTGCAGTTCAGATAAACTTGGTGGTAGATACATTAGTAGCATCTTTATTTGTAAGCGGAAGTATAAGCTGGCTATACTTCTCGGATAGGTTAGTTGAATTGCCACTTGCGTTATTTGGAATTGCAATATCAATAGTTATGTTGCCTGTTCTTTCAGAGTACTTTCAGAAAAAAGATTTTGAAAAATATACGATAACATTACATAAATCCATACAACTTGCTTTTTTCATAGCTATCCCGTCTATGATTGGTCTAGTAATACTGTCAGCTCCAATAGTGTCAACTTTATTTATGTATGGTAATTTTGAAACTCATGACGCTAATATGACATCATTAAGTTTGATAACATATAGTCTAGGTTTACCGGCATTTATTTTTTTAAAAATATTGGTAACTGCATTTTACTCGAGACAAGATATAAAGACGCCAGTCCGGTATTCTCTGATTGGTATATCTATAAATATCGCGATAAACATCACTGTATTATTTTTTTATTTAAATGATCCATTTGTGGGTGCTCATGCATTAGTTGCACTATCAACATCAACCTCAGCATGGATACAGGTAATATTGATGACTAAAAAACTTAATGAGTTGGGTATCATCCAAGATGGTTTATTTTTGAATTCATTATCATTCAAGGTAGTATTATCAACTATAGCCATGGCATCTGTATTATTCTTTTCTGAGGGTGGAATATTATTTGAAAGCGAAACATCACCACTAGAAAGAGTATCAAACTTGATTAGCTACTTACTTATAGGTATCTTGGTATATTTCATATCACTACGTTTATTTGGAACTAAAATAAAAGATTATAGATTATGATTAAGCTCAAAAACTTTGATGAGATTTCGCAGAAACCTAAAGCGGTAACAATTGGCAACTTTGATGGAGTCCATAAAGGACACAGAGCACTTATTGAACATACAATCAAGACTGCCAAATCAAATGATATGGATTCTGTTGTTTTGACTTTTGATGCGTTTCCAAATGAAATTTTCCAAAAGCAAGGCTTCCAGAGACTATACAGCAATGAATATAAAGAAAGTCTCATAGAATTATTAAATTTAGACATTTTACTGTCACTTGATTTTAATCTTTTAAAAGACTTTACTGCAGAACGTTTTTGTAAAGAAGTTTTGATACAAAGATTAAATACTAAGTACCTCATAGTAGGTAAAGATTTTAAATTCGGCAAAAATAAATTAGGAGATATTGATTATTTAAAAGAATATGACAAAGAAAAATATTTTGACTTAATCATTCCAAAACATGAATCATATAAAAAAAAGATAATTAGTAGTAGTAGAATTAGACAATATCTAAATAATGGTAAATTCATAGATGCAAATGAGTGCCTAGGAAGAGAGTATATGATTTCAGGCATCGTTACATCAGGAGAAAAGTTGGGAAGAGAGCTTGGTTACCCAACAGCAAATATTTCCCTGAAACATGACTATCCACTTGATGGCGTATACCTTTCAAGAGTGATTATAGATAGGGAAGTATTTACGGGATTGGCATCAGTTGGAAATAAACCAACATTTCAAGGCCAAGAGAAACTTCTTGAGGTATATATTCTAGATTTTAACCAAAATATATATGAAAAGTATATTGAGGTATATTTTCTTGAGGAAATCAGAAAACAGATTAAATTTAATAATGAAGACGAATTAATTAAACAAATGAATGAAGATCATAAATATGCAATAATCAAAAGCAAAAAAAATGGAATATAAAGATACCTTGAACTTACCTAAAACTGACTTCCCCATGAAGGCAAATCTGCCTAATAGGGAGCCTGAGATCCTAAAATTATGGACCAGTCAGTCTGTGTTTAAACAAACCTTGAATCAATCATCTAAGAATAAAAGATATATACTTCATGATGGCCCTCCCTATGCGAATGGTGATATTCATATAGGTCATGCAGTCAACAAAATACTGAAAGATTTTATAATCAAATCTAAAATAATGTCAGGATACAACACTCCATTCATTCCAGGATGGGATTGTCATGGATTACCAGTAGAACTGCAGGTAGAGAAGAAATACGGAAAAGGTAAGTTTAAAGATGATCCAAAAGGATTCATATCGGCTTGTAGAGAGTACGCAAAAAAACAAATTGAAAAACAAAAGGCGGATTTCGTTAGACTAGGTATATTTGGTGAATGGGATAAATCTTACTCAAGTATGGACAAAGATGTTGAAGCAGGCATTGTTGGCAGTCTCTCACAAATTATTAAAAATAAGCACATATACTATGGATCTAAGCCGGTTCATTGGTGCATAGAATCTTCATCAGCTCTGGCTGAGGCAGAAGTAGAATACAAAGACATTACCTCAAAAGCAGTCTGTGTAAATTTTAGTTTATCTAAACATAAGATGTCATCCTGGGGCATAGAAATTGAACAGTATACTGGGGGTCTTGAAAGTTATGGCTCAGTATCTATCCCAATATGGACTACAACACCATGGACACTTCCCGCTAACAGAGCTATTGCCATTGGAAGAGACATCGAATATCAATTAGTTGATGCTGGAGGTTCTGGCTTAATCATAGCTAAAAAGCTTGTAAAGTCTGTTATGGAAAAATCTGAAATAAAAGAATACTCTGTTATTTGTAATATTAATAGCGAAGCTTTTGAGAATATAATCCTTAATCATCCCTTTTACGATATAACTGTCCCACTGATAAAAGCAGATCATGTCACAGATGAGAATGGAACTGGGGCAGTTCACATTGCACCGGGGCATGGTACAGATGACTATCTAGCAGGACTTAAAAATAATCTGGAAGTTTTTAACCCAGTAGATGATTATGGAAAATTTGTTGATGATTTACCAATTTTCGGTGGAATGAACATTCGAGAATCAAATGATAAAATCATAGATCTTTTAAAAGAGAGAAATTGTCTATTATTCTCTGAAAATTATAAACATTCATATCCTCATTGCTGGAGATATAAAACACCTCTAATTTTTCGAGCTACACCCCAATGGTTTATGAGTATGGACAAAACCTCACTAAGAGACTCAATAAAAAATGATATTAAGAATGTTAATTGGCTACCCTCATGGGGTGAAGACCGAATCTATAATATGATTGAGGGCAGACCTGATTGGTGTCTATCTAGACAGAGGAATTGGGGGGTACCAATACCGATATTCATACATCGTAAAACGAATGAGCTTCATCCAGATACAACAGATATTTTAAAAGAGGCACAGAAAATAATTAAAGATGGGAATATCGAGGCATGGATTGATGTTGATAAAAGTAAGATTGTTAAAGACATCGATGAGTATAGAGAAATCAAAGATACATTAGATGTGTGGTTCGATTCTGGAGTTACTCACCAAACAGTCTTGAAAGAGAGAGGTATAGAAGAAACAGCAGATCTTTATCTCGAAGGTTCAGATCAGCACAGGGGTTGGTTTCAATCATCTCTCATTACTTCGCATGCAATGTTTAAGAAATCACCGTACAAAAATGTACTAACTCATGGCTTTGTTGTAGATGCAGATGGTCAAAAAATGTCTAAGTCACTTGGTAACATTATCTCACCACAAAAAATTGTTAAA
>MDSW01149241.1_pt1 | contig 12255 bp, 8 predicted proteins | sample 811171 | NCBI WGS metagenome assembly MDSW01 (sample SAMN05326641, study PRJNA326480) | marine metagenome | isolation source: seawater | place: Atlantic Ocean: North West | collected 2012
TAGTATCTTCATATTGTTCTCTGTTTCCATCAACTGTATAAGATAGTTAAATACCTTATTTTTGTTCATATCAGACAGATTCTTCCTATATATTCTCTTATTATAAATATCAGATTCTATGAAATTATTGGATTTATAGCGCTTCCAAACACTTTCTACATAAGTCTCCACTCTAGCAAAAAATGGGTTAAGTTGTGACACTTCGTATGGAATACTTCCATAAAGATACTGAAATGATAAAGACTTTGCTTCATCATAATCCACACCATATAGCTTAGCCATATGATTATGTACCGAACCTTTTGGAAACTGATAGTCTACCACCTCACCGATCAAGCGAAGATGATATGCATCATAGTCCATCTCCACCAACATACCCTCTTTACCATATCTGCTTACGAACTTCTTTCTGCTACCATCCTTTTTGTTAAGAGCCGCAAAGTTCAAACCACCGAATCTATTTGATGGGCGACCTGTAGCGGTGTAAGGATTATACTCTGAATATACCATTCCATCTATTGTTTGTAATCCATTTGACTCTATCTTCTGTAAGTTTTCTAGTACATCTTCATTATAGATATTATACACCGATTCTGTTTCTTTTAAACCAATAACACCAGCTTTCTTCAGAATCTCTACAACATTCCTACACCACTCCAAATGTTTCATAATCGGTATGATACAATTTACATTAGATTTACCATAATATTTTCTATGAAAGTATTCGTGTGCATTTGTCAATACGTCATCTATAACCAATGGTTCATTCTTTTCTAAGTAATAATTCATTTGTACATCATGTGTATCCTTCCAATCAAAAAAGTGTAATAGTTTTTTCTTATCATAAGTGTAAACATTCTTTGATGTCCAAAGATTATCTATCATATGGATTTCTAAATTAAGAGCATCGGAATGTCTGAATGGTAAAATGTATTCTTTGGAATCTTCAGATATAGTTTTTATGTATAGCAAACACAATTTAGTATCCTTTGGATGTTTATTGAAATCACATTCGATTGGAATGACTATGGAGTCAAGCTCATTAAAAACTTTAGCAAAGTTTCTGAACTCTTTGGATGTTTCTACTATAACCAATTTATAACCTTTATTTGTATATAAGTATTACATAGCATTCTCAAAATGTAAATTAATATGAACCGCCTGTGCCACCACCAGTTCCACCACTAGAAACATCAGATGGAGCACTTTGCTGTGTATTAGTTTTTGGAGAGCTAGTTGTAGTTTCTTGTTGAGAATCACGTTGTTCACCTGTAAGTCCTAACCTGTCCATAACCGATTGTTTAGGGCTAACAGTTTCATCAGAACGATAGTATTGAAGTGTGGGTAGAAGTTTACCAATACTAGGTATTACCTGAGATGCGATAAAAATTTCTCTTCTATTTAGCTTCTCCGTTTTTCTTTTGTTACCCCTAATATACCAAGTCAAAGAAACATAATCATAGAGTGAGGATGAACCAGAATCTTTTTCTGCTATCTCAAATACTGGAGAACTACTCTGATTTGTCTTTTTTGCAAAATATCTTGTCATTTTTCCAGAATTATAATTTTCATCTGTAGGCGGTTTTGATGTTGGTTTTAGGACAGAAAGTTTTTGTTTATTTAATTTATTGTAGTATTGAAAGTCATTTTCGTATACATTTTTTCTAAAAATTAATTCTGTACTTTCATTATGTTCACCGCCGGTCATATGATATATCTCTAAATCTTTTGTGTAGTGTATATGATAAAGAGTACCCTTTGGAATAAACTTTCCTCTTTTGGTATAAAATTCGTTCTGTTTTGCTATCATATTCTTTTCAACTCTATCCGTTCTTTTATGTATATCAGCAATATTTGGAGCTATCATAGGTAGCTTTTTGTTTCTATCTTCTAAAAGCTTGTTTAGTTGCAGGTTTTGAGTCTGAAGATTTTCTGTGTTACTCTGTGTTGTATTTTCCACTATTGGTGGATTAGATGTATTGTATCCCATTTAATCTCTCCTACATTACGGTAATGTAATTTTTTGTCCTACTCTTTCTTGTGGTTCTTCATAAACTGCAAATGGTATACCGGTTATAGGTGTCCAAGAACCACCAGGACCCAAGTTCGCGTAAGTGTCCCCTAACTCTTTTAGTCTCGCTTCTATCTTTGCTGGTGTGTTAAGGTCTGATATTCCTGTTTCATTTGGAGCTTCAATTACCTCATCCCAAAATTTCTTTCTGATACTTTTATTGACCGCGTTAGTAGGTCCCTCACCATAAAAATCTGTATTTTTAGGATTATTTGCAGACTTAGTATACCATCCTGGTACAATTTTGTAGATGAGTTTGTAAGTTGGATTTATTGACCAATCAGCTATGGTAGGATCGTATGTAGATTTAAGCACCACTATTTCCTCTCTTGGTTTAGCACCAGAGTTAACCACCTTGACCTCAGTAGGCGGGCTTTCTTTCTTTATATTTTCATTAACCAATTCTACGACAGTTACAGGACTATCCCAAACAAGTTCTTCTACCACTGGAGCTTCAAATCTTTGTGCTTTTGGCACCTGATTTACAGGTTTTTCATTTTCTATCTTTGGTTGAACATAAATAATTTTTTGACTTTTTATTTGGTCAAGTAAAGATAAAGGATTCAAATCATAATCACTATTTCTTTTTATTTGTAACGGAGTTGTAGGTAAAACAGGTGCTAACTTTGGGTCTGGTTCTGGTGGATATTCTATCATATCCGTATCGTTATTTACTGTAGTTCCTTGGGTAACTCCCTTCGAAATCAAATTGTCTATTTGGTCTGGAGAAAGTACATCACCAACATCAATCATTTTTAAATCGGGTGGAATATCTCCACCAGGAACTTTTTCTGGTACATTCTCCACTTCCTGTTTAGCCTTTCTTAAAGCAAGAGTGGATGGGTAAGATGGTGGTATCCAAGGTGGTATATCGTCAAACTCTAAATCATCTAACTCAACATCATCTGCAATATCTTCGTCATCCGGCGGAACTGGTATGTTTGGTCTACTTATTGGCGCCGGAATCTGTCTTGGTGGTGGTTCTACCCAATCATCGTAATCACCAAAATCTAAATCATCTAACTCAACATCACCCGCAATACCCTCTTGTTCTGACTCAATTGGTATAGATGGTCTTGGTATTGGCGCCACATTGTTGACTCCAGTTTTTGGACTGTTCCAAGTTCTTTTGGGTGGTTTGTATTCAGCTAAATTGTTTGATGGCATTTTATTTATTCTCATCTTCGTCTGTAATTCTGTTGTCCAACCTGATGGGTCTACTTTTTGAGTGACACCGAACAGTTGAAAGTAAGTAAGGGGACCTACAGCAGAAATTGACTCACTTTCGTCATCAGAACTCTTTAGAACCTGCTTCATTTCAGCTTTGTATTTATCTTGTATATAATCTGTATGTATGATATCTCCTGGTAAAATTCCACCTGTACCATCAACTTCAAGTCCCAATTCAGCTGGTACGAGAGAGTTCATATCAAATTGTGCTTGTGGTGAACTTGAATTTAAAAAACTTTTTAAAGCACCTTGTGCACCCTCTTCTAATATTATATTTTTTTCATCACTATTATATTTGTAAAATGATTTAACACTAACCGTAGTCTTTTTCTTAGGTTCTCCTTTTGGATTTTTATTAGGAAGAATTTCGGTTATGGAGTATTGTATTTTTGGTTTATTGTTTTTATCTTGTGTTACAGTGTAACTCTCTACTTTGTTCTTACTCGTTGTCTGTACACCTGAATCCTCTGTATCAGGTTCAAATTGTCTCCAGTTATATTTTGGAGTATCAGGATTAATATGTAAACCAAAATCATCCGATATCGTTGAGTTAACATCTGACTTTTCACTTCCGACTTTTCTGGTGTAAATAATATTATCATCTCCATTATCCGTAGCTCCAATATTTGATGTTTCTAAGTCTTGTAGATATTTGTCTTTGTAAGGATCTCCACCATTACTACCACTATTCATTCTTAAAAGTTTATCTAATACACCATTAGAAAATTGATCGTCACTCTCACCTTTTTTCTTATTAGAACCATACAATATGGTTAGTGCTTGTGCATCAGGAATCTTGAACTCTAAAGTTTGATTCTTAACAATACTACCAATTTTGTAAGAGGGAAATTTATACAATCCTAAATCTTGAACTTTATGGCTATTATTATTATTTTGAAAAGTTGTGTATGCGGGAAGATCTACATCTGTATCTGATTTATCTATCACTTTTATATTGGTAGAATCAAATGGATCTGCAACAATATCAAAATCCCATACATTATGAAAATTGCTGTTAATGGTGCTAAGTAAATTCCTAACACCATTTTCTACGGTACCTGGAGGAGAGACATTATTAGATGTATTATCTTTGCTATTAGGGTCTTGCATCCCAAATGCTCTTTGTATATCTTTTACATTTACCCAAATATTTCTTAACTTCCCTTTTCTGAAATTATTACTTTTTCTAAATTGTTTTTTATAAAATAAATTAACATCATCCGAATCAAATAAGGTTAAAAATTCGTTTAAAAATTTGTCAGCACGTGGGTCTTTACTGTCCCAAACCCATCCTTCATCTATAACTTCAGAGACACCCCCACTAACAGAAATTTTTAAGTTTGTTTCTGGAATAAACGCTGTAAATGGATTAACAGGATATAACAACTCAGGATTTCTTATTAATGTTGGAGTCTTCAAAACTTGATTATAATTTTTTAAATCTGTATCTACTTCGTAGCGCTCTAATGTTTCTTCTTCTGAAAGGTCTAGAACATCATCGATAAAATCACTAGATTTTATAGGTAAACCATCCTCATCAACTATGGTGTCTATACTTCTAAAAGTCATTTTTATCCCTTTTCCTTCAGACGAACCACCTTTAAAAGACACATACCTACTTAAAATTTGGTCTTCAAGCCAACCCCAAGTAACCATTATATCTTCCACTCCATCATTTTGTATAAGCCAAAGAACATTTGGATTTTTCTTATCATCCACCGCGATTCCAAACATATCAGTTTTTTTCTGTTCATCAGGTTTCCAAAAAGCTGGTATACCACCAAAACGAGTAGCTTTCCAAGGAGCACCCTCTTTTAAATCATCATACACACAATGATTATCAAAATAATTCAAACCTTTTTCTTTATTAAATTGGCTACTAAGAACTTGAAATTGTTCAAATACTGGACTAGACCTTTTTACATTGAATATCTCATACACAATAATACTTCTCATATTCATAATAGAATTGATTAAGTTATCAGGTGGAGTAGGTAGTGCTTCTCCCTTCTCATCAACCTTTCTGGTTCCTGAATTACCGCCAGTATCTATTGGTTTTTTAAACAGTGTCGTACCCATAGCTGTAATTACAGTAGTACAATCAAACCCACCATCATCTCTTAATGTGTAATTAAAATTTCTTATTGTACCACCTATAGCATCGTAATCGCCACCAGCTTTTAATACTCTTTCTTGAGGATTTGTAAATATTTCTTGGTCTACTACATATTCTGATGTTTCTTGATTTTTAGTTATGAATGGCTGTATTCCTTGACTTTCTAAACTCTTTACACTAGCATATGTCCATCCCCAATCCACAACCACTGTTTTTCCTACTGTTAGAAAATATGGAGTCAATCTATCTAAATCCTCTATCGCTGGAATTGTCCAATTTACAGTACATTCTCTAATAGCTTTAAATCCACCTTTATATTCTACACTAATATCTTTTATTCCAGGTATTCCTCTGATTCCTGAATTATCATCATTACCTGTTCTGTCCCTATAAGAATTACTAAATCCTTGATTCATTTGACCATCGGTGTGTTCTCCACCTGATATTAGTATATTTGGAACTTGAGATTTATTCGAACACATCCTAACAAAAACTGCTCTACTAGCAATATCATTCAGTTCCAAATATCCATCTTGCAATTGACCTTGAGCTGGTCTAGAAGACCTAGCAAAGGCTCTTTCCTTAGCTTTCATTTTTTCTTGAATATTTTTTGTTACGAATTTTACAAACATTTTAATTAGCGTTGTTTATTGATTCTATTATATCATCTATCTCTGTTGGTATTCTAAGTTTTTTTAGCGGGTCTGGTGAAATTTTTCCATTACTAATCTCATTTGCTTTAGCAATAATCCACCAAAGATTAGAGTCATTGTAATAACGTTGAGCAATAGTATCAAATCTATCACCATATAAAGGATAAACAAATATATCCGTATCTTTTATAGGAACATTAGGTATGATTCTTGGTTTGTAGTACCTTACATTATTGATATCTTTTTTTATTGTATTATTTTTATATCTCATTAGTTTTGCCCTAATTGTTCATAGAGTTTAGCTTCCGCAGATTTTGCACCTTCCGCTCTGCTTGGATAATCATTAAATCCTAAATCGTCTGTACCATATCGATTATCAGATAATCCTGTGGCATTATTCCAGTAAATATCATAATGTTTACTCTTAGATGATGGAGAGTACTTTCCAATGTATTTAAATTCACATTGTGCTTTTATGAAATGTGGGAACTGTAATCCCTCATCTATCTCCCAAGTTGTAGTATCCTCTACAGTAACAGTCAATGACGACAATATGCCAGGAGCATTACGAAACATATCACCAAGAGTTAAATCTATGAATGGAGTTATCATTCTTTCTTCTTTAGTAAATGTAGGATAACACAAACCAACCAAATAGTTTAACTTTTCCATAAGTATAGGAAGTTCTTGTTTTGTTTTTGGATAAATACTAAAACCAAAAGATATACTTCTATCCACTCCTTGATATGTGTAAACTTTATCCGGCCTTCCGATGTACCTCTCCTCTCCGTATTCAGGAGTTACAGAATCTGATATACCTTCTAATATTGCTCTAAATATAATCCACTTTTTATTAACAATATCATGAAACTTAAATTTTATAAAATCAGTAACCTCTTGTGGTGGCTTTGTATTATCACCCGGTAAACTTCCATATGGTATCATATTTACTTTATCAACATTATCTGTTTTAGCATTACCCTTTACAACAGATAAAAAAGGATTAATATAAATATCGCCTGTAGAATTTCTTGACTGATTTCCTAAGTTCGCAGATACCAACGAATCGGTTGCTTTTTTTCCAAAACCAACTGAGTCTGAATCTCTTTCATCGAATCTCCCACCTTTAAAGTAAGATCTTTCTTCCATCAAATTTTCGTAACTTAAAGTAGAGTGTTTTTTAATTAATATTGCATCAGGTCTTGACTTACTTGTTTCTTTATTAAAAGTTCCACCAGGTTTACTTTCAATGAGTTCAGCATCTGTTTTAGCATCCGCTATCGTACCTACAAAAGATGGTATACCTTTATGAACTTTTTTTGGAGCTGATGAAATGGGGAATAAATATTTGTTAGGATTCATAAATATCATACTGGTTCCTAAATCAGCCCCACCTACTGTACTGCTTCCAAAAATTCCTAAATCTATGGTTACCTCTGGTATAATTTTAGGATTACTTTGCATTGCTAATCTACTTCCAAACCCAGTATTAGGTTCACCAAAATTTAAACTATCAGCTAAAGATCTTGTAGTCCCATCTAACCTATCTTTAATAAAATTAGGTATTGTTCTCAATGGAACTATATCTTCGTATCTACCACCACCAAGATGCCTTTCAGGATGTCCTATTGGAAAAGCAGCAGTTATCGCAGCGTCTGCTAAACCCGATCCTATACCTTGTAAGACAGATGCTGAGGTTCTTGATGAAAAAATAGAATCACTAAGTGCTGAAAAAAGTTCTTGTGTGCCTGTGATACTGAGAGCAGATAGTGGATTGTATACTTTACTTTCCAAAGTAGGATTAAGAGCTTGAGAAGCATATTGTTTTGCTATAAAACCTATACCTTTATTAGTTAGTAAAAACTTACCTATTCTAATTTTATCAGTTATGCTTCTACTGATTAAACCTGTTATACCTGGAGCACCCCTTACAAAACCACCAAGTATCGCAGAAAACGGGCCATCTGCAGGTATTCTATCCATACCCCATTGATTACCAGTTTCTCGTAGCATAAATGGTTGTCTAAATAAATCAAAGTTAAAAGGGTCTGCTACTTCCTTAAATTTCTTTGTTACCACCTTTCCATTAGCATTTATACCAGCAGGAACATTTTTGAAATCCCCAAATTCGAAATCAAATAAATCTTCTATGTAACTATTGTTATCATATGTCTTTTTCAATGTATCAACTTTGAAAGGAGATTGAAATACATCTACTTTTGAATCATCAGTATATCTAAAAGCTTCTTTTCTTACCACAAGTGTTTCTGTACCCGCACCTAAAGGTGTTGATAATGAAAATCTACTATTATAACTAGCTATTGGTGTGGTCATAAAATCTGATGTAAATTGTGGTTGTACCTTTACACCTAAAATATTATCGCCTGTAATTACATGGGATGGGTGTGATAATCCTATTCCATTAGGAACAAAGTATTCATTTTGACTCCCATATGCATTTCTTGTTTTCTCATTTGAGACAGCCGCTTCTGGCCAAGTACTACTAAATCCACCAGTTTGAACTTTCTTATAAAGAGATTCTAAATCTGTCTTTGGTGTAAATCCTGAAGCGTTATCGTTAGGAAAGAAATCAACACCATTAGTGATTTGATTATCAATACTGTCACGATTAGTTAACTCTCCTTTGAAATCATTTAAAGCGTATTTTACTGTTACACTCACTTTTATCTCCTACGAACTTAATGCTAAGTCACTTACCTTATTTGTTAATTTATTCATTAAAACTTCATTTTGTGATATTAATTGTCTCAATAATGTATTACTTTCAGTCATATCCGTTTTTATACCAGCAGCAGGCAAAGGTAACACAGCCTCTACACCAGCCTCACCGACTAAAACACCACCTTCTGCCATCTTTGTTGTGTTAGCAGGCAGTAATCCTTTTGCTTTGGTTGAAGCACCCCCTATTACACCACCAGCTAAAGCTCCAACTGCTCCGCCCATAGCAGCTCCTTTTCCAAGAGTTTTCAATCCTTGTTTTTGCATAGCACCAGCAATAGTGGCTCCTATTCCTGTACTAGCAATTATACCAGGTATAATAGAAACTAAAGCACCACCTATCAATCCAACCACAGCACCTGCAGCGGCACCAGCTATAACAAACTTTCCCATAGAACCAGCAGATTTTTCTGATTCCTCCGTAACTGCTTTTTGACCAGCTGCTAACTTAGTCAATTCTGAAACTTCGACTCCTACAGCATCTGCTAATGCTTTTCTCTGTACCACATTCATTTTACTTAATTGTTCAGCACCACCAACTTGCTTAACAATTTCTTTTTGTAAACCAACCAAATCACCCTCTAAACTTAATTGTCTAGCTCTATCTAAATTAAGTTGTCTACCCAACAGAACAGATGCTTCCATTTGTTTTTCGATAGAACCTTCAACATCTAATAAAGATTCTGCTATCTTATCTACAGTGCTTAGGTTTAATCCTAACTTTCTAGCTTCAATAGCGGCTTCAGCTAAATTCGCTCCACCATCTTTTGAGAATTTGGCAAATGACTCCGTGTTCTCTGCCATATCGTTTAAAACATCTGCTGGTGCTACTCTAGCCGCCCTCGCTAAGTTACCTACAGTTTCTAATGTGTTAATATTGGTTTCTAAAGACTCCCCATTTAGAACGGACATCTGTTTTGTAAGTTTAGCTAAGTTTTCTCCACCAATACCAAACTGAGCAGTTATTTTACCAGCTAATCTTGAAACATTACCTGATGAAGCATCTAAACTACCAAACTCCCTATTAATAGCACTAACTGCTTTTCTTGCTTCCTCTTCATTACCACCAAAAGCTTTAGCTTGAAGAGCAGCTATCTTCATATTACCAGCTATTCTAGCTGAATCAACTGCGGTGGTTCCTAATTCTTGTCTTACTTCTACAGCCTCTTTAGCAAAATCGGTTATGAGTTTTAATGCTAATCCTATAGCAGCAGCACCCATTAGTGTTGGGCTCGAAGCTATAGCAGAGAATTGTTTTAACTTTTCTCTAGCGCCCTCTAAACCATCTAAATCTTTCGCGTCTATGTTTAATGCGTCTGATAAACCTTCTCCAGCTTTTTCTGCATCCTCAGCAAACTTTTTTAGGTCATCTCTCATACTCTCAAAAGATGATTTTGCCTCTTCACTCATACCCTCAAATTGTTCTTCTAAATTAGCCATAAACTCTTTTGCATTCATCGTACCATCTTTGATAGCTTGTATTCCTGTCAATTGAGCTTCTGTTATTAGGTTATAACCCTTTTGAACATCACCAGTATGTTTTTGAGCTTGTTCCATAGACACATTTAATGTCTTTGTTAAATTAGATTGTTCTAAAATAGCACCAGCGCCAGATTTTAATAACTTGTTAACTTTTGAGGTTAAGCTTGCTGTTTTTAATCCAATCTTTGCCTGTTCTTTTTTCTCTTTGGTAATTTCAGCTTCTTCTCTGGCTCTTTTTTGTGCATCTAAAAATTCTTCTTTAGTAATACCACGAGCTGAGAGAGATGCTCTTAGACTAGCATTAGAGTAGTCTCTTATGTCTTTTTCATAAGCAGCACGTTCTTTAGCTGTTTTAGCTGCAGCTTCGTTAGCTTTGGCAATTTCCCTAGCGTTTTTTAAATCTCTCTCATTAGCCATTTTATGGTTTTAATCCCTTTTTCTTTAATATTTGTTGTAATTTTTTCTCAACTTCTTGATGTGTTTTGTATTGTGTTTTCAATACTTTAGCAAACTCTGGATTTTCTTTTGCTAGTTTACTTACAATCGCATCAGTTTTCTTCTTTTTAGCACCATCGATAATTTTGTCTATCAGTTTATCTAACAAACCCATATTGATTCTCCATAGATTATTTTTGTGTGGAATTATTCAATAATAAATATCAAACTTATCATTTTTTGAACGATGGGTGTGAAAATTTACTTTTTTGGCGAGCTTTCTTTATCTTTTCAGCTTCATCGGTAAAGTGTTTTTGTAGTCTTTTAAAATAAAAGTTTCTTAGATATATAGGCATGTTGTATACCTCTGAAAAAGAAAACATACCTTGTGAGTTGAAACTTATTTGAAAGAGTTGTTCGTGTATTTGAGTTTTATACTCCAACGGTAGGCCAAAGAAATGTAACGGTCATAGGGACCGTAAACTCCTTTTCTTCACCACCTTCATCTGTATATGTTGATGTCATATCTACATCTGGCATTATATCACTCGCATACTGTCTGAAAGCGATTGAGTCTCTTGATAAAAATTCATTATCTACGAAATGATTAATGCTTGATTTTTTACTGTCACCATCTACTGAGATTATCATATGTTTTAATCTTGTCGTTAACTCATAACCAATACCATCACCAATCTTTTCATAACCTTTAACTTCTTTATCAATCTGTTTATCATCAGCAGATGTAAGTAGTTTAAATGTTAGTTTTCTTTTAGTTGCTGGTAGTTCAAAATCAAACTCATTAGCACCATTCTTGACCATGCTTTCATCCAACTTTTTATCTTTCAGTTGTGTTAAATCAACAACCACAGTCTGACCATTCACATCAACTTCGTATTCTTTACCATATGCTAAAATACGAGCGGCTACAAGAACTGCGTTTTTATCTCCTACCAATAATTCATCAGCATCTATAGATTTATCCACTATTAATGCCTCAATTAACTTTTCTACAACAATACCTTTTTTTATAAGGTTGGCTGATGTGAGAATATCCTCTTCTCTTGCCGTCATATATTTGATTTCTATTTGACCAGAAGATAGGGGGCTATCTTTTGGATACAATAATCCTTTAGACGGCAAATCCACTACTTCCGTAGGGAATTTGACTTCTGTCATAACTGACTCCTATGATTTAGTTTAGAACTATAACTATTTTTTACCGAACTTTTCGGCAGCCGTAACACCCAATCCAACGACTGAAATGTACATAAAGCATTCTAATATCTTATCCTTAACTTCAAATGCAGAAAAGGTATCAGCACCCCAACTACAAATCAGCATAAAGAATGCCATAAAACCGACAAATCTTTTACTTGAAATCTTTGCATCACTGGAAAGCATTTCTCTTAAAAAACTCATATAAACTCCTTAGAATTGTAGGATAGCGTAATCGTAACGTAGCGTTAAACTAATCTCTGCAGGTTCACTAACACTCCAATCCATCTCACCAAAGTTAGCAGTCTGAA
>MDSW01180992.1_pt1 | contig 12255 bp, 9 predicted proteins | sample 811171 | NCBI WGS metagenome assembly MDSW01 (sample SAMN05326641, study PRJNA326480) | marine metagenome | isolation source: seawater | place: Atlantic Ocean: North West | collected 2012
CCAACAGCTTTTTTCCTTTGGCCGCTTTACTGGGGCAAAGCTATCGCTTGGTTTCAGTGGACTTACCCGGCCATGGGCTCTCCGACCATCGACCGGCAGGTGCTTCGTATGCTTTCGCCGATTGGGTGGCGCCGGCATTGGGCATTGCCGATGCACTGGGTTGGGACCGCTTTATCTTATTGGGCCATTCTATGGGGGCAGGAATAGCTTCTTTGGTCGCAGGTGCATTCCCAGACCGTATTCAGGCGCTCATTTTACTTGAGGGTTTAGGACCACTCACCACTGAGCCCGAGAAGGCCGTCGCCCAGCTAGCTCGGCACGTTAAAAACCGTCTTGGTTCTGAGGTCGAAAGAAACCCACGGGTTTTTCAAGACCGTGAGGAGGCGGCAAGCCGATTGTCCGAGGCGGTTCAAGGTTTAAAGATTGAGTCTGCTAGGCTCTTGGTTGAACGCGGTACACGATCTGTGGACGGCGGATATACGTGGTCTACCGATACTCGGCTGCGCACGCCGTCGGTTTTGCGGTTTACAGAAGAGCATGTTCTGGCTTTTCTAGGAGCCATCGCGGCCCCAGCCTTTTTGGTCTTGGGAGACAGTGGCATGCGTTTTCCTGAGTCTATTTACTCTCGGCGCCGAGAAGCCTTAAAGGGACTGCAGGTGGTTAAGTTGGAGGGCGGCCATCACTTACATATGGAAAATGTAGAGGCCGTTGGTGAAGCTGTCTTAAATTTTCTAAACGGTATCACTTAGTTTTAAATGAACTGTGGCCTCGGTAGTAGGTGACTTCTTGCCTGACGCTTTCTGACTCTTCTTTCAAAAATCTTTGAATGGCATCCCAAAACCCACCGTGTTTCATGTGATGAGAGCTGTGACAGAAGGATGCGTCAAAGCCGCGAGCAATTTTGTGTTGTCCTTGGGCGCCAGCTTCAATGCGGGTAACCCCATTTTGAAATGACCACTCAATTGGCAAGTAGTAACACAATTCAAAATGAAGCTGCTTGTAGTCTTCTAGGCATCCCCAATAACGACCAAACAAATTCTCTCCACCTTTGAAAAAGAGTGAACCCGCGACAGTTGTTTGGCCTCGTGTGGCAATGGAGGCCATGACAGAACTGGCCATGTGTTTGCGGATGTATTCAAAAAAGGGTTCGTTGAGGTAAGGGATGGCGCCCTTAAAGTGGCAGGTGCGCCGGTAGAAATGGTAGAGGGCCTGCCATTGCTCGTCATTGAGACTTTCACCATGAATCATTTCGAGTTTTAAGCCGTGACCCTGAGCTTGCCTACGCTCTTTACGTACTTGTTTACGCTTGTTTGAGCGCATACTGCCAAGGTAATCGTCAAAGCTTGTCCAGCCCTCGCGCCGAAGCCAATGAAATTGATGACTCAACCGAGGAGCCAATCCTACTTTTTCAAAGGGAACTTGTTCATCTTCTTGGTGAAAAAGAATGTGGATGCTCGATGCATTGGTTTGCTCATAAACAGAAGCCAGCCCGCTTAGCAGAGCCGAGTGAATGTGTTCTTGGTTTTGACTTGCATCCACGAGAAGTCGGGGTCCACTCGCTGGTGTAAAGGGAACTGCTGAAACCAGTTTGGGATAGTAGTCTATACCTGCTTGCGTTGCTGCGCGCGCCCATGACCAATCGAAGATATATTCTCCGTAAGAGTCGTATTTTTCATAAAGGGGAAGGGCGCCAACAATTTGGTCGTTATCCTTTACGACAATGTGCCGCGGAATCCAGCCGGATTGTGGTGTTCCAACACAACCTGATTGTTCAAGTCCGTTTAGGAAATGGTAGTGGAGGAATGGGTTGTCGACCGGGGCGATGGCGTCCCATTGCTGCGGGGAGATTTCCGCCAGTTCACTGAGGGCTTGGACTTCAAGAGCCACGATTAACCTCGCGAACGAAGCGTGTGGCGGTGCGTTCCTTCGGTGGTGTTCGCGATGAGCTCAAGAAGTTGTTGAAAGTCGTCCTCATTGGTTTCAAAGTTTACATGAGAGGTGTCGAGAATGAGAAGCGGCGTTTCATCGTAATGGGTAAAAAAGTGATTGTAACCTTGGGTGAGCTCTTCAAGGTATTCTCTTTCCACTGTGTTCTCATAGGTTCGCCCACGTTTCTGAAGCCGCTTAACAAGGGTTTCGGGGTGAGCATGAAGATAAATCACGAGGTCTGGTTCTAGAAGCTGTGGCCTGACCAAATCGTAAATACGTTCGTAAAGAGCCGCCTCTTCGCGCTCGAGATTCATGTAGGCGAAGATTCTATCTTTGGCAAAGAGATAGTCGCTCACCATGGAGCGGTTAAAGAGATCTTGTTGTCTGAGCTTCTCTTGCTGCTTGAACCTTGCCAGGAGAAAGTAAATTTGGGTTTGGAAGGCTACTTTTTTAGGATCCAGGTAGAATTCACGTAAAAAAGGGTTATCGTCGAATTCTTCGAGAACAGTTTGAGCATCCAGGTACTCTGCCAGCCTCATCGTTAGGGTGGTCTTACCCACAGCGATGGGACCATCGATACAAATATAGCGCTGCTTGATTGTTGGCCCCTGTTTCATGGGCCCTCCCTTATCCTGACCGAACGTCGAATTGCAAACTAAGGATTCTTCATGGCCGCAAGAGCCAGCGCCGCCCAACCCACCATTAAACCGATCCCGCCGATGGGTGTGATGGCGCCGAGGATGCGGACCTCGGATATAGCAAGAGCGTACAGGCTTCCAGAGAAGACCAGGATACCGAATATCATTGCGATTCCGGCCACCTTGATAGCTTTCGAGTCCATTTGGCGTGCCAGGATGCCGATACCCAAGAGCGCTACGGCATGAATCAAATGGTAATCAGAGCCGGTTTGATAAATCGACATCATATCCGTGCTGAGTCTCTCTTTTAGGCCATGAGAACCAAACGCTCCCAGGGCGACGCCGAGTAAACCCAAAATTGCACTGCTTGAAATAAAGATTTGACCCATCAAACTCTCCTATGCGGAGAAACTTTATGGCGTCACTTAGAGGAGGGCGCAAGATGGCCTGTGTAGCCAACCATATCCAGAAGATCTTTCTTATCTTCTCCAGGACTCCCGGCCACCATAGCTTGAAGCTCTTGGAGTTGGCCCATGCGCTGATTAAGTTCTGCGATGGTATCTCCAGGCTTAGAGAAGATCTCGACGTAACGCTGACTGACTTGTCGAACTCTGTCGGTCACTGTCGAAACGAGGTTTTCCAGAACCTTGTAGCCGGCGCGGTTTCCCTCATCTACAAGCTCCAGAAAGCTTGTTCTTTTAAGCGCGAATATAATCACTTCTTCTTTTGATTTGGCTGAAGCGCTGCGGGGGTTGCCATCTAACAATGCAACCTCGCCGATGGCGTGGCCGGGACCTAATGTGCAGAGTTTATAAACTTGGCTGCCTCGACCGGTGAGGATATCGACTTGTCCACGTGCTACGAAAAAGCAAGTGTCTCCAGGGGCGTTTTGTTTGCAGATAAATGAATCTTTGGCGATTCGGTGAACCTGCATTTTTGCGGCAATATCGAGGTATTCTTCGTGGTTGAGCCCGGTGAAGAGTGGAATCTGCCGAATGAATGCCGCCTTTTTTTCGACTTCAGTAGTCACTACATTTCTCCCCGTTCTTTAAGGCGTTGTTCCCAGAGTTGACGCTGACGTTTTTGCATCACTTCAAGAGAGCTACCGGGGTTGTCGAAAAATTCTGCGATACGCGAATTGGTATCCCGTAAACGCTGTGACATCATCAGTCCTAAGTTGTGCAGAACTTTGAACGCAGCTGGGTGATAGTTTTGTCTGAGCACCTCAAAGTCTGGGCGGTCAACGCGCCAGGCTTGACCGTCCTTGGCACAACGTACAGTGGCCGAGCGTTTGATGCCGTCCAGGAGGGAGAGCTCACCAATAACGGTGGGTGCGTCGATAATGGCCAGCGCCTTTTCGTCACCTTGGTGGGTGCTTTTGACTACGGCAACCTGTCCCGATTCAATGATGAGCATGGACTGGCTGGCATCGCCTTCTTTTACGAGAACGTCGCCGGCCTTTATCGTGGCTGGCTTGAATAGGCGCACAATCTCGCCGATCTCTTCGTCACTAAGATTCTGAAAAATAGGGAGGTGAGAGAGAAACTTGGCGTAGTGCGAGTGATCCATCGTGAATCAGTATCGGAACTGTCCGAGGAGTTGTGCAAGCTCTGCAGCCATAACGTTTAGCTTTTCAGCTTCGCCCTGACTTTCAGTAGCACCCGAGGAAGTATCTTCCGCAGTCGTGGCAACCATCTGAATGTTCTTCGCAATCTCATTCGACGCACTCGCTGCGCCTGTGAGGTTGTTTGAAATTTCATTGATGGTGGCGTTTTGCTGTTCAACAGCGGCAGCAACAACGTTGGTAAAGTCACTGATTCGAACAATGATTTGAGAAATCTCATCAATTGCGCTTGCGGCACCGCCACTTTCGGTTTGAATCGAAAGAGCTTGCTGACTGATTTCTTCAGTTGCTTTTGCGGTTTCTTTTGCAAGTTCCTTAACTTCGTTCGCAACAACCGCGAAACCTTTACCGGCTTCACCAGCACGGGCGGCCTCAATGGTTGCGTTCAAAGCGAGAAGGTTGGTTTGCTCGGCAATAGAAGCAATCATCTTTACAACGTTACCAATCTGCGAGCTACTGGCTCCCAGTCTTGTGATGGTTTCAGTTGTTGCTTCGGCTGCGGTTACCGCATGTGAAGCGATTTCTGCAGCTTCAGTGATGTTGTTCGAAATTTCACGAACGCTGGTATCGATTTCGGAAGTTGCTGTAGCAACGTTGTTAACGTTTTCACTAACCTGAATCGATGAAGTTGAAACCAAGTGTGCTTGGTCAACGGTTTGGCCCGCTGAATCACGCATACTGTTTGATGTACCGAGCATTTCTGTTGCCGCATCTTTGAGCGTGTGAGCGGTGATACCAACTTGCTGGATGGTGTTTTGAATCTTGTCCAAGAAGAGGTCAAACCAGTGGGCCACCTCACCAATTTCATCGTCGGTGTTGGATTGAATCCGTTGCGTTAAGTCACCTTCACCCTCTGCGATATCGCGCAGTCGGTTGATGAGGTCGTTCAAAGGAGCAGAGATAGAGCGCGTAATAACGGTTGCCATTAGGAAACCGACCAAAACACCAATCACGATAAAGAATACAATGGAGGATTCAGCAGCGGTTTGTGCAGTTCCCAATTCCTTCATGACGCCTTCTTGAGCCGTTTCAATATCGGCGGCCAAGGTTCTAATCATTTCTTGGAAGGACTCAGCTGTTTCAATATAGGTTTCGTTGTACTCTACGAATGCGCTGAACTTTTCAACGTAATCCATGATGAGCTCTTTGTGTCGCTCAAAACGTTCGCCATAAGCTTCCGCGTAGGTTGAGTCACCATCATCGGTTAAATCGTCAAAATCGCCGCTGTCCATAACTTCTTCGGCAGCTTCTTCTTGGTATTCGATGTATTCCTCAACGTTATCGAAAACATCGTCGGGATCTTTACCGGTTTCCATCAGGCCAATTTCATAAGCCTGCCGGTAGTGCCACATGCCCAAGATGGCCGCACTTTCATCGGTATCATTTAACTCTTCGAGAAAGTCGGACATGTTACGTGCATGTCTTCTGAAATCACTTTTGGCCATTTGGAATGCCAAAAATGCTTTAAGCATGGTTTCGAGTTCGGTTTCGTAAGGCTTTTGGGCCCCATCAACATCCCCACGTCTCTTCTTGTCGAGAACAGTCATTTTGAACATCTGACTGATTTTTTCGCTGATGATTTGCTGCTTTTGCTGAATGTCGAGAACGTCGTTTTGCTTGGCGTTACCGCTGGAAAGTCGACTTGCAGCCGTAATCTGTCCATCAACCTCGATGACCGTTTCATCAACGAGCTTCTTGGTTTTGGCTACTTGGTCCGAGAGGTAGTCAACTTTACTGGTGACCTGAGTTAGACCGATGTATCCGGAACCACCAACGATTGCCATGACGAGAATCATCGCCAGGAAGCCGCCCCCAACCCGAGTGGTCAGACGAACTCTTCCTGAGAGGTTACGAAAACGTTCGAAAAAGATTTGTATGCGATATTTAAGCAGGGCTTTAAACCTTGTGATCGATTGTTTGAAATCCTGTTACCGTAAAAAAATAAAACGGGCCCCGAGGTAGTGTCAATTTCCTGCTCTCAGTCGTTTCCAAGACCGAGAACTGAAATGAACGTTTTTATGAAGAGAAACGGGGAGCTTGGGAGAGTTTTTAGGGGAGGGCCTGAGGGGCTCGAAAGCCCCAGAGACCTGTTTTTTAGAGGTTTGAGAGGGTTTTGAGTTTCAAAATAAGCTGTGTTGCACGCCCAGAATCACTTTTGGGAAATTGGACGTTCTCAAAAAACTTCCTGACGCAAAGATCGCTCTTTTTTCGATTTCCAGCGCCGACGATCGTAATTCCAACGACCCTCCCATGGCTATTTACAGTGATTTCAATACGTTGGCCGCTTTTCACAGGGTCAAAGAGCTGATGGATCATACATTTAGATGCATTTTTCCAAGCTTTTTGCAGGGTTTTGACAATTGTTCCCCGATTCAAACCACCTTTGACCCGAAGGAAGTATCTCATGGCCCCGGTATTGGGATTGAGCCGAGTCATTTCTTCTTTAACCGTCCTTGGTTGCGGCTTCACTGAAGACTCAGTTTTGGGACCACGCTTGTTGTACAGGTAATGTTTTTGGAAGACGGGCAGTGCACGTCTTTGAAGTCTGTTGCCAGATGAGCGGGGATCGAGGCCTTCGGCTACATGGGTAGGCTGCTCAATGGTCACTGATTTCTCGGTGTCCACTTGGCTCTGGGAATCGACGGCCACAAAACTCGTGTAAGCCGTTACCAGTCCGTAGTTTAGGCCCAGGTCCGTAATACTCTTTTTCACTGCATCGTTGGTCCCCTGCCAAGTTTGACGCATTAAGCTTTTTACCCGTGCTCTTGCCCAGCGGGTTTTGAGTGCACCGTGGGATGTAGGGTTGCCACGAAGACTGAGATCAACGGTCAGGGTGTGAGGCCGTCCGTTGAGAACACCATGGACATGCACCTTACCTGCTGCGTTCTGTGTGTATCGACCGAGAATCTCCAGTGGTTTACCGTTTAGTAAGTCGGGGATGATCTGAGGCTCTACATCCGTGACGTTCACACCTTCGAATTCTAAATGGATGTCCGAAAGAATAGGTTTCTCGATGGCGCGAAAGAACTGCTTGGCACTCTCGGCTGGGTCCTGGCGTGTGCTGGCGTAGAAGGTCGTTCCTTGACCCACTTCGCTCAACCCATTGAGTAAGTGACGGTTCACACTCGAACCAACACCAAAGCCGAAAACCCGTGCCTGCTGTCCGCGCTCCGCCAAGGTCTTCACAAAGTTTTCTGTGCGGGCAAAGATTTGCTTGGAGTTACCCACGTACCCGTCGGTTAAAAAGAAAACATAACGCTCGCGATTGTTCTCGGTATGCGGATTCAGTGCCTCTGCAATGGCACCGGCCATCATGGTGCCGCCTCCGGCTCTTAATCGATCCACAACTGCAAGCGCCTCCTTAATATTGTGCTTGGAGGCACGGCGAGGATTGGCAAAGGCCTTTTTGGTTTGACCTGCGAAGGTAATGACATTGAAAGTGTCTTGGGGACGGACTTGGCTTAGAGCTTCTTTCATCGCATCTTTGCACATGGATAGTGGAACACCACGCATGGAGCCTGAGACATCCATGACGAAGATAAATTCTCGCTTCATGTTGTCAGCACTTGCCTCGCCTAAGGAAGGCATAACCGTCAGGTTGAAAAAGTTGTCGCCTTTTGACTGGTGGGTAAGAACCGAAGCCGTAGGCAGTTTCGAAGCGGTTTGAAAGTGGAGAATAAAGTCTCGATTGGGAATACGGTCGTGACTGGCCAGAGTCAGATTCAAAGAACCGTCCTCAGTATTTTGACTCATGACATCATGGGTTGGAACATGGAAATTTTTCAAAGTCGAACCGCTGAAAATCTGAATGTTCATAGAGATGTCGTTGCCAGGTCGTTGTCCGTGGCCCAAAACCAGCGGTCGCAAACGCTTGTAGGATTCGGTTCCCGGTCCATCGGGGTGACCTGGGGGAACAAAGCGTGGGCCTACCACCATCGGAAATACAAACTCCCACTGATTGGCTGCGTACGTGAGTGACTGCACGTAGGAAACCACGATGTCTATGTCTGTGCCGGGCGCAATATTGGCAACCGACTGTGCGAAGATGTTGGGGCGCTCTTGTTCTAAGAGGCTAGCGGTGTGTCCTTGTTTCTTGGCTTCTTCGTAAATGCGGCGTGCATCGGCCTTCTCTTTGATGATGCCTTCGATGGTTCTTTCACCAATGACCATTTGCATACTGTCCACTGCACTGTTCATGGGCAGTGGGAAGGTGTAGAGCGCCTCAATGGGGTGGTTGTAGAGATTTTTATAGCTCTGTGTCACTTCGACTCTGGCAATGCCTTCGGTGATCTCCACATCAACGTGAGTGTGTTGAAGAGGCAGTTTAACTGCCGCACCATCGACTTGTGTTGCCAACGTGGGAATTCGTCCGGGATCGGTAAAGACTTGAAGCTCTTCAGTAACGACAGTGCGAGGGGTGCTGGCTTGGGCCCAAACAGGCAAGCTTACCAAAATCAGGGCAATGGCGTGGGTGAGAAATAACTTCGTGGATGAATATGTGTATCGCATTGAGCTGTCTCCTTGTTCCCAAGGTTTGTCGATACAGCGGCGATTTTTGTGCACATAAACTTAAAGAAAAGAGTCGTTTTTTTTAAGTTGCCTGTTTTTATTATATTTTTAGTTTTCTTTGGTAGGACTTTACCTGAGCTTGGAAGCTTTTCTTATGTGCGGGAGATATGAAAAATGGCTTCGTTCCGTGGATATCCAAAGGATTAAGAATTTTGCCGCCAGGACTCAAGATCTCATAGTGAAGGTGCGGACCTCCAGAGCGCCCCGTCGAGCCAACGGTTCCAAGAGGTGTCCCGGCTTGAAGCGTGCGACCCGGTTTGACGGCCTTGTTAACGCTATTTAAATGAAGAAAACGTGCTTTTTTACCACTGGGAAAGATGACCTCTACGCATAGCCCGTTGATCCGAGTAGACCAATTGACCCGATTGATACGGCCCTTGAACGGCATGAGAATGCCGGTGCCCGTAGCGGCTTTAAAGTCTACGCCGGAGTGTCGTCTTTTTCCGCGGCCGCGTTGAGGCACCTCGGTGATCTGGTCGTAATTAACAAGAGGAGAATTTTTGATGGCGGGTTCAATGCCTTTGCCTTGAGCGTCGTAATAGCGCCGGATGCCGTCTTTGTCTTTGTAGCCATAGGCGCCAATATCTATTTTTAAACCATCGTATTCCAGAGCCAAGAGCTGCGGTACATCTTCGATGGTGTACGCCAGTCTTATCTTGTCACCTCGGAAAACATGCCTCGCGACATCGCCTTTCCAGCCCAAGAGCCTAGCGGTTTGAGCCGCGAGTGCAGGCCCATGGCTTCCGGTTTGTTTGGTCAGGGTGGCCTCGATGGAGCCGACGATATCCGCGGAAACATAGTGTGAGGACCCGAATATAGAGAGCGCTATCAAGAAGGTACTGCTGAGCATGGTTTGATGGTTTACCAGGAGGATCCAGAGGAATCCAGTATGAGCTCTTGGTCCATGGCTTCCGGCATTTTGACCAGGGGTTGATAAAAGATCGCTGAAGACCCAATTGGCAACTAAATGGGGAATGAATCATGCGTGGGGATGGTTTTGTGCCATGCGGGAACGAAGCGATATGAGCCAACACCATAAATCCTGGAAACCCGGGCCAAAATGCTCGAGAACTTCTGGATCTTATGTGGCATGCTGTGCGTGAATTGCTTTTGGCTTGGGGGTATACCTCTAAAGTAACGACTTATGGTGATGGCCACGAAGCTTGATACTCAAGTGTGCGCGGTGACATCTTCAACAGCTTGGAGTAGAGTGACCTCGTGTTCATTCCATTATTAATAGCAGCTTCCTTATCTCTTCCGCCGATTATGCCTCTCGACGAGGTAAAGCCTGGGCAGAAGGGGCAATGTTTAACCGTTTTTGAAGGCACAGAGGTTGAACCCTTTGAGTTTGTAGTCAAGGGAGTCATGCGCGACTACCTCGGGCCCGGCCGTCATCTGACCATGGTGAAGCTCTTGGGAAATAAGCCAGAGTTTACCGGTGTCGTTGCTGGCATGAGTGGGAGCCCATGCTCGATTGATGGGAAAATTTTGGGAGCTCTGGGGTATGCCTTTGCTGCCTTTGCCAAAGAGCCCATTGCTGGCATTACGCCCATCGAAGACATGATGAAGGTCATGACGCTGCCCGAAGAAAAGCGTCCTTGGAAGGTATCCGCCGATGCAGATTGGGACGCCTTTACTCAAGGCGTTGCTGCCGCTGATGTCTCTCCTTCTGAAGGACTCGCGCCTATTTCAGCTCCCATGGCCATAGCCGGTATGCCTACTTATTTACGCAACCATTATTCGCCTTGGTTTCGTTCCATGGGGTTTGAGCCAGCTGGTGGTGGCGGAGGAGGGCACGTCGCGGATGCGCCGGCACTGGAGCCAGGTGGAACCATTACCGCCATTCTTGTCCGCGGTGACGTGAGCATTGCGGCTACCGGAACGGTTACCACGGTTGAAGGCAAAGAGATTACGGCTTTTGGTCACCCATTTATGGGCGGAGGCGCTGTCTCCATTCCCATGGCTGGTGGAACGATTTTAAACACCATGGCAACGCTTCGACGTTCGTTTAAAATGTCCGCGCCGGGGCCGGTTGTAGGGGAATTGGTTCAGGACCGCTTGCCGGCTATTGGCGGTATTTTGGGTGAAGGACCGGCCATGCTTCCAGTTCATGGAACGGTTCAAACTCCAGCGGGAAAAGACGACTTTAAATTTGAAGTTGCGCGGGACGCAGGTTTAACGCCGCGTTTGGTAGCGGTTGGACTCTCCAGTGTCATCGGGTCGCGTCTTGATGTGGGACATCGTGGGATGCTGCGCATGAAGGCCTCTATTCGGGGCGACGGATTTGATCCCATAGAACTCTCGAGAGTTTATTCCGGTGAAAAAAACGAAATGATGCCGGTTTTTGCGTCGGTTGATGTGGCTCGTATTGTTGCTTCACTTTGGCGAACACCTTTTGGCCCGCCTCCTGGGATGCGGGTGGAAATGCACGCTGAATGGATAGCCGAGCCCGTTGAAGAGTTTATCGAATCTCTGACTTTGGACCGCTCCATAGCAAAACCTGGCGATGAAGTAACTGCGTCGGTCCGCATGTTTCGTGCAGGCGGTGGTTCTCAAATTGAGACATTTAAGTTTAAGGTTCCTCGGAACTGGGCGGGGCAAGAGATTGACCTGGTTGCTTGCGATGCCATGGGAGCAAACCAAGTCGCTGGCATGGTACAAGGCACGCCAATGCCTCGTTCGGTGAAATCTCTGGCGCGCTGGATTGCGCGGTTTAGAAACGCAGGCCAGCTCTATTTTATGGCTCTTCGTAAGGGAGTGGGTTTGAAGTCCGGCGTTGAAGACCATGCCTTTTTGCCCGGTACAGCGGCAGTAAAGCTTTTAGGTCGAACCAATCAAGAGCTTCGCAGAGCAGGTGTGAGTTTTGAGGAATCGAAAGAGCGGCCTGGTGTGATCAATGGCATTACTTCAGTGTCTTTGCGCGTGGCGCCTTATTAATAAGTGAAAACAAGAATGATGGGTAAGTTGAATATGCAAAGTTGTGGGTCTGTAATGCGTCAGTTCGTAGCTGCGATTTGTGTGACCGGAATGTGCAGCATGGCTGCGGCCGAAAGCACTCGATTTTATGAATTGGAGGGCTTTGGGGTTCTCTTAAATGGCAACCCTGAATCAACAGCTTTAAGTGAGGATGGCGCCATCACACTGCCTCCCCATAGCCGAGAATGGTTCAATGACCCTGAGGCTGCTTTCAGTGCGGCCACCGCTTATAAAGATGGTGTTGCGGTCGCTCGCGTTGATACCCAAACCGTTGTCTACATCGACTCGTCCGGTAAAGAAGAAACCATCATTGAACTCTCTGAAGCTATGGTGACTGCACTTAAGGTTCATGGCGATTATCTCTATGTTGCATCCGGTCCACCGGCTGTGATTCAGCGTGTAGATAAAGACGGTAAATCAGAAATCTTTCACGAAGCTGATGCGGGCTATGTGTGGGATATGGAATTTAAGAGCGACGGCACGATGCTTCTGGCAACCGGAGAGCCGGGTGCCATTGTA
>MDSW01152050.1_pt1 | contig 12252 bp, 11 predicted proteins | sample 811171 | NCBI WGS metagenome assembly MDSW01 (sample SAMN05326641, study PRJNA326480) | marine metagenome | isolation source: seawater | place: Atlantic Ocean: North West | collected 2012
AATGTGGCAACACATAATTATAGAATTGGTTATGGTTTTGATTTTTCAACGCCTACAGGCTGGTCGATAATTGTAAATTATGAAAAAGAAAGCACTAATGGAAGTGGTCATAGTGATGATTTATATTTTGCAGCAGGATATGTTCCAAATGCAAAAACTGAATATGCTTTAATTTTAAATCCAAGCGACGATTTGAATGCTTCTTTAAATATAATTAAAAATTTAGACGATATGAATATTAAGTTTGCTTATGAAAATGATTTATTTAGCACTAATAATAATCAAAAAGCAAATATATCATTAAGTAAAGTTTTTTAATGGATCAATTTTTATTTATAAATATCGTTATTTCAGGACTAAATATATTTATTATCGTTTATGCTTATTCTTTGAGTTTTTTTCCAAAAAAATGGAGGAAAAAAGTTAATCAGGATACCTTGGTAGGGCTTGCACTAATTTTTTTTACAATGGCAACAATGTTTGTTTGGGTTATTTATTTTTATTTTTTGTTGATTGGTAAATAATTGTATTTAATAATTATATCGCCAAGAGCTTCTGTAAGTATCTACATCCGCAGCTGCACCTTGAAGAGTAACTAAGTCTTTAACAGCTTGATTTGATTGACCTGCTATATTTGCAAAAATCTTACCACCAAATGTTACAATACTTGTTAAAACACCTTGACCAACATATTTACATTCAGCACTTTTTTGTGGACCTGTATTTTTTCCTAATAGTGAGGAGATATTAGTTCCGCATTCATCATCAACAGCACAAATAAATGCATCACCTAAACTACATTTATTAACTGAAGAAGAAGGTGAGTAAACTGGAAAATAAACCAAACCATTTTTTGCCTCAGGTTCTGCGGTAACTTTTTGGAAGTTGTTTAATGTTGAGTACCAACCTCTATGTGAATTATCAGGACATTTTGCTCCTGTAGTATCTCCAGTTACATCTTTGCATCTTGTTAAGTCATCTGCTTTGGTTGGTGTCTTAACATTTCTATAATTTGGATAATCAGGATCAACAATTCCAAGCATTAGGTTTTGTGTTCCTGCATTAGTACTTCCAATTCTTTCATAGTCACCTGTTCCAGCATATAACCATAAAGAGTTTGTTGTTTGACCTATTGTTGCATCCATTGAATGGTACATGTATCTTCCATTTGTTGAAGTGCTTCCTGCTGTAAATAAAGTTGTGTTATCAAAGTGTTTGATGCCATTTCCACTTCCATCAGCTGACATATTAGTTAGATTAAATTTAGTTATCTTTCCTTCTAAGTCACTTAAATAAACCAAGGCACCTGAGAATGAAATTCCTCTTGCATCATCAGGTGTAACTACAACTGGAGTTGCTGGAGTTGAATTTACAATATTATTTCCTTTCAGATCTTCAATTGGAATTACTTTATGAATTTGACCTGGAAATTTTAAATTTTCTAAATCAATAATGTGTAAGTTAGACCCTATACCTGAATATTGAGCGCCAAATCCACCACCCATAACAGCTACATAAATATCATCTTCAATATTGTTGTCTCCATGACCTTTATCTGGAATTCTCATTATTCTTGGTGAAGACCATGTTTCACCAAGCGCACTATAATCATATTCAGGCTGTGATTGAACTCCTAATACTTTTGCTCCAGGTTTAATTATAATTCCTATATCAGCGCTAAATTTAGAGTCATCTTGCGGGTCATATCCATAATATTTATGTGATTTATCAAAAATTATGGTTGTTCCTGATCCTGAAGCAGGAGTTCTAAGAGACCACACTCCTCTATATGTCATACCATTATCTAAAACCTCAATATCATTTTGACCAAGTCCATCTACTGGAATAGTCCATGTTTTAGATTCATAGCATTGATTATCACCACTATCGTCACATTTTGTAGTTCCATCTCCCAGCGCAGCATTATCAGTTACTAATTGGGCTTCTTGAAATGAAGAGATAGGGTATGAGCTTGCAATATAATCATAGCTATTAATATTGGCGTTGTGATCCATAACATGAACTCGATATTTTGTTGTATCGTTAAGGATCGAATATAGATGTCTAGGTGCATTTGGATCAGTTACATCTAGTACAGAAAAACCACTTCCACCTCTGCCATAAGGTACCATCAAAATAGTATGCCATGTCTTTCCATTATCATAAGGTCCTTTAAAATACATATCATGTGAAACTGGTGAACCATCAACACCATAAATTGCATTAGATCCACCAACACTAGTTCGGTTTAAATTAACATTAACCATAGTAGGCATATTTACTGCTACGAAAGGAGGAACAAAACCCCACCTTTCTTTTCCAGTTTTTGCATCAAAAGCATGAAGCATACCATCGTTTGCTCCAACATATACGATTTCATCTCTGTTAGCTAAACTAGCTGCCCAAGCATCATATCCTTTGATAGATCTAAAATATGCTTCTTGGTTAGTCCCAACAAAAGCAGTTTCTGCATTTGGAGCTCCAACTACTATCATTTCAGAATGATAAATATCTCCTAATGGATTATGAATAGTTTCAGTTAAATTACAATCAGCATCATAATCAAAATAATCTTTTCCTCTTACAAAATTTATTAATCCTTTAACATCATCTTGATTGTCGTTTCGAACTCCAGGAGCATTTTTACATCGAGTTGTATTTTTTGGATTTGAATATTGAGTTGTGACCCCATTTTCTGTGACAGAATAACTTTCATCAATATTATGGTATTTAGGAACATTGTTCCCAGTTAACATAAACAAGCTATTAATATCACTGTTATTTGCTTCGACAAAATTATTTAAATCAGTTTTATAATCTGCAGATGGAAGTTCAGTCCAAATTTTTCTTGAATCAGGTGCAGGAAGTAAATCTGCAGCGCTCCAATTATCTTTATCATTTGGATATAATATTCCGTTTTGATCAATTTTGGTTCTTTTCAGTGTTCCTTTCCACTGTTTATTTTGTTCATAATCAAATTGTGCTTGATAAAATGATCCGCCACTTGTTACATCTGCTCTAACAGCTGGTGCAGTAAATGATAGTTTCGATGCAATAATTTGAGATATAGCTGCTTTTAATTGTGCTTTTAAATCTGATGTTGTATCTGCAATAATAACATCATTTGTGCCTCCTGCTTTTGCCATGTCCCTAAAATTTCTAATACCGGATCCATGAATTCCTCCACCATAAGCAACGGTAAATGTTTTAATTTTATGTTTATTCAACATTTGTATCACTAGACTTTTTGCACGACTATGATTATACCAAGATCCATCACCAATAACTAAAACATAACTATTTTGGCATGTTAAAGTCTTATCCAAGGGCCCAGTAGGATGATTATAATATTGCCATGCCATATTTGCCCAAGCATTTGCATCAGTTCCACCTCCCGGACTTACACTACCAACTACCCTGGCAGTTCTGGCTGCCCCATCTTTGTTTACTCTTGCCTTTATACAATATTGGCGCGCACAGGGATTAGATTGATTGCTTCTATTATTCCAACCATTATACCTACCACCTCCAGATGACCAATAACCAAAACCAAAATTAACTCCTGCAGTAAGAGAAGAATCTGTTACTATTGCTTTTATTGCTTCATGAGCTCCGGTCATTCTTGTCCCAGAGCTGCCTCCAAATTCATGTACTTGTCCTAAGTTTTGATCATAACCTAAAACATTATTGCCGTAATAGCTTGATATATAAACACGATTGTTAATGGTATCAAATCCAACACCTCTTGGCATTTGAAGTCTCCAACTTCCTCTGCAACATCTTCCTACTTGTTGCCTTGTTACTGTAAAATGGTTTCTGCCGGATGGAACTTGGAACTTCACAAGTTGGTGTCCGTAGTAATTTGCTCCATAAAAAACGTTAGTACTAGTAGGATGTGCTACCATACTATACATATATACAATGTTCGAAAGATAATTAGATTGATAAGTACTGTTTTCAATACATCCATTAGACATTAAAAATGTTTTGTAAACACGACGATTGTAATGAGTAAATAAATAATCTCCTGATGCATCAATATCACCAGAGTAACTATTTCTTATATGTCTTGCACTTGTGCTACAACTTGTTTTATTAGTCGTGCTTACAGCTAAATCCATATATGTTAAATTGTTTTGTCGTCCAAAAAACCATAATTTGCTATTTTGTACTGCCATGACACTGTAACGTTGCCACCAGTATCTTCCTGTCAAACTAGAGTGCCAATCACATGTATTTGTAGTTAAATTAATCCTAAATGCTTTGCCATTAAAACTTGAGTAAACATATAAATATCCATTATCGACTTTCATACTAGTTGGATAATAGGCTCGACAATTTGTGTGACTTCCACTTGGCCATCTATAAGTTCCTTTAACTCCAAAAGATTTATTTAATTTACCTGTGCTAGTGTCCACACTTTTAATTCCCGCATAACCACGTTGCCCAACATAAATTATTCCGTTATGAGCAGCCACACCATATGGATAATTATATCCAGTTGCGCTAACTGTTCTTACACCCATACTCCCTGATTTATCCAAAAGAATTAAAACATTTGCTGGAACATCTGCAACACCCGATCCTGGAGGTAGATTTTTTGCAAAACTATTACCAGTGATTAAAATTAATGATAATAAAATTTTAATTATGAATAATTTTATTTTCATAATTTAATTTATTTCCTTGTCATTTTCTGCAATTTCTTCTTCTAGTGCGTTTTCAGATTCAATGAGTTTTTTATCATAATCAATATTAGTTATATAAATTTCTTCATCGATCAAACCTTGTTCATTATATAATCTTTTATAAACGACTATACTTTGTCCTGCTTCAAAAATAACAAAGTTGTTATATATCTCTGGATTGATTCCAGTATCAAAATCACCATAAACTTTTTTTGCATAATTCATTAAAGTTAATTTATTACTCTCTGTATTATTTTCGTCATTGAAAACTATCATTCTAATTAAAGCTAAATTTGCATTTTTTATGTTCTCTTCAATATCTTCATCATCGTCTTCTTTTCCTAAAAAGACATATTCAACAATTGTATCAATACCTAAATTATCATTAGGACATAATTCAGTTGATGGGATTGGAAGCAGGAATTGACCTTTAGAAATTGGCATTGGAAGTCCAAACTTTTCATAAAGTTTTGTTCCTTTGTCACCAATATTAATAATAAAATCACATGCAGCGTTAGCATTATTAATGGACAACAAGCAGAAAATTGTGATTAAGAATTTTTTCATTTTTTTTAATTATTATAAATCTTTTTTGTTAATAAATTTACATTTTTTATAATCATTGCAGCAATCATTTTGGTAAAACTACAACACTTTCTAGCGAAACTATCATTCTGCCTCCAGAACCAGATCCTTTTTTAATGCCACAACCAAAAACCCTGTAAGCCATTCCGTCATTTCCTGAATCTGTTGCTCCTTTTTTAATACTTGAACCATACCCTCTAAATGGAGCGGCACCAATTTGTGTTATAAAAAACTCATAATAATATTCTTTTAATTTTTCTGCCTCGTCCTTTTCATCCAAAGTAGTATTGGTATTAAAAGCATTTCTTATTATTGTTCCAAAATTCCAACTTTCCGCAACAGCAATTTTAAAGTCTGCTCTATCGATATCTTTAAAGCTGTTATAACAATAATTAGTTGTGTCTAAATATTGTTTAGAAGTAAGAGTAGATGCGTCATAGTTTATTCTATTTGCGGCCAATATATTGCCATTCCATACAGTAGTTCCGTTATTAGGCAAATTTCTTTTTGTAACATCTCTAGCATGAGTACCGGTATCCCATGGACCCAAAAATTGATTTAATAAATATTTTTCACCTTCTATTAAAGCTGTTTCGGCTACATAAAAAGTTTGTTGGTAATCATCACTCGCATTATTACTTTTATGATCTCCAGCACTAATTACAATTAGAGCTCCACCCATTAATGACATTGCTAACATTAATACCAACGATAATACTAAAGCAAAACCTTTTTCGTTTTTATTTTTCATTGTAAACCTAAATTTCTTGCATGTGCAGAAACAACAATTGTTTCTCTTAAAAATTTATCATTTTTTGCTTTGGTGTTTGAACCAGTACCATCTCTTGTGGTATCACCAAGTCCATAAAATTTTCTTGTATCTTTTTTTCTAAAAAATTCTTTGGTTGATCTTACGTTTAAAGCTATATCGACTGTTTTAATTTTATACAGATAATCTTTTTTTGCATTAGTAGGTGTTGGCGGAGGACTAATTAATAAACCTTTGTCATCAATTGCGTTAAAAATTAAATCTTGAATATAATCTACAATTAACTCATCCTCATAGGTTCTACTGTCGTTATCTAAAGTATGATCCCACCAATCATTAGCAGATGAGTTCCACTTAACTTTTGATTTATAAATTGCAAAAGCTTCGATAGGAGGAAAATTTCCATTTGGTAGTGGGTTTGCTAATTTATTAGGAACAGTTGATTGTTTGCATTCATAAGTTATTTTAAATCTTTCGTAAGTATATTTAGGAGTACCAGTTTTCTTGTAATTTACGTCGCCATAGACAATTTCTATTTTATCACATTCCGTTCTAAAGTTTGTTGATTTTGTAATTATAATGGGCGCGTGCTTATCATTTGTTTTAATGTTATCATTAAAATATTTAAAACCTGCCATTCTAATATCGCGGACAATCATACCAACAATATCTCTTCCAGCTTGTGAAATTTTTGCTTTATCTGTTACTTGTCTATACGTGTTGTTAACCGCAGTGTATGAAGTAAACATTGCTCCCATCATTATAGTTGAAATTAAAATACCAATTAGAATTTCAATTAATGTAACTCCAGCAATTGAATTTAATTTTTTTTTCATTAATGAATTTGAAAATAAAGATATTTTTTCTTTACTCTATTTACCAGTCTACCATTTTCTAATTTTTTCCCTGATGTAGGCATATTTACTTCCATCTTGCCCAGGTACCATTTATCATAGACAGTTGGTACTTTGTGAGTACAGCCTGATCTGCAAATATCATATACTTTAAGAAATTTTTGTTCATTATTTCTACACTTAATTCTTCTTTTGGAAAAACGATTATCCCATTTTTGAACTTTATTTTGCAATGTATTAGAGTGAGCAGCATTTGATGATGCTCCAGCAGAACATGAACCCATAGCCCAAGATTTACCACTCTGTTTATTATCAAGTAAATAATCCATAAGCTTTTTATCTGTAGTTGGTGAACTTGAGTTTTTTTCTGAAATCACGTCTTCAGCAACCATGCTTACTAAATAACTTGCTTTAGTCCTTTCTCCTGAAACATCTACAGATTGAACAGAATAATTGACCATTTGAAATACAGCAACGAAGCCAATGCCTATAATAGCAGTAGATACTAATGCCTCAAGAAGGGTCATCCCTTTTTCTGATTTGTTTTTATTGTCTAGTCCAAACACCAGTTCCGCTCCATTTAAATTTTTTTATGTTACCAAATCTTGACCATTCTACCAAATATTGTGGTTTTGAAATGCCACAATTATTACCACCACCAATTATAATTAATCCGCCACTACTGCTACTATTTGAACAAATAATTAAATAATTATTAGTAGATCTACCTTCTAGAGTTAAATTCACTTGGTTAAAATTAGTAGTATTATCTAAATCTTCTTTTTCAGAAAAATAAGAACCATCTTTTGAAAAGCAAACTGCACTAGTTTTAGATATATGAACACCAACATCTGTTTCATAAATATCTACCTTATGATTATCCCAATAACCACTATCATTAAGTTCACAATCAAGAATTTTTGTAGTTGCTTGATTTAATTTACTATTCATTTTGTCTTGTGACATACCTTTACTTCTAAACTGTACTGATCCACTTAAAGGTTTTATTTGAAATTGGACAAATGGATATGAACCTCTTTGCGCTTGAGTGTTAATGCTAGTTAACATAATTGCAACTTTTTCTGCAGCGGCCCTGACTTCACGATCTTTACTCCAATCCATAAAATTAGGATAACTTACAGCTGAAACAACTGATATTATTACTATAACAACGAGTAACTCTAATATAGTAAAACCTTTAATGTCCTGCTTTGGCTGCACCTGGATCTATTTTTCCTGATTTCACCAATTCTTCTAGAGATTTATCCATAGTAATCATTCCATCTCTAACTGCTGTTTGCATAATACTTGGAATTTGATGAATTTTTGCTTCTCGAATTAAGTTTTGAATTGGTGGAGTACATTTCATTATTTCAAATGCACCAACTCTTCCTTGGCCATCTTTAGTTTTTAGCAATCTTTGTGTAACTACCATTTTTAATGATGTAGAAATTTGTGCACGAATTTGTTCTTGTTGTTCAGGAGGAAAGACATCAATAATTCTGTTGATTGTACTTGGAGCACCGCTAGTGTGCAATGTTCCAAAAACTAAGTGACCTGTCTCAGCCGCTGTTAAAGCTAAACTAACTGTTTCAAGATCTCTCATTTCTCCAACTAAAATTACATCAGGGTCTTCTCTAAGTGCCGCCTTTAATGCTGCAGCAAAAGATTGAGTTTGTTTACCAACTTCTCTATGAGAAATAATACTTTGATTGTCTTTATGTATAAATTCAACTGGGTCCTCAACAGTAATTATGTTTGAAGTTCTAGTTTTATTGATTTCATTTACAATAGCAGCAAGCGTTGTTGATTTACCTGAACCAGTAGGTCCTGTTACTAAAACCAAACCTTTGTGAAAGTCAACTATATCATAAAGTGATTGTGGCAAACTAAATTGATCCATATCTGGGATTTTACTTTCTACTCTTCTGCATACACACGCAGGACCATTAATGGTTTTATAAAAATTTGCTCTAAATCTTAAACCATTTAAAGATACAGCAGTATCAAGTTCATGAGTACTTTCAAATCTTTCTAATTCAACTTCATTACAGTTCATAGATAATAAGTCTTTAATATCTTGGGCTGTAACATTTACTTCTTTAACTTTAATAATTTCTCCGGTTTGTCTGTATGCTAATGGTGAACCAGCTCTGATATGAAAGTCAGATATTTTTTTATTATTTTTTGCTAACTCTTCTAATTTTTCGAACATTTATTGTATTGATACTATAAATTACTAGATTTTGGCTAATTAATATTTTAATAAAACCCATAATAGACATGAGATTGTTTATTTCTAGTAAAAGTTGTGTATATAGTGTTATTTAACAATTAATTATTATGAAAAACCCATTTGCAAATCTATTTAAAAAAAAAGATGCAACACCAAAACCTGAAGTTGGTGCAAGTGAAAAGAAAAAAAAAAGTGGATTTTTTGATAAATTTTTAAAAAATAGAATAGGAAAATCAGCTGTAAAAGGCGAGGAAATAGTTGGTGTAGAATTAACACCCGATGAAATTCGTTTAGCTCAAGTATCAAGCAACAAATCAAATCAATGGGTGTTAGATAAATTTTTTGTTCATAAATTTGAAGGTATTGCAGAAGGTTCTTCAGTTTTAGAAAATCCCGACAAAGTTGCTGATGAGCTTAAGTTAGCTTTACAAAAATCAAAAATTTCGACATCAAATGCTGCAATCGCTATTCCAGTAACTAGCGCCATCATTAGAGTTGTTACCGCTCCACTAATGACAGACGAAGAATTAAACACTGCAATCAAGTCAGATTCTTTATGGGAAAATCTTGTGCAATTAACTGACAATTTGGATGACTATTCAATTTTTCACCAAGTGATTAATAAAGATAAAACGGGCAACACAATGGATATATTGTTTGTTGCTTCAAAACTTTCGGACATAAATAGCTACACAGATATAATAAAGAAGGGTGGACTTAACGCAGTTATCATTGATGTTAAATGTTTTGCATTAAAATCTGCAGTTGACCAAATAAATCAAATTTCAGGATCAATAGAAGACTCAAATTTAACAGCAGTATTAGAGTTTGGTTTAGATGAAAACTATGTAATGATTTTATATGATAACAATCCAATAATAACTGATATTTTTATAAGAGGTCAAGACAGAACAACCCTAAGAGAAAGCAATAATCAAGAAGAAATGGAAGCTCTTGTTAGAAGATATATGACACAAGTTAAACAAGCTATCCAAGATTTCGAAACTAAATATGAAAAAAGAATTAGAAATTTAAAAGTCACTTCAAACTTAAAAAATGTAGAAGAATATTTGGCAAGCTTTAGAAAAAATATGACAAATACTGGTTTTCTTTTATTTGATCCCATTGATGGAATTAAAATTCCAGCGCAATTAGAAAATGATGTGAAGATGGACAACCGATCATATTTTTCAACAGTAATGGGTTTAGCTTTTAGAAAACTAGATGTATTTGGTTATTATAAATTTGTAACTGCAGTAAAAAATATTAACCTTCTACCAAATAGAGAAAATATGATTGCCCAAAAGAAAGCAAAAGCATTTTCAAATTTCGCATTCAAGGGAATAATTGGAGTTGTTGCATCAATTTATATCGTATTATTTGGTTTAGCTTTTTGGAATATTTCATCACTAAACAATAAGATAGAAGGCTATGAACAAGTTCTTCAAGAACATGAGCTAAAAACTATAGAAAAGAGTAAACATGCTAAAGAAATTGGAATTATATTAAAATCTTTAGAGTTAAGTAAGTCTATAAATTCAAATAAGATTATGAATTTTAGAGTGTTAGCCCAAGTTGCTTCTGCTGTACCGAAGAGAGTTAAGTTTGATACCATTGAGTATAATGGAGAGGATTTAATTGTTCTTTCAGGCTTTGCTTATAGCGATCAGGATATTCTTAAATTAATTAGCAATTTAAATAATAAAAAACTTATTTCACAAGCATCCTTAGCAACCATGTCATTGCCTCAGACCCAAAAAGGTTTACAGCAAATGAAGGGTTTTAAAATAGCTTGTATATTGGAGCAGGTGTAATGGATTTAAATAACATTCAAATTTCAGATTTAAAAGATAAACTACAGGCAATTGATAAAAAGACTTTAATTAAGTTTGGTATAGGATTTGGAGCAATATTTTTATTCTTAATTATTTATTACGCAATTTTGAATCCAATGGTTAAAGAAAGAAAAGCAAAATATGCAAATAAATTATTAAAACAAAATGAAATATCTCAATTCAACGATGACATTATTATTATTAAAAAAAAAATAAAAAAATTAAAACCTGAATTTGAAAAAAGTTCTACTTTATTTCATTCGAAAGCAGAGGTCGAAGATTTGTATCAAAGCCTAAGCAAGTATGCTGCTATAAATGGATTAGTTATTTCTAAAATTGAAAAGAAAAAACCAAAACCTGTTCTAAAATCTGGTATTGCCGCTCAAGCTGAAAACCAAATTCAACAAGATATGATCTCTTATTATAAGATACCAGTTGATTATGAGATAAAAGGCAATTTCCTTGGGTTTATCAAATTTAAGAGAGCTATTGCCAGATCGCAGAAAATGTTAAACTTTGACAAAGAGACAATAAGTGTAGTACAAAACGATTCAACTGGAGCGATAGTTGCTAGAGGAGAACTAACAATAGTAGGTTTACCACATGAATTTTTTTAAAATTTTAATTATTTTATCTTTTATGTTTTTGGTAACAAAGTCATTTGCTGATGAAAATGATCAAAAGCAAGAAGTTTTAGATCAAACAAAACAAATTGTAAACGAGCTCGAAGAAGAAGAAGTTCCCTTGAATGATCCTTTTGCTGGCAACGAAGGCACCAACTCTTCGGCTAATATCCCCGAAGGAGAAGCAGAAGATGAGATGAGCTTATATAACTTTAAACTAGTAGGACTAATTTCAGGAAAAGATTATAGTTACATTTCTTTAGTGAATTCTGGGGGTGAAGTCATCACTTTGGGTTTGGGTCAAAATTTAGGTAAAATAAAACTTATTGATTTAAGATTAACTGAAGCAATTTTTAAAAAAGAAGACGAATCATATATAGTTTTAGATTTTAATAATCAGATAAGAGAAGCAAATGAATATTAAAAAATTTATTACTTTCGCTGGGCTTATTATTTTTGCAATAGTTTTAAATGGTTGTGCCAATTCTAGTTTCAACAAAAAATATAACAAACCTTTTAAACACAACACCCCTCTAATAAAAGATCAAAATATTGTAAAAGATGGGAAATCAGAAATAGCAAAAACTCTTGAAATGGGACCAAAGCCTATAGAAGGAGATACTAGAAAACTTGGAAAAAGAAAAAAAATATCTTCTGAGGCT
>MDSW01007504.1_pt1 | contig 12251 bp, 10 predicted proteins | sample 811171 | NCBI WGS metagenome assembly MDSW01 (sample SAMN05326641, study PRJNA326480) | marine metagenome | isolation source: seawater | place: Atlantic Ocean: North West | collected 2012
GCTTTGGGTTGGTGAAAATGGCGTAACGGCAGGAGAATGGTGGCATAAATTACCATTCGGCCTAGGGAGTCCTGTAGGCGCTCTGGTTGGTTGGCTAAATAAGACAGCGGGAAATAGAGATCGAAAAAATCCAACTGTAGACCGAGTCAACAACAGGTCTTGGTATGGATATGCGATTTTACCAGGTTTTGTTCAAAATATTGCAGATGGATTGAAATTCCTGATTAAAGAACACATGGTCCCAACTAGAGCGGACAAATTGATCTTTGAACTTGCGCCTTTCCTTGTGATATCTTCCACAGTACTTATTCTCGGTATGATTCCGCTTTCGAGCGGCATATACGGCGCAAACCCAGAACTATCGGTTCTTTTCGCATTTGCAATTTTTGGCATTGCTCCCCTGGGGGTGTTCTTCGCAGGATGGGCAAGTAATAACAAATATACTTTGATTGGAGGCATCCGCTCCGCTGCCCAATTAACTGCTTATGAAATTCCGATGCTTATGACCATCTTAGCAGTGTGCGTAATGGCAGGCTCATTCAACTTTGTCGAGATTGTCCACTTTCAACATTCATCAGGCTCCTGGTTCTTGTTTTTGATGCCTCTTGGAGGCGTTTTGTTCCTCATTTCTATGATCGCTGAAGTTGAGAGGATACCATTCGATATGCCCGAAGCTGAGGCTGAATTGGTTGAAGGTTGGTGGACAGAGTATGGAGGTATGCGCTGGGGGCTTCTCTTCGCGGCTGAATACATGAGAACTTACGCTGCTTGCATACTCTTTGCACTGTTCTTCATGGGCGGATGGCATGCTCCATTTGCAGGTCTAATTGGAGGCATTCCTTACCTTGGCGCTGCATATCTCTTGATTCCAGGAATTGTTTGGACTTTGTTGAAGGCTTGGTTCATCTTTGTAGTTGTTTTCGTCTGGGCAAGAGCAGCTTTACCGAGAATCAGAACCGATCAAATCTTAGAATTTGGATGGAGGATGTTGCTTCCGCTCTCGGTTTTGCAACTTGCCTTGGCTATGATTTACCGCCTGTATCTATTTGATGTCTCAGCGGTTTCTGACTCCATTGAAGGTGGGTGGGCGTGGAACATGTATGGCATTCCATTCGGCGTACCTCTGGCTACAACTCTGGTTTCTCTTATCATCTTCTTCATCTATCTAAATGATGAGGATAAGAGCACAAATACAGAACGCATATTCCATGTAAGAACACTTGAGCCCGCTGGAAAGCATGTAGCGGGTACAGATTGAGGTGAACACAATGCCAGCACATCCTAAAGCAAAACCCAATTTTCGAAACCTATTTTGGTACCCATTTAAGATGACCATGGTCACTGCATTGAGGACCTTTCCATTCATCGGGAAGCGATTCAGTTGGGGGTATCACAACAAACTCCACCCAGAAGTGATGGATGAGCCTTCAAGTGTTAGGTCATCTAATTCTAAGTGGAATACGCCGAGTGAACATGAGTACACTGCTGATAGAGAAGGCTCGGACTTAACGCCTACAATTTGGAAACCTCAGACGATTTTATATCCCTATGAGCGCTTAGAAGATATGGAGCCTTGGTTATTCGTTCCGGGTCAGTATAACGGCAGAATTGGCATAATTTGGGAAACTTGTACGGCATGTAAGATGTGCGTAAATGTATGTCCTAACGACTGTTTGCACATGACGACAGAATTGCGAGTGGACGTTTTGGATTCTGCTGAGGGTGATTGGGAAGGATATGGAGCTGAATTAGAGGTTGGACGGCCAGCGGCAGTATCAATTGGAGATATTGCTCAGGCTTCTGAAGATTTTGAACTTGTGACCGCTCATGAAGCACCTCCAGAAACTTGGAGATATGGAGAAATCCTTGACCTTGGAGGAGATTCAGCACGCATTCGATGGAATGATTCAGGCGATGAAAGCATGGTTCCTCTCGAGGATTTGTATCCTGCAGATGATCAGATTGTAAGTGGAAGGATCGATATAGGGCGATGTATGTTTTGCGGTCTTTGTATGGAAGCATGCAGTTTCACTTCCTTTTTCATGACCAATGAATACGATGGTATGTCTGGATTCACCAGAGAAGACTTGTGGTTTGATGCTTCAAGAACCAGAGTTTTACCGGGCGTACATCAAGAGGCTGTGGATGCTGAACTTGCAAAACGTGCGAGTAAAGAAAGAGACAAGAGAGCGAAGAAAGCCGCTAAGAAAGCCGCAGCAGGAGAGGCTTGAAATGGCGATTTTGGGGATTGATCTTTCCACTTTGGATTTAGCTTCAATAACAGAAAGCATCTTCTTTTTCATCCTTGCATCGATCGTAATCGGAGGAGCCTTGGGCCTCATTTATGCTCAAAGAGTGGCTCATTCCATGATGTCACTGATTTTTTGCTTCATGGGAGTGGCAGGGATTTTTATCCTCATGAGTGCAGAATTTATTGCCGTAATTCAAATTTTAGTTTATCTCGCAAGTGTAATGCTCGTAGTCCTTTTCGGTATTATGCTAACACGAAGACAAATACTTGAGGAGGATTTTGAATGAGGATGATGTCAGCCCTTTCTCGCTTTGGCTTACTCTTTCTTGGTTTTGTTTTACTTTCAGTAGTGTCTGCAGACGAAGTGTGGGATAACCCTTCATCGGAAACTCTCAACACAAACCACCTTGCGGTGGATATTCTTGGAAACTGGGGCATGCCTCTTCTTTTTGTAGGCATGCTAATGGCTATGGCAATGATTGGGGCCGCATATCTCGTGAGAGATGAACGCATTGAAAATCTTGAATGGGAAATAAAAGGAGGTCGAGATAATGATTGATCCCGCATGGATTTCCGGCCTTTCAGTCATTCTCTTTATCCTCGGTTTGTGGGGGGCATTTACAAGAAAAAACGCTATTGTCGTTTTGATGTGCCTGGAGTTGATACTCAATGCCGTAAATCTGCAATTTGTTGCAGCGGCAGTTCATCATGGTGATGCTTCAGGGTGGGTTTATGCTGTATTTGCTATTGCAATTGCTGCTGCTGAAGTTGCCATTGGATTAGCAATTTTTCTTTCTATGTACGGTAAACATGAGACAATTTCACTCGATGAGGTAAATTTACTCAAACACTGAGGTGTAAATGATGGCGACAGGAATTATTGAAAGCGCAATCTGGATCCCTCTTATGCCGATTTTGGCATTTCCAGTAATCCTGTTTTTGGGGCACATGCTCAACGGATTACCTCAGTGGAAAAATGGGGCAAAGGAAGGAGGCATCATCGCCCTTGTGGTTATGTTTGCAAGTCTTCTACTTTCGATTTGGGTGATCATTGAACACTTGAATCATGTCGGTGCAGCGAGCGTGTTTACCTGGGCAACCAGTGCATGGTGGGATGGTCAGACTTCAGTCATGGAAACAAAAGTGTTTGGAGTCGGTATATACATCGATCACATTACGGTAATGCTCTTGTTTGTTGCAAGTTTCCTTTGCTTTCTTATCAACATATTTAGCATTGGATACATGAACACAGACCCGGTAAATGATAATCGCAACCATCGATTTTATGCTGAATTTGTTCTATTTTGTGCAGGTATGCTTGGGATGGTTCTTGCTGATTCCTTTCTCTGGTTGTTTATCTTCTGGGAATTAATGGGTCTCTGTTCCTATCTTTTAATCGGTTTCTACTATGAGAGAGAAAGCGCAGCTTATGCAGCGAAAAAAGCATTTTTGACAACACGTGTTGGTGATGTATTCCTAGTCATCGGACTTGTCATGCTTTGGGATTTGTTTGGAAGTTTGGACTTTGCAGTTGTGTTTGATGCGGATGCAATCAGAGCCGTTGATTCTGGAACGCTCCAGTTAGCCTGTGGAATGATGTTTATTGGAGCGGTTGGAAAATCTGCTCAATTCCCTCTGCACGTTTGGCTACCTGATGCGATGGAAGGTCCGACCCCAGTGTCTGCACTTATTCACGCTGCGACCATGGTCAATGCCGGATTATATCTTGTCGCTAGAATGTTCCCGTTCTTTGCGGCTACAGAGGTTGGTTCAATGGCAACCCTTGCAATAATTATTGCCATAATCGGTGGAATTACGGCTTGTATGGCTGCTTTGATCGCCTTTGTACAGAATGATTTGAAGAAAGTACTTGCTTATTCGACAATGAGTCAATTGGCTTACATCTTTACCGGTTTGGGGGCTGCTCTTTGGCTTGTCAACAATGGTTATGATACCCTGGCTAAGGTAGCATTTGGAGCGGCTTTATTCCATTTGTTTAATCACGCCATGGCAAAAGGGATGCTCTTTATGGCCAGTGGTTCTGTCATACATGAAATGCATCATGCCCATCATGAAGTACATCACCATGACCACAATGGCGATGATGGGCATCATGATGAGGACGACGAACATCATGACGATGAGTTTGATGCCCAATCCATGGAGAATATGGGTGGACTTGCGAGTCGTATGCCAATTACGGCTACTGCAATGCTCGTCGGTAGTGCTTCAATTATTGGTATACCTCTCATTGGAGGATTTTGGTCAAAAGAAGGGATTATTGCAAATGCTTGGAAAGTTGCTCTGAAAGAACCAATTTTCTTCATCCCAGCCATTTTGGTTTTGTTGACCGCGGCGATGACTGGCTTTTACATGTCTCGTATGTGGTTTATGACCTTTGCAGGTAAACCAAAGACCGAGGTCGCATCAAAAGTTCACGAGCAAACTTCTTGGATTCCAATCCCACTGGTCATTCTGACATTCATGACCTTGGGAGGTTTAGTGTTTGCAGGACTCCATGTGACAGACTGGTTGGGCAATCCAACTGGCGGCCACTTTGCTAATTTCTTTGGTGAAAAAGGAATCATGTATGAGTTAGGGCATATCTTTGCAAACCATGACTTATTCCTTTTCGGTTTGACATATGTGACCATCATTCTCTCATCGATTGTTGGACCAATGATTGCAATGGCGCTTTATGGTGGTCGATTGGATGACGGTCAACGTTCGAAGCCATGGATTCAATGGGTTGTAACTTTGAGCGATAAGGTAAAATCCAGATTTGGATTTGATAACAAGGCATTCGCAAACAGTGGATTAGCAAGAAGTTTAGAACAAAGGCTACATTTCGATCGGTGGTATGATGCATTTTGCTTGAAAATAATTGTCGGCCTCTCTAATTTCGCTGCTATTTTTGATAAGAAGGTTATCGATGGTGCCATAAAAACAGTTGAAACGACCTCTCAAGCTACTTCCAAGAGAGTACGTGCACTCACGACAGGATCCGCAAGAGATTACATCATGATGGCCGCTTTGGGAACTATTTCCATATTCATCTTATTGTGGGGTGTGATCTGATGTCAGATACGGCAGCCGTACGAATCAATGAAAAAGAATTCATTCTTGTTGGTGTTTTTCTGATATTTACTGCCATACTTGCAGCGTATTTCCCTAACATTGCAACAACAAATGCAAGTGGCGAAATTGATTACATTTCCATTCCACTTGTAGGATTCCCAATCATGGCTTCAATCATCCTTTTGGCGTTTGCAAGCCAAGAGAAAGCAAGCAGGATGCATAAACTAAACGCATCGGTTCGGTTGGCTACACTTGCTTTTTCTTTCATTCCATTCGCAGTTGCAACAGCCTTGTTCTTTGATTGGCTCGTGGTTATTGATTGGAATAATATCGGGTACAACAGTTATGCGATACGTCAACAATATACTTGGATAAACAGTATTGGTGTTTCATGGCACGTAGGCCTCGATGGGTTATCATTCCCGATGGTTTGGTTGACGACATTCTTGATTCCAGTAACAATTTTGATGACTTGGGATGAAAAATCTGGAGCAACCTATCACCCGCTCTTGTTGCTCATGGGCGGTGCTTTGATTGGGGTGTTCGTTGCTTTGGATTTGTTTATGTTTTACGTATTTTGGGAATTGACGCTCATTCCAATGTTCTTCCTGATTCTCAATTGGGGAGGTAAAGAACGTCGATATGCAGCACAGAAGTTCTTCATCTACACATTTACCGCTAGCGTCATTATGCTTCTTGGTTTAATTACGCTATACTTTTTGCAACCGGCAGGCTCTGGAGAGGGGTATGGTGACTTAACCGGCCGAACCTTTGATTTGACTTTGATGCTCGAGAGCGCAAGAAGTGCGAACGCTCGCGGAGAAGAATGGATGGGCATGGACATGCAAAAGGCGCTATTCCTGATGCTTATGCTAGGTTTCCTGGTTAAGTTACCGGCAGTTCCGTTTCACACATGGCTTCCAGATGCTCACGTGCAAGCACCCACTGGTGGTTCGATGCTACTTGCTGGAGTTATGCTGAAAATGGGAGCTTATGGAATGATGAGATTACCTGTTGCCATGTTCCCAGATGCTTTGTTGTTTTATCAGGACCTTGTGATGTTCATCGGCCTTGTATCCTTAGTTTGGGGGGCAGTCGTGTGTTTGGGTCAAACAAATCTCAAGAGAATGGTCGCCTATTCTTCAGTATCCCACATGGGAGTAATCCTTCTGGGTATCGCAAGCATGCAACCCATTGGATATGCTGCGGCCTTGTTCATGATGTTCGCACATGGACTCATCTCTCCAATGCTGTTTGCAGTATGTGGTGCTTTCAAGCACCATTATCATTCAATGGAAATTGGTTCAATGCGTGGGATGGCGAAATGGAGCCCATTCCTGGCAGTTTACATGATGTTTTCTTGGATGGCTAGTTTAGGACTACCTCTGCTTGCAGGATTCGTTGCGGAGATCATGGTCTTGATTGCATATTGGCCAACCTATGGTTGGTGGATTTTGCTTCCTGCATTTGTTCTTGCAATCACCGCAGCATATTATCTGTGGAGTATGCAAAGAACAATTTTCGAGGGTGGTGATGAAGGTCAGCCTCCAGCCAGCCTTAATGGGGAAAAACCGCCAGATATCTCGCTTCATGAAAATATAGGGATGTTCATACTTGCTATATTGATTGTATTATTTGGGGTCATGCCGTTTATCGCCCTCGATATGATGAATGCATGGAGTGTCAATATATTCGAGATGGTTATTTCAAGAAATGGGGGTGGTGTTTAGATGAAGACATTTGATATTTTTACCACCGACGCATTGTCAGCACTCGTTCCAGAATTTCTCTTGTTATGCGGTATCCTTGTACTAATTTTGATACCGAATTTAGGTAAAGGTACGTTTAGGATCCCATTAACTCAAATCAGAATTCCGTGGCTTCTGGGAGGTCAAAGATTTGCCTTGACCTCTCATCCAAGAATTCCTGGGATACTGGCGACTCTAATCCTTGGTGTAGCCTTCGTATTTTCTTTATTGTCGCAAGCAGGGGATGCAGATGTTGTAGCTCTCAAGAGCAAGGGTGGCCTTAATTTGCTACTCGTGGATGGATTTAGTAGATTGTTTGAAATTTTATTTTTTGGTGCAATTTTAGCAGCATCAATTGCTAGTTTGGACCGGCTTCCAGTTGGAAAAGGGTCGGATTCTGAAACACTATACAACAATAGAAGGCAGGTAGATTTCTACATCTTATTACTTACAACTGCGTTAGGGATGTCTTTAGTGGCACTAGCTCAAGACCTGTTTATTTTATTCATTGGATTGGAGTTAGCCAGCCTTTCAATTTACGTATTGGTCGCCTTTCACAAGGAGACTAAAGCAGGTACTGAAGCAGGTGTGAAATATTTCATTGTTGGTTCGGTTTGTAGTGGAGTTGGTTTGTATGGCCTTTCCTTAGTTTATCTATGGGCGGGTTCATTACAATTTGATGTACTGACAGTTGCCTGGGATAATGGTGCTTCAACCCTTGCTATTCTCGGTATGGGAATGATTCTAGTTGGATTTGGTTTCAAGGTAAGTGCCGTACCGTTTCATTTTGCCGCTCCAGATGCCTATGCGGGTGCATCAAGTCCGGTTTCTGCGATTTTAGCAACCGCTAGTAAAGCAATGGGGATGCTTGGCTTGATTCGTCTCTTGGTAGTCATTGCTATACCAGATAACACAGATGGAAGTGCGCTTTGGCTTGTAACATTAGGTGTTTTGTCAGCCATCACCATGACATGGGGTAATCTTGCCGCACTTGGTACCGATAATCCAAAACGGATGTTAGCATATTCCTCTGTAGCTCATGCAGGATATATGTTGGCTGCGCTTACAGCCATAGGTGCTTGGAAATGGGGCCACGTAAACGCACCATCTGACCTTGCGGGGGCCATCCTTGGTGCGGTGTTATTTCATCTCGTAGTTTTGGTAGCATTCAAGATGGGTGCTTTCTTTGTGCTTGCTGTCTTGGAAATGGAAGGCGGTGCATCTCATCTTTCAAACTTAGCAGGTTTAGGGAAAAGAGAACCATTACTTGCAGCAGCCATGTTCATTTTTATGCTATCTCTTGCCGGTGTACCGCCTCTTGCAGGTTTCTTATCGAAATTCCTTGTCGTAGCCGGTATCGTAAAAATGGCCATTGGAGATCTTTCAGTTACGGTAGCCCAAGGTGAAATCATTGGTCTGATGGACCTACATTGGATTTGGTGGTTTGCATTGCTTATCTTCATCAACAGTGCTATTTCACTATTTTATTATCTCAGAATTGGTGTGGTTATGTTCTTTGAAATTCCAGAGAAGGAAAGGCAAAAACCTCTGCCTCGAGCACCATTCCTTCGCTTGGTAATTTGGAGTTGCTTGGTTGGAACGATTTTGTTTGGGATTGGTGGCGATGCCCTCATCAGATTGTGTTTCAATGCAGTAGAGAATCTTTCCTTGTGATTTGTTCCCTACATTTTAGCCCTTATTGTTCAAGTAGGGATAGGTTTTGCCTAAGCCAATGGGACGCAGACGTGAAGAGAAGGTCGATGAAGAAGAATTAGCGCGCCTTATGTCTTCAGGAGAAGCGGAACAAACAAAAATCAGGGTAAAGATGCCTAACACAAAAGTCAACGAGATGTTTGCTATTGCAGAAAATATCCTTGGTGGTAGGCGTGTAACAGTACTTTGTGCAGATGGACAAACTCGAATGGCTAGGATTCCTGGAAAAATGCGCCGGCGCCAATGGGTTCGTGAAGGCGATTTGATTATTGTATGGCCATGGGATTTCCAAGATTCAAAGGCCGATGTCAAGCATCGCTACACGAAAACTCAAGCGATTTATCTTTCAAGAAAAGGCGTGCTTCCTTCAGATGTAGATATATTTGGCATGAATGTTATGGCTGATGATTTTGATGATGAAGATGGCTTATTCAGTGCAGAACCCACCAGTAAACAATCCGATACTGAACCCGAAACACCCTCAAAGTCAGAGAATGATGAACCTTCAGAAACGGAAGAAAATGATGATGATGATTTTGATGATCTTTTCGATTAAAATCAGGTGAAAGCATGTCCGCCGGTCGAAACAAAGACCGCGATTATCACGAAAAAGAAAAGAAAGAGTTCGTCAGAGATTTAGAAGGTCATGGTACCTTTTCTTGGATGAAAGATAAAAAATATAAATCCATGTTCAAGGATATTGAAGATCGACTTCAGGGCGTCTTGGGCACAGGAAAATTCGAATGGGTTGATCGCCGAGTATTTGATCAAGTGTTTGATCAACTTACGCTTATGAGCATCTACAAACTGATGACGAAAGGACACATTGATACATTGGATTTTCCGATTGCTCGAGGGAAAGAAGCTCACGTATTCAGAGGACAGTCAATAAACGGCCCAGTTGCAGTAAAAATATTTCACACATCAAATGCGGTCTTCAAGAACTTGAGTCAATACATAGAGGGTGATCCACGGTTTGGTGGGCTGAAAAGAAAGCATAGGGATTTAGTCGATATCTGGGTCAGAAAAGAGTATCGTAATCTTTTACGATTACATAAATGGAATTTATCAGTACCATCACCCATAGCCGTACAAAAAAATGTGCTAGTGATGGATTACATTGGTGATGAACACGCTCCTTCTCCCCGGCTAAGAGATGCTCAAATTACACAACCCCAATCCGTTTATGAGGCCATCATTCATTTCATGGCTGTTGCTTGGCACAAAGCAGATTTGGTTCATGGCGATCTCTCGCCATACAACATACTTTGGCATGATGAAAAGCCGATTATTATTGATGTTGGACAAGGCGTATTGCAAAATCATCCAAAGAGCCAAGATTTTTTGATCAGAGATGCAACTCAAATAACGAAATGGGCTCAGAAGATGGGGATAAATGTGGAGATTGCGGATACAATGTATGATATTTTAGAAGCCGACCTCTCCCTAGTTGAACAACGATAGGCACCTTTTATCTTATCGTGGGATTTTAGAAGAGGTGGCTTTACGATTGCCTATGCGCCAAAACCTCCCGAGGGTTCCCAAAGAAAGAATTGCGGTTTTGATTGGTGCTAAAGGAGCGACTCGCAAGCGATTAGAACAACAAGCCGGCTGTAAACGATTGGTTATCGATTCGGACTCGGGAGATATCTCTGTTGAGTGGCCTGAAACAGGAGAGTTTGACCCGGTTAAGGCACTCAAATTACCAGATGTCATCAAGGCCATTGGACGAGGCATGTCACCAGAAAAGGCAATGCAACTTCTTCAAGATGATTGGTTTTTTGAGATAGTCGACCTAAGGACCTTTGTAGGAAAGCGCCAAAATCAGTTGAGACGAGTTAGGTCACGACTCATCGGCTCTAAGGGAAGAATTAGGCGAATGATTGAATCTTTAACTGGTTGTGAAATTAGTATCTACAATTCAACAGTTGTAATTGTAGGTGATGAACTAGGTTTGGCTTTTGCTCGTCAGTCAGTTGAAATGATTGCATCAGGTTCTGAACACGGCACCGTTTTGAGTATGTTGGAGAAAGGTAGAAAACGTCAACGGATTGAAATGCGAAGCCTTGATGCGATTGAGACAGTAGAAGATATTCCTTCCGGCGAAGTTTCGTTTGCAGAATTGGTGCCAGGTTTGGATCGTGTTGCAGCATCTCGAAAATTGAAAGCAGCCCAAGTGAATACCGAAGATGAGAAAGAAGTAGAAGAAGTAATGACGCTTTCAGATGATGAAGCTATAGCATGGGAAGAAGAGTAGTTACTTTTTTCTTTGAATCCATGCAATGATTAAACCTATTCCGATTATACCAAAGATGGATGGAGCAAATGAAGTGACTGTACCAGGATTATTGACAGAAGCGCCGGTCACCATCATGTAATGAGCATTGTTTCCTTCATCGAATTCATCGATTAAATTAGTGGGGTCAATGACCAATCGAAGGTCCCATTGGCCTGCTTCAGGTACGCTATAATTCCACGTCAATGCATGTGTTTGATTTGCAAAAGATCCAGCGGGTATTAGTCGGGTTTCAATATTCGTCCATTCTACTTGCGAATTCCGATCTGCAGGTGCTGCTTCGAGATGGACCATGACCGATCCTCCATAGACTTCATTCGATATAATCTCACTCGAAATTACAACGTCCTCTGATGAGGAAGAAGGACGTACAACCAAGCGATCTACATTGGTTGAGGTAATATTCCATGAAAGATCCAGACCTGGTAGAATTTGGTAAGCTGCAGGGATGGTTGTAAATTCATTACCGGCTTGGTCTACCAAAACAGCACGTAACATGAGGTATTGTCGACTTTTTGTGATCCAATTATTGCTCCCTGCAGTTGTGTCAAGACCACTTTCTGGAGCATTTTGCCATCCCCCCAAATCCGGTATTGCTCCAATACCATTGGCGTCAAAACCGTATTGAATCTGGCATTCTTGATCATCAATACCTGAACCTCCATCGAAAGCGGAGAAACTCACATTTACTGGTGCGTCATTACTCGTTGTGAGTGTATCGACGCTCCACGAGATACCTTCAGGATTAAGAGTGTCAACATTCACTACAACTTGAATCTCTTCTCCTTGATTTCCAACATTATCTATCGGTTTGAAACCAAGAATAGTTTCTCCATCGTTTAAGTTTAGCATGTAGTTTTCATCATCGATTGATGTCCACGTATCACTTTGATTGAGCATTATTTCGGCAATGCCACTTCCTAAACCATCTTCTGCGGATGACATGATATTCGAGATAGTCACCTCGTTCTGGTTTTGCCAACTTTCTCCGTTACCAATGGTAGGAGCGGTCATCGTCGGGGGCGTTCGGTCAATGCCGATAAAAAGAGTATCTGAAACCTGAAACCCGCTGTAATCATAAACGGTGAGTCTTGGATTATAAGTTCCCTCTTGTATGTCTCCAGGCGACCAACTCCAACCATAATTGAGAGAACCAGGTCCATCA
>MDSW01058533.1_pt1 | contig 12250 bp, 11 predicted proteins | sample 811171 | NCBI WGS metagenome assembly MDSW01 (sample SAMN05326641, study PRJNA326480) | marine metagenome | isolation source: seawater | place: Atlantic Ocean: North West | collected 2012
CAAATAATAGAGTATTTAGATCTCTTAGCAGTTAGTATTGGTGCTGATATTGTACCTATAACAGAAGAAAATAGAGTATTAGCATTTTATGGACTAAAACAAATTAATTCCAGTCCAAGGCCTGGGTTAAAGGCTTTGATGGATTCTGCTTCACAAAAAAAAGAATTTAATATGTCAGATTTAGTTTTTGGCATTGCTCCAAGAATAAATGCGGCAGGCAGAATAGATCATGCCAAAAAATCAGTAGAGATTTTGGTTGAAGAAGATTATGTTAAGGCAAAATTATTTGCCAATGGAATAGAAGAAAATAATAAAACAAGGAAAAATCTAGATCAAGAAATTACTAAGGAGGCTATTGCAATGATTGATCAGAATAAAAAATCAACAGTTGTTTTTAGCAAGAAATGGCACAAAGGAGTTGTTGGTATTGTTGCGTCTAGACTAATTGAGTCCTATTATAGGCCAACAATTGTACTTGCTGAAGATGATGGAATGCTGAAAGGATCTGCTCGCTCAGTGCATGGTTTTGATTTATATGACGCAATTTCTAGATGTTCTCATTTATGTGAAGAATTTGGCGGGCACAAGTATGCAGCAGGCTTAAGTATTAAGAAAGAGAATATTTATGCCTTCATTGAGAGCTTTGAAAGAGTAGTCTCGGAGACAATTACTGAGGACCAGATTTCTCCTAAGATTGAGGTTGACATGGAAATTTGCATAAATGATATTAATGAAAGATTATTTAGAATAATAAAGCAGTTTGCTCCTTTTGGACCTCTGAATCTTTCTCCTATTTTTATTAGTAATGGGCTGATAGATAATGGTTATGGGAAAGAGGTAGGGGCGGATAAAGAACACTTAAGAATTAATGTTAAAACTGATAATGGATCAATTCCAGGAATTGGGTTTGGGATGGGAAATTTTTTTAAGAATATAAAAGACTTTCAAGAGTTTGATGCCTGCTATAATATTGAAGAAAATGAATGGAATGGAAGGAAAACCATACAGTTGAAATTATGTGGATTAAAGATAAATGGTAATATCTAAAGCAGGTTTTTTATTAAAATATGTTATATTTAGCTCAGTATTTTTAAAAGGTTTTGTAAAGATATATGCACTTCCAATTCCAATAATAGCACCCCCTAATACATCCCAGTAATCGTGTTTGTTAGCATTTACTCTACTCCATCCAACATAAGCTGCTAATAAATAACTAGCACCCCCTAACTTATATCCGTAACTTCTTTCAATAAAAGCGGCGCCTGTAAAGGCTGCTGATGTGTGTCCGGATGGGAAGCTATAATCACCTCCATTTGGCCTTTCTTTATTAATTAATCGTTTTAATCCGTGCGTTATAATAAAAGAAGTTCCCATTGTTTTAATAAATTGCAGAGGCTTATTTTTGTTCTTTTTGTTAATAAATGTTGAGGCAAAAGCAGATATAGGTAGAGCTATTTGCAAGTGATCTCCTATTTTTTCATAATTGATTTCTTGCGAATGGATGTTTATCGCAAAAAACATATATGATAATATTAGAATATTTTTAACCAATGTTTCTTCCTAAAAGTTTAGATATTTCAGTTTTTATCTTTGTCAAAGTGTTTAATTTATTTATTGTATTGACATTAATATTTTTGTCTTGTAGTTGTTGTTGTAGTTTTGAAATTTGAAGATTTACAATCTCTTTTTTTAGGGATAAGATTGCCTTTTCAGTTGTTTTGTACATTTTTTCATTTTCTCTTCCGGTAATGATATTATGTTGCTGCTTCCAATTATGGCTGATGTTATGGGGTTGAGCAATAAAATCAATAGTTTGCTTACTAATTCCATTATCAGAAGTATTAATTAATTTTTGATTGTCAATTAATCCAGAATCTGTAATAAGATTAATAATTGCAGCATATAGTTTTTTATATTCCGGATTTGAGAATTCAATTTTATCTTGATCTAATTCATTAATAATCATTTCTGTAACAGTTTCTTCTTTCCCGTCAATTAAAAAAGTTTCATTTCCATAATTAAGTAAAAGTCTTAAAATTTCTTCCTCTTGTTTATGTAGTTTTTGTTTAGCATGATTTTCAGTTTTTTCTTGCAGCTTTAAAACCTTTTCTCCTGCATAGTTTTTCTTTTTTGAGATACTTTTACTCATTGAGCGAGCCTTACTAACCTGCCCTAAAAGAGCCTGCTCAGAAATACCTAATTTTGGGTGATAGATTCTGCAGTATTCTTCTCTACTAAAAACATCAGGGATTTCTGAAATACTTAGGATGATTTCTTTTTTAATTTTAATTATTTTTGCAGGGTCTGTTTGCTCATTTAGTTTATAAGTTTGGATAAGATAATCAACAAAATTTATAGATGTATTATTGAGGTATTTCTTAAATTCTTCAGTAGTCAGTTTTTTTGAATAAGAATCGGGATCTTCTCCTTCTGGGAAGGTGCTAATTTGAACATTCATTTCTGCTTTTAAACAAAGATTTATTGAACGAAGTGTCGCTTTTATACCTGCTTTATCACCATCAAATAATAAAACTATGTTATCGGTTGACCGCTTAATAAGCGAGACTTGATATCTGCCTAAAGCAGTCCCTGATGCAGACACTACATTTTGAATACCGTTTTGATGCATTGCAATAACATCAGTATATCCTTCGACAATAAAGCATACATTCATTTTACTTATTGCCTGTTTTGAGATATCCAATCCATATAAAACTTTTGATTTATCATAAATTAGAGTTTCTCCAGAATTCAGGTATTTAGATTTAGCATCCGGATTAAAAGCCCTGCCACCAAAACCAATAACTTTGCCTGAATATGAGTTTATAGGGAAGATAATTCTTTCTCGAAATTTATCATAACTTTTCCCTTGATCATTTTCTCCAATTAGGCTAGATGCGATTAGAACCTCTTTGTCATATCCAGCTCTTAAAGCAGCTTTCTCAAATGACCCTTGCTTCTTAGGGCTATATCCAAGGTTAAATTTTTTTATTATTTCTTCTGAAAATCCTCGTTCTTTAAAATAACTTAAGCCAATTGTCTTCCCCTCAGCTGTATTCCAAAGCATATCTTGAAAATAGTTGCTGGCAAATTTTGTAGCAATAAATTGACTTTCTTTAGCAGAAATTTTATTCTCTTGTTCAGCAGTAAGGATTTCTTCAATAATCTCTATATTATACTTTGCAGCAATATATCTTAGCGCTTCAGGGTAATTTACTCCTTGTAGCTCTTGAATAAACATGATGCTATTCCCGCCCTTGCCACAACCAAAACATTTGTAGATTCCTTTAGTAGGAGATACTACAAAAGACGGGGTTTTTTCGTCATGAAAAGGGCATCTTCCTTTATAATTAACACCTGTTTTTTTTAGTTTTACAAACTCTCCAACAACCTCTTCAATACGAGCTGATTCAAAAATTTTATCTATGGTTTCTTGAGGGATCATTTCTTTCTGTTTACTACATAACTGAGCAATAATTGTAAGGACTTATTAGAGTCGTTAGATTTAAAACTATGCAGAATATTTAATGCATCAGTATAATATTTCTGCATTACATCTTCTGCATATTTAAGCCCCCCATTTTCTTTTACTAGCTCAATTACTTCTTGCACTTTCTTTTCGTCTTTATGATGATTTTTTATAATATTGATAATATAGTTTCTTAATTTTCTATTAACGGAATTAAGAGTATAAATTAATGGGAGCGTCATTTTTTGTTCCCTTATATCAATACCAGTTGGCTTGCCGATTAGTTGACTTTTTGTATAGTCAAATAAATCATCTTTAATTTGGAAAGCAATACCCGCATTTTCTCCAAATAACCGCATCTTTTCTATCACTTCTTTATTTTGTCCTACTGAGTTAGTTCCACTAGCACAACATGCAGAAATTAATGATGCTGTTTTACGTTTAATTATATTAAAATAGATTTCTTCAGTAATATCTAATTTTCTTGCTTTTTCAATTTGCAAAAGTTCTCCTTCACTCATATTTTGCACAGCTTCACTCATGATTTCTAATAGATCAAACTCTTTGTTTTTTACAGCGAGCAGCAGCCCTTTGCTTAACAGGAAATCTCCAACTAGAACTGCGATTTTGTTTTTCCAAAGAGCATTAATCGAAAAGAATCCTCTTCTAAAATTGGACTCATCAATGACATCATCATGAACTAAAGTAGCTGTATGTAAGAGCTCAATCATAGATGCTGCACGATAAGTTTTCTCATTAAGATCACCAAAAAGTTTTGCTGAAAGGAAAACAAACATAGGGCGTATTTGCTTTCCCTTTCTTTTTATAATATAATACATAATCCTATCTAGCAATGCTACATTACTTTTTAAGGAATCTTTAAACTTGTTTTCGAACAAGCTCATCTCCAATTTAATGGGCTCCTGTATATCTTTTATTATTGACACAATAAGGATTAACTCGAGACGCGAATATACAAAGAAAATAATCCTGTAAAGGATTCTTTTTTCTTTGTTAAAAAGTTATTGAAGTTTATTTACTAATTGACCACAAGCAGCAGCAATATCCTTCCCTTTACTCCTTCTTAAATTTGTTATTATATTGTGTCTTTCTAGAAAGGATATGAAATTTCTTGTAGTATTATTTGAGGCCTTTATATAAGGCAGTTGATCAACATTATTATACTCGATCAGATTTATTTTGCATGGGCTAACTTTTGCAAATTGTGCTAATTCTTGAGCATCTTCGATACTGTCATTTAATTCTTTAAATAGGATGTATTCATAGGTAACTCTATGCCCAGTTTTATCATAAAAATATCTAATAGAATCTCGCAGTTCCTCTAGGTTGATTCTTTTATTTAAAGGCATTAAAATATCGCGTTTACTGTCTGAAGCAGAATGTAATGAAATTGCTAGGTTAAATTTAACCTCATCATCAGCAAGCATTTTGATCATTTTTGCAATACCAGCGGTTGAAACTGTAATTCTTTTAGGAGATATTGACAATCCTTGCTTGGTTGTTATTAGATTGATACTATTTAACACGGCTTTATAATTTAATAAAGGCTCTCCCATCCCCATATAAACTATATTTGAAAGAGGCTTATTAAAGTTTGCTATAGCTTCTTCATTTAGCACAAAAACTTGTTCATAGATTTCAGAAGCAGTTAGATTTCTTTCTAGCTTTAATGTGCCTGTAGCGCAAAAATTACAACTTAGACTACACCCAACTTGTGATGATACACATGCGGTTAATCTTTTTTTTGAAGGGATTAACACTCCTTCAATTAGACGTTTATCAAATAATTGGAAACTATATTTGATTGTACCATCGATACTTCTCTCTGCATTATGGATCTTAATACTACGGATACTAAAGCTGTCATTTAATAATTCACGAAAACTCTTTGGAAGAGAGGTTATTTCTTCAAATGAAGTTGCTCTTTTTTTCCACAACCACTCCCAGATTTGTTTTGCTCTAAATTTTGGCAGATTATGTTCTGTGCAGAATGCTATAATTTCTTTTAAGCTCAGCTCACGGATATCTTTTTTATTACTCATAACTATTTGCAAAGATATATTACTTTTGTGTATGCGATTTCTAACAGCAGATTATTTATACCCACTTCATATAGGTCCTCTAGAAGAAGGCGTTTTACAAATATCGGATGAAGGAGAAGTAGTTGCTATCTTTAAAAATAGAGACTCTTTCTTGCAAGAGAAATTAGAAGTGTTTAAAGGAATTTTATGCCCAGGATTTGTAAATGCACATTGTCATTTGGAATTAAGCCACTTAAAAGGATTTATTCGACAAAGCGCAGGTCTACTATCGTTTATTCTTGCTATGCAGAAAAGAAATGATTTTTCTCAAAAGGAGATTGCAATTGCAATTGATTATGCAGAAAAGCAAATGATAGAGAATGGAATTGTTGCAGTGGGAGATATTTGCAATACATCTCATACGATTTGTCAAAAAAAGAAGCGGAATTTACAGTATTATAATTTTATTGAAGTTTTTGGAGTAAAAGATGAGGCAGTCAGTCAAATAATTAATGATGCAAAAAACTTAAGAGATAAATTCAGGAATATTGGCTTTAAATCCACGATTTCTCCTCATTCTGCATATTCAGTGCCTAAGAATTTAATGCATCGAGTTGCAGATGTTTTTGATGAAGAAGACACTCTAATTTCTATTCATATGCAAGAAGCATTACTAGAAAACAGTCTTTTTGAAAATAAAGAAGGCTTATTTCTTAATTGGTTGAAAAGTGTAAATGCCAGCTCTGAAATTTGGCAAAAAAGAGATACATCTGTAGATGTTTTAATAGAATTGGGCCATAAAAGAAAATTACTAGTGCATAATACATTCTCAAAAAAAGACCAAATAGGGTCTAATTATTATTGTACTTGCCCTAAATCAAATTTATATATTGAAAATGCTTTACCTGATTATTCTATTTTTGACCCGAATAAGCTATGTGTTGGAACTGATAGTTTAGCATCTAATAATTCATTTTCAATTCTTGATGAACTGCAGATAATTAAAGAGAATTCTGATTTTGACTTAAATACATTGCTTAAGATAGCATCAAGGAATGGAGCAGAAGCATTAGGCTTTGATAATTTGGGGTCATTTGAGGAGGGAAAAAAACCAGGAGTGAACTTGATATCTCAATTAAGCAGCGTTGAGGTTATTGCATAAAAAGTTTAGCAATTTTTAAATCTTCTTTAGTTGTAATCTTTAAGTTTTTTCTTTCTCCAGCGATAGGTTTAATTTTTCCTCCAAGAGTTTCAAAAACGGAAGCATCATCACTAAAATCTTTAGAAGGGATTTTAGAATAAGCATCTTTAATATTACTACTTAAAAAACATTGTGGAGTTTGTACTTTAAACAAGTTCTTTCTATTAATTGATTTTGAACTCCCTCCTTCAACTTTTCGTATAGAATCAGTAATTTCAAATATAGGTACTGATCCAACTCCATTTTTAACTACACTAATTAAGTTGTCAATTAAAGACTTAGAAACAAGTGGGCGAACAGCATCGTGGATTGCAACAATTACTCCGTTTGGTATTTTTTCAAGCCCATTTTTTACTGATTGAAAACGGGTCTCTCCACCCTCAACCAAAGTAAGAGCTAGATTAAATTTTTGGTCCTTGCAAAGCTGATCCCAGTAATCAAATTGTATTTTAGGTAAAACTAAAACTATTTGTTCAAAGTGAACAAATAGTTTTATAGTATACATTAAGATGGGCAGCTTTTTTAATAGTAAGAATTGTTTAGGAATCTCAGATCCCATTCTTTCTCCTTTTCCCCCAGCAACAATTAAGGCTACTTTTTTCATTCTAAATAATTAGCATAGCATCTCCATAAGTATGGAAATTATATTTTTTCTTTATAGCTTCTTTATATGCTTTCATTAATAGATCTAGACCAGAAAAAGCAGCAACCTGCATCATAAGAGCAGATTGTGGTAAATGGAAGTTAGTCAACATGCAATTTGCTATTTTATAGTTATGTGGAGGAAATAAGAATAAATTTGTCCATCCTGCACAAGCAATTGTTTCATTTTTTGTTGAGACAGAGGATTCTAATGTTCGCATTACTGTTGTTCCAATAGCACAAATTCTTTTTCCTTGATTTTTCCCTTTGTTAATTTGTTCTGCAGCTCTTTCAGGGATGATTATTTCCTCCGATTCCATTTTATGTTTTGATAAATCTTCTACCATAATTGGGTTAAATGTTCCTAGACCAACATGAAGTGTAGTTTCAGCAAATTCGACTCCATTTAACTCCATTTGTTTCATTAGGATCTTACTAAAATGTAGCCCTGCAGTAGGCGCTGCAACAGCCCCTTCGTGTTTTGCATAAATAGTTTGATATCGCTCAGTGTCTTGAACTGTTGGCTCTCTTTCTAAGTGTTTTGGAATAGGAGTTTCTCCAAGAGCAGTAATAACTTGCTTAAATTCATCATGAGTTCCATCAAATAAGAATCGCAAGGTTCTACCTCTAGAAGTTGTATTGTCAATTACTTCTGCAATTAGGTCATCTTTTTCGCCAAAGAATAATTTATTTCCAATTCTAATTTTTCTAGCAGGATCAACCAATACATCCCAAAGCCTATTTTCTTTATCTAATTCTCTTAATAAAAAGACCTCTATCATTGCTCCAGTTTTTTCTTTATTTGCATGTAATCTTGCAGGAAAAACCTTAGTATTGTTTGTTACAACAACATCTCCTTCAACAAAAAAGTCTTTTAGATCAGCAATAGATTTGTGTATTATTTCTCCACTAGACCTATCTAATATCATGAGTTTTGCTTTCTCTCTTTCAGCATTTGGTTTTTTTGCAATTCTCACTTCTGGCAGGTTGAAGTTGAACATGGACAGTTTATATTTCATCAGGATTTAAAGATTAGATTAAAGAGTACAAATATAATATATCAAACAACAGAAGTCAAGTAAATTCACTTATTTAACATTTGTTCAAAAGTCTCAAGATTAATGCTTTTTGATAATTGATAATTTCCAATAGCTGTTCTACATAATTTTGAAAGATAAGCTCCGCTGTTTAGTTCGAAGCCAAAGTCATTAGCAATTGAACGAATGTAGGTTCCCTTAGCACATTTAATTTCAAAATTGACATTTAATTTTTTTATAGAGGTAATGTTAAATTGGCGGACATATATTTCTCGACTTTCTACCGAAATATTTTCACCTCTTCTTGCTTTTTTGTAAAGCCTTTCTCCTCCTTTTTTTAATGCTGAAAAGATAGGGGGTTTTTGATTAATCTTGCCAATAAACTTTCTTTTTGTTTTTTCTATTAATTCTTTTGTTATATGCTTGGTTTCATAATAGGAATCAATTTGAGTTTCTAAATCATAAGATGGAGTTGTCCCGCCTAATGTAATGGTACCAGTATATGTTTTTTCTTGCATTTGGATCTCAGAAATCTTCTTTGTTAATTTTCCTGTACAAATGATTAGAAGTCCTGTTGCTAATGGATCTAGAGTTCCTGCATGACCAACTTTTATTTTTTTTAGATGATATTTTTCTCGTATTAGATACTTAACTCTTCGGACAACATCAAATGATGACCACCCAAGAGGTTTATCAATTAATAAAGTTACACCATTTAAAAATTCATCTACTGATGAAGGAGAGGGGGTCATCTATAGTATTGATATTATAATTACGCTTCCGCCAACTAAAAAGCAGTAATACGCGAAATATTTTAGCTGACTATTTCTTACAAGTTTAATCATCCATTTACATGCTACTATGCCAGTAATAAAAGCAGCAAAGAAGCCAATAATAATATGTATAAAATCAGTGTTTGCATACTGGATTTCTCCTGAAAGGATATCTTTACTCATTTTCCCAAAGATAAGAGGGACAACCATTAAAAAAGAAAAACGAGCTGCTTTTTCTTTATCAATCCCTAATAGTACAGCCGTTGATATTGTTGCTCCTGACCTAGATATGCCTGGAAGTATGGCTATTGCTTGAGATACACCAATGATAAGGGCTCCTATGATACTGACTCTTTTTTCTGACTCTTTTGCTTTGTCTGCAAAGAAAAGTAGTAATCCAGTTATTAAAAGCATCCCCCCAACTAATGTTAATGCTCCTCCAAATAAATTTTCTATTTCTTTTTCTAGAAAGAATCCTATTATTGCAGCAGGAGCCATAGAGATAATTATTTTTAAAGAGAACCAAAAAGAGTCATTATTTTTACATTGGAATAATCCTTTTATTATACCTAAGATATCTTTTCGAAAAACAATAATCGTAGCTAGTGCTGTTGCAAAATGTAGAATAACGGTCATTAAAAGGCTGTCTTTCCCAACCTTTTCTTCGCCAAGAATCGCTTTGGCAATTTCAAGGTGCCCACTACTACTTACAGGTAGAAACTCTGTTAACCCTTGAATAATGCCAAGTAGAATAGCATTTATGACTTCCATTTATTCAGCATTTTTTTTTCTATGCATTATAGCAAAGAATTGAAGAATAAAACCTATTGCCAATAAAATAGGCGCTAAGGTTAATCTCTGAAAATCAAAAATATCAGCAGAGAATTTTGTAGGGTCTTCTGACCCTCCCCCGATCATTAAGATAATTCCGCTAGCAATAAAGGCTAGGCCAACAGCTAGTATAATGTAGTTCTTTTTTTTGAATGCAAAATCCATAATAGTTTATTTATAAAGTTCATTTTCGTTTAGGTTAATATATTTTCGTACTGCAAAAAAAGTAGAAAATAAGCTGAGGACTAGCCCAGATAAAAAGATAAAAATAAAAATAAGTCCAATTATTCTTAAATCATCAATATTTAGCATATTTTTTGAGTCTCCTTGTATCAATTGGATTGACCCTATAAGCATAAAAACAGCAAATATAGAGCTATAAATCCCTTGATACATTCCTTTGATTAGGAAAGGTTTTTGTATAAAAATATCAGTAGCACCTACCAACCTCATAGTACGTATTGAAAATCTTTTTGCATAAACGGAAAGGCGAATTGTATTATTGATTAATACAAATGCAATAAAGAAAAGAAGTATGCAAAAGATTAATAAAAAGAAGGACAATCGATTTACATTACTATTTAGTTTGTCTATTAAATCTTTTTGATAATATGCTTCAAATACAATTGGGTTTGTAGTTAATTCTGTAGTAATTTTTTGCAAGCTATCAGTATTTGCATATGCTGCATTTAATTTTATATCAATTGATGATAGAAGTGGACTATATCCTAAAAAAGCTACAAAATCTTCACCTAAATCTTTTTTTAATTCTTCTGTAGCCTGCTCTTTAGTAATGAATGTTGTTTTTTTTGTAAAATTAGCAGCTTCTAATTCTTTTTGAAGTTTAATAGTTTCGATTTCGTTAGCACTATCTTCTAGCATTATTGTAAATCCGACATTCTCTTTCAAGTAATCAGATAACCGCTGGGTATTTATTAGAATTAAAGCAAGTAATCCAACAACAAAAAGGACTAGCGATAAGCTAATTACAACTGATGCTGATGAAGATATTATCTTCGTTTTAAGGGATTTATTTTTCTCTAGGGCCATATATTTTGCTAAAATATAAAATACAATTTATTAATTAACTTTGCGAGCAGATAAACATTAAATTAGATGCTTTATAAATTTACTAGCATAGAAAAAAAGTGGCAGGAATATTGGGAAAAAAACGGAACCTATAAAATTTCTGAAAATAATAGTAAAGAGAAATACTATATCCTCGACATGTTCCCCTATCCATCTGGGGCAGGATTACATGTTGGCCACCCGTTAGGTTATATTGCCTCTGATGTCTTTGCAAGATATAAAAGGTTAAAGGGCTATAATGTGTTACATCCAATGGGGTATGATTCTTTTGGATTGCCAACTGAGCAATATGCAATTCAAACTGGAATACATCCAGTAATTGCAACTAAAGAAAATACTGACAGATATAGAACACAGCTTAATAAACTTGGCTTCTCATATGACTGGAGTAGAGAAATTCAAACTTCAGATCCAAATTATTATAAGTGGACACAATGGATTTTTAAGCAGCTATTTGATTCGTATTATTGTATTGAAAGAGATAAAGCTATAAAAATATCAGAATTAATTGAAGATTTTGAGAAATCAGGAAATACTAAAACAAATGCGGCTTCTGATGAAACCACCCCCCAATTTACTGCGGATAAATGGAATAATTTTAACGAAAAGGAACAGCAAAAAATATTATTAAATTATAGGCTAGCATTTTTATCTGATACTTGGGTAAATTGGTGTGCAAAACTGGGGACAGTTTTGGCTAATGATGAGGTTAAAGATGGTGTTTCAGAAAGAGGAGGGTTTCCAGTGGAACAAAAATTAATGAAGCAGTGGTCTTTAAGAATTACCGCCTATGCCGACCGGTTAATTTCAGGATTAGACACTGTTGAATGGTCAGAATCAATAAAGGATATCCAAAGAAATTGGATTGGGAGATCTAATGGTGCTTCTGTAATTTTTGCTCTTGAGAATTCTAATGAAAAGATAGATGTATTTACTACTAGGCCAGATACCATTTTTGGAGTTAATTTTATTGTTTTATCTCCAGAACACCCATTAGTTGATCAGCTTACTGGACCATCTCAAAAAGTACATGTATTAGAATATTTAAGTAAAGCAAAGCTAAAATCTGAAAGGGATAGACAGGCTGATAAAAATGTAAGTGGGGTATTTACCGGATCTTATGCAATTCACCCCTTCACAAAAGAAAAAGTTGCTATTTGGATTGG